>VFQP010003437.1_pt1 | contig 16075 bp, 11 predicted proteins | sample 3512351 | NCBI WGS metagenome assembly VFQP01 (sample SAMN10412372, study PRJNA504923) | tailings metagenome | isolation source: Relicate 1 Philex TSF1 revegetated site | place: Philippines: Tuba, Benguet | collected 2017-08-29 | reverse complement strand
GCCGAGCGTGTGAAGGCCGGCAAGGCGACCATCAACGGCGTGTCGATTGCGGACAAGAAGAAGGCCGAGGCCTGGGCGAAGGAGATCGTGGAGTTCCGCGCAACGGTGACGGTGGAGGCGATCAACAAGGCGATTGCGAACAAGGGGACCCTGCCGGCGCCGCCGAGGAATAGGGGTGGGTGAGGGGGCACGACTTTTGGGCAGATGGGGCCGAAATGACACGGATTGGTGGTGGTTTTGGGGGGCGGGGCACGTGATTGTGTGAGATGCGAGCCGCACCCTCTGACTACAGGCATATTCGTGTCGATCCGAGCCGCAGAAGCATGAAGCTGAGCTTGCCAGTTCTTCGCCGAAAGCGGTTGATGTCTAGGCGTTAAGCGGTCTCGGGCGGAAAAGGCGCTGGCGCGTCTTATGTTAACTTGGGTTGCAACGCAAAGTCTCGTTGCAGAAATCTCTCACTGCCAAATTCGCGTTATCCGGACTGGAGAGGTTAGCCCGTGTACCTGATGGAGGAGATACATCCCGGTGACTGAGATCTTCGACGGCGGTAGACTTTGCTTCGTCGGCGGAGTCCACGGAGCGGGAAAGAGCACTCTATGTGCACGACTCGCCCTCCTGCTCGATGCGACGCATCTCCGAGCCAGCAGCTTGCTGCCGGAGGAGGGTCGGCGACGCGATTCTCGGGGCTTTCTCCGATCGGAACTAGACGCCAACCAGCAACTGATCGCCACGGCCATTGCAGCGATTCGACACAAGTCGCCAAGGCTTATTCTTGACGGTCATTACTGCCTCGCCGGGACGCGCATGCGAGCGCTTCCATTGCGGCCGAACCAACTTGCGGCGTTTCGCCCTTCGGTGCTCATTCTTGTGGAGGCGGCTCCGGCAGTTGCTGCTCAGCGCATGAGGGGACGAGATGGTGCCTCGCTCCCCGAGTCTCTGCTCTCGCGGCTAGCTGTGTGCGAGCGACGATCTGCTGAAGAGACCAGCGCTAAGCTTAACTGTCCCCTATTTTTCGTACGTGACGACTGCGATGAATCTGCACTTTCAAGAGCACTCCAGCCGTATCTGCTAGCATGATGCCTTTCCACTCAGCACTCTATACGCCGACCGTCTTTGGAGCTCGCGTCGATTCCTCGGCGCGACTCGTTCGGCTCACCGCAGCAGACGTACAGGCGAGATCCTCTCTTTTGTCGGCTGCTCGAGAGGAAGTCTCCCGTTCAGAGAGCCTTTACCCTGGAATTGAGGCTTGGTTCTCTAGGAGAGTAATCCCGGGCATTTGCAATGGTACTCGGGTCGTTGACATCGCCCTTCAAAACAATGTGGCAGTTGGCATCGGAGTGCTCCGAAGGGACCAACGCCCCAAGCTCTGCCATCTCCGCATCGACCCTACTCACTTTAGTCGCGGAGTGGGATCCCGCATTTTGGGTGCGCTTCTCGCGACTCTTCCGGTGGAGGTTCGAGTTGGCTTCACTGCCTCCGAGTCCGTATGGGTACAAGTATCGCCCTTCTTCAACCACCTCGGGGTGCAGGAGCTCAGGCGCCGAAATGTTCGTGGACGAGCCGCAGGTGATGAGATCGTATTTGAGTTGCCTGCACGTTGGGCACGCGCCGTGCTGATGGCTCGCTTTGCTCGTATTCCCAACTCGCAGATCCTGACGACGTCGATGCGTGCGCTACCACGAATCAGCGTATGAGCCTTTTCGCCGCACTAGTGGGGCCGAACGGTGAGTCCCCGCAGGTTTGTGAATGCCATGTGAACTACTGGATTCTGCCGGGCTTGTTTTCGGACCCATTCTTCCTAGACGTCGGTCTTCACATCCGAAACAGTACCGAGAGAAGTCTTCGAGGTCTGTCTGTCGCGCTTCCCTGTGGTAGCTACGGGAAAGGACTAGAAGACCTGTCTGCGCTTCTGAAGGATGGTGATACCCTCGCGTTGATCTTCGGACAAGAGGTCTCTCTTCAGAACTCATCAATCGACTGGGGGCGTGGAGCGGTCGAAGTGATGAGTGTCTCCGTTCCAGACTCGAAGCTAAATGCACAATGGAGCACCGACTCCTTCTCGGTTTGGGATCTGCAGCTTTCGAGGGATCTCGCACCCAAGGCAAGTGCTTACCTCCGGGTCCGCATCGCGGTTGTCGGAAACGGGCGGACTTGGACTTGGAAGCGAGCTCTTGGAGCTAAGGTTGGAGCACGGCTCGATTTTCGAGTCGCGGACACGCGAGAAGCGGTGGGCCTTCCAGATCGAAGCGCTTTCGCCGAACGGGTACTCCAGATTGAATCGCTTTTTGTCTTCGTTATGGTGCCAGGCTGGCTTGAGCCAGTGCTCGTAAGCCCAGATCCGAAGTATGTTCGTATCCTCGAGTCGAGCGCTTGGGAGCGGTACCTCGACCGCGGTCGATTCGGGAGGTCGCCACAGCACATCATTTTTTATTGGAAGGCGAGCACCGTTACCACCCAGAAAGGATTTCAGGGGTTCCTCGATCTGCGGAGCTCAGTGCCGGTTGACCGACTGGCGAACCATCTGAGACTCGCAGCGACAGTTCTGCTGATGCTGTGGACAGTTTCACTTGCTGGCCCCGGAGGCCCTCTCGCACCAATCGTGGATTGGATCGGAATCTCATTTGACAAGTTGCTTGGTCTTATCACCCTAGGAGGAGCAATTGGGTGGGTGGCGAGACTGCCGAAGATTTGGGGCCGTATTGCCCCAAAGCTGACGAAGGCTGAAGCCTTCCTCCTTAAGGTGAAGTTCTAGGAGCCGCGTGGGATTCGCGAGTAATGCCATGAGGGGTTGTGCGCTCTGTGGGGGAGAGTGAGAAGACGTGAAACTGCTTCTCGACACCAACGCCGTGTTCCCTATCGAACCTCTACGCGAGGAAACCGTGGGGGACCTCGAAGGAGTGGCAGCGCGACTTCACAGCGCAGCTCTTCATGATGGCCACGCACTCTTCGTGCATCCCGCTTCACTAGCCGACCTCCAACGGGACCCAGACCTCACCCGGAGGCGCAGGCGGCAGTTCGGCATGAGCAAATACCCGTCGCTCTCCGATTTGCCGGCGCCGGATCCCGCATTTGTGGCGGTTGTTGGAGCCGCGCCCGATGGGAGCAATGATTGGGTAGACAATCAGTTGCTGTTTGCCGTCTTTCTAGATGCTGTAGACCTTCTTGTCTCCGACGACCGAGGCATTCACAGCAAGGCAAGGCGCCTTGGCATTGGCGAGAGGGTCATCACGCTCGCACAGGCCGAGCTCGTCCTTTCCGCCGAGCAACGACGCATTGCCCCTCCGCCGGCGGTTGAGGCCGTGCCTGCTTATGCTCTTGATCCCGCTGACGCGATATTCTCTAGCTTTCGCGCGGACTATCCGGGGTTTGACCTCTGGTTTGCCGGCGTACGGCGAGAACATCGCCCAGCCTGGCGAGTGATGAGTCCACACGGCACACTTGCCGCCATCGCAATTGTCAAGCCTGAGGATACGCCACCACTTCATCTTGAAGGGCGTAGCATGAAGCTGTGCAGCTTCAAGGTGGCGGATCATTCTCGGGGTCTTAGGCTTGGCGAGCTACTGCTGCGTACCACTTTCGAGTATGCTCGTGATCGACGGTGCGACAACATCTTCGTCAGCGTTTATGATCGACACCTAGAACTCACTGACCTGTTCGAGATCTTTGGCTTTGAACGGACCTCGTTCCTGCTACCCGCTGGTGACCGAATTTGGACAAAGCGACTTACGCCTCCTGCGGAAACAGCGGAGCTTGATGCGTTGAGTTTTGCGGTCAAATTCGGCCCCGGCCTTTTTAGAGCCAGTGATGTGCCGTGGTATCTCGTGCCCATCCAGCCGCGGTGGTGTGAAACGTTGTTCCCTGGGACGTCGACTCAGGGGCATCTCCTCGACGGAGTTTGGGCCCATGGAAACGCAATCCGAAAGGCATACCTTTGCAACTCGCGTATACGCGAGCCTGCGCCAGGAAGCGTTCTGGCATTCTATCGCTCCGGTACTGATGCCGCGCTTGTGAGCCTTGGGGTCGTTGAGGACAGTCTGCGCGCGGAACAAGCTGAGGATATCGCTCGCTTCGTCTCCGCTAGGAGCGTCTATACATTCGAACAAATGAGGCAGCTTGCCAGCTCACCTGTCCTCTCGATTCGCTTTCGAGCGGAGCGACTGGCCGTGCCAGCCGTTCCGCGAGCTATGCTTGCGTTGGCAGGAGTTTTTCGCCACCCACCGCAGAGCATCTATCGCCTCACTCCGGACTCAACAGAATGCCTACGAACGCTGATTCGCACGTAGCACTATTGCCGATCCATCCTCAGTACGCTGCGGCCATCCTTGATGGCAAGAAGCGAGTTGAGTTCCGCAGACGTGCGTTTGCTCGCCCGATCGATACGGTTGTGGTCTACGCAACTGCGCCCGTCTGTCGCGTTGTCGGGCTGTTTGCGGTTCGACGAATCGCGTCTGCCCAAGCAGCTATTCTTTGGCGCCGGTATCGCAAGAAAGGTGGAGTTCAGCGTATGGACTTCGATGCATACTTCTGCGGGTTGCATGATGGCTATGCGATAGAGATTGAGCATGTGTGGCGCCTGCGTTCTCCTCTGACGATCCAAGACATTGGGCTAAGTGGTGTTCCGCAGAGCTTCTGCTACCTGGATTCTGAAGCGCTTGAAGTTCTGCGCGCGCATTGCTGACTGGCAGCGCTTGGCAAAGCGATCACATCGGCAATCGGCAGTGCCCGGCTGAGCAGGACGATTGTCCTACGGCGGACAGCGACAATTGCTGCCGACGAGCTCAGCAAATGTAACGGTTGTGGGGAAATACCCCCTTGTAGTGGGCGCCAGAAGTGGAGTTAGGCCGCTAGGGCCATCTTCATGTGGCGTTCTTGGGCGACCGCTCCTTTCAGGTGGACTAGCAAGTTGATCACATCGGCCGGAGCGCCGAAGTCTCACCCGCCGCGACCCTCTAAATGGCCTAGTGGGCAAACTCTTGACGATGGAATCGTCGTCGTTTCACGGAAACCGAACCCGAACCGGCTCGGCCCGGTCGGCTCTCGTGCCGTCGCCAAGTTGACCGCTGGAGTTGCGTCCCCAACACCAAGCCGCACCTCCGAGGTCGACACCGCACGTATGATCGTATCCTGCAACCAGCTCACGGAAACGCAGTCCGCCTACGACGGCTGTCACGACATTGCGGTCGCCTCCGACCCCGATGCCTAGTTGTCCATGGCTGTTGCTACCCCAGCAATAAGCTTCCCCTGTGGTCGAGAGGGCGCAGTTGTGTGACTTACCTACGGCGATGGACGAGAAACGCAGCGGCGTGACGAGCGCACGTGGGACGGTCACACGTGCCCCCAGCCCGTCACTACTGCCGCCTCCGAGTTCACCTTGCAGATTGGCGCCCCAGCAGAACGCCTGACCAGTTCGCGCGATGGCGCATGTATGCGTCTGCCCGGCGCCAATGCTGCGAAAACGCTCAGGGCCGTCGACGGCCACGGGGATTGCGGAAAATGGTGTCCGACCGCCATCCCCGAAGTTTCCGCCAGCGTTGAGTCCCCAGCAATAGCCCCGACCGTCGGTGTCGATACCACATGACGCCACATCGCCAACGTCTACAGAGGCAAAGGCGATAGTTGAGGAGCGAGAAACCGGCGTACTCCCGAACTGGGAGTGCGAAAAGCCCCAGCACCACGTGGCGCCTGACGATTCGATTCCGCAGGAATCGACGTAACTGCCGACCGAGAGACTGGCGAATCGCCGTCCGCCACGCAGCGCCGTAGGCACGGCGTCGGTGCTCGGATTCCCGATCGCATTGAACGATGTGCCGCCGCCCCAGCACCACGGTGTCCCGTCGGTGGCCAGTCCGCATCCATGCGACAAGCCGGCCGTCACTTGGGAGAACCGAACCGAAGTGGACAACGGCCGAGGATTGAGGAAATCAGGTGGAATGAGTCCGTCGCCTCCACTTTGCGACAGCAGATTGGAGCCCCAGCACCAACCTCGCCCATCACTCGTCACCGCGCAGGTGTGCGATGCCCCACCAGCTATCGAGCGTACGCCGGCCCCCGCCGGTGCTGCCGACACCGTGATGGTCAGACTCGCCGTGCCTGTGCCGCCCGCTCCAATGCAGGACATCGTGTACGTGGTCGATGTTCCAGCGGTCAACGTCTGGGACCCGGCGGTCGCGGCGGAGGTGGTCCACGGCGCGGCGCAAGACTGCGCACCCGTACTGGACCAGGAGAGCGTGAAGGTGCTGCCGGCCGGCACCGGAGTTGTCGGCCCAGTCAGTGTGACCGTCGGCACTGTCAGCGCAGTGACGCGCACGTCGATCAGCGCGGAGCCACGCCCAGACGTGACTTCCACTTGTGTCGTGCCCGGTGAGACGCCAAGCAGCCGAAGCGGCGTGGCGCTCTGGACCTGCACAATGGCGGGGTTGAGCGAGCGCCACGCAAACTCCGCGGTGGGCACCGCCCGCCCGGTAGGGGTCTGTCGGGTGGCAGTCAGTGCGGGGCTCGTGCCGCCCACGACGAGTGTTAGTTGCGTAGCAGAGGGGCGAACGATATCTCGGCAGCCGCTTTCAAGTTCGGTGGCGGCCAGCTGCAATCGCGTCTCAAGCCAGCGGCGGGTTGCCGGCGCGCCGAGGTAGGTGGCCATTGGATGTAGCCAAAACCCGGCGACGATCAGATCTAGCGGTGCCGGAATGCCGAACGGCCCTGCGCCCAGACGAATCCACGTATCGAGTTCCGTTGTGCGTTCGGAGGCGATCGTCGGGAAACGGTTGCGGTTGGGGTGAAGGAGCAGCACGTCCTTGCTCTCGGCGCCGGCCGCGATGATACCCCGTACGGTGAAGGCACTCGGCCACCCGTCGCTGAGTGGCGCCGCAACGGACAGTACCAACACACACCGTGCGGTCGCGGAAAGCGCCGAGGGGGGCACGCGCTGCTCGAGCTGTCGTAGCGCCTCTTGCACCATCATGTTTCCCTGTGAATGGGCGACGAGGACCACGCCGCGGGTGGCGTCCAGATTCTGCTCGAGGGTTTCACGCACGGTCGTCACGAACGGATCGCCACTCTGCGCACCGACGGTGATCGCATCGATCTGAGCGCGTGCCTCGGAGAGATCCTGAACGTACTTGTTGCAGGCGATAGCATTCCATATACCGAGGAGCCGTTGCCGACCATCCTGACTGTCGAGGAGACAGTCGAGGAAGGGCGTGGGTGTCTCCTGCTTCCACGAAGGATTCAAAAGGCTGGCGGTAGTGATCCCTATCGGTTCGGCGAGCGCGGCCAGCGATGCCGTGTTGTTCCACTGGTCCACGGGATCGGCGAAGACCCCGTTGATGTAGTAGGCGGCGATGCGATTGTTGGCCGTGGCCGGCGCGCCGTACACGATGCGCGCGCCCCACGACGCGTTCAGACGATGTCGCGCCGAGTCGAGTGCGGCGCGTGACCAGTCGCGGGTGGCTTCGCGGCGCACTCCTTCGAGTACCGACAGGCCGGCCGTGTCCGCCGTGCGCAGGAAGTTCACAGCCTGTGCGATATACTCGGCGGCGGCCGCCGCCGGCTGGGCGGCCCGCAAGGCCGACTGAGCATTGGCGAGCAGCGGCTGGGACGAGGTCGGGAGGGGGAACGCGCGGTAGGCCACCGCCGAGAGCTGCATCGGCCGGTCGACCACGAGACGGCCAGCCGCCGCCACCGTCTGCGTGTCGCGCCGCACGCGCAGGCGTTCGAAGCCGCTGCGCAGCCTATAGTCGTACGGGACACTTGTTCCCGAGTCGACGGTGAGCACGCCAGTGCGCGGCGTGCCTTCGATGCCGCTGTCGGCCACCACTAGCAGCTGGAACTGTGCGCGTCGCGCCGGCGGACCAGTCACCACCACCGTCGCGCTGGCCCGTCGCGTTCCGACCGCGGCGGTGATGCGGGTGGACCCTGGCGCAATCGCCGTCACCTCGCCGCCGGTGCTGACCGACGCGATGCCCGCAGCTTCGGACGCCCATGTCACCATCGGTGCGGCGACCGACGCGCCGCGTGCATCGAGGGCGATTACGGAGAGCTGCCTAGCTTCCCCGACCTGAAGGTCGACTTGGGCAGGGACGAGTTCGAGCCGCTCGACCGTGATCGACGCAACCGTCGGCGTCGCTGGTCCATCACCTCCTCCACATCCGTTCGTTGCAACTACGCACAAGGCGGTAAGCACCACTTGGGGGAGCACGCGACGGATCCTGCTATTCAGTAACGACATGACGAATGCACCGGACTTGAGGTATAAAGCGGAGCAGCGCGGCCTGGGCGGCGATCACACTCCACGCGCACCTGACAGACTATCCGTCGACGCGTCTCCCGGACGTCTCTTGTTGTTCCAACGAGACGGAAGACGCCGAGCAGACGCTCGTGCCTAGCCTAGGGGCATGATCCAACTCTCACTTCCGGTGTACGCCCTGTCGCTGCTGCTCGTTCAGCCGCTGGTCGCCCAAGGCGGCTCCCGGTCCGACCCGACGTTACCTTCGGACCCTGGCATCTATCTCTACGCTCGGGGTGCGTCCGGCCTCGAACTCGTGCCGCTCGAACCCACCACGTTCAGTCAATCGCGCGGCGGAAACGGCATCATGACGTCGCTGACCTATGGCATCGCCAAGACCCGGACCAAGGCGGTCATTCGGGGTAATGCGGCCGCGATATGGACCACGGACACCTTGGCTGCCCTGTACTTCGTCTTCAGCGCCAAGAGCAGCGGCCCGGACAGCAACGGCTGGTTTCAGTCGGCGACTAGTCCGAACGAGTTCACCCTGATCAAGCTGCGGGTCGAGAAGAACGCTCGTTCGACGGAGACGGGATCTTTCAACGCTTACGGGTCTCAGTGGGGGACAGACAGTAAGGCGGTCGTTCCCTTCAAGTTCACACGCCTCCGACCGGGCGTGTATCGCGTCGTTCCGGAGCAGCCGCTGGCGTGGGGCGAGTACGCCGTCTTCGCCGCGACGGGACCGGCGGTGGCCGGCGGCGGGACGGCGATGGCCAGCCGACTCTACGACTTCGGGATATGGCCTCCGCAATAGCACGCGCTCGGGGTCGGCTGATGCTCCTGCTGAGTGGTCTTCTAAGTTGTGCCGGGCCGAAGGATCAGACGGTAGGTGTTGCTCTGGACAGCGCACACGCACGCATCGCGGCTCTCGAACTGGTCGCCGCGCAGCGCGATTCCCTGCTCGGCGAGGCGGCAGCGGCGGCCTCGCTGTTCAACGAGATCGACGACGCGATCTCGCGAGTTCGCGGTGCGCCGCGTGGACGGATCGTAGTCAGCGAAGGCGGTGAACAGCGGACTTACACGTCGAAGGAGTATCGAGGGTACATTCTGGCTCGCATCGATTCCTTGCAAACGGTCGTCAAGCGCGCCACCAGTCGAGCGGTGGCGCTGCGAGCGGTCGGGGACTCGGCCCGCGATCAGTCGGCACAACCTCAGGTCGATGCGCTACAGCGCACCCTGCTCTCATACACGGCGACCATCGAGCGGCAGCGCCGCGAGATCATGGTTCTCACCGATCAGGTACGGGCGCTGACGACTGCCCGTGACGAGGCGGTGGCGCGAACCACCGCGCTCGAGGACACAGTGCACGCGCTAGGCGAAGCGAACAATACCGTCTACGTCTTGTTCGGCACAAAGAGTCAACTCCTCGAACTCGGTGTCATCGAAGAGACCGGCGGAGCGCGCAACTTCCTGATGCGGCGACGCGGCAGCACCCTCGTTCCGACCGGGCGGAACGAGGAAGGCGACTTCACGGCTCTCAGCCGCAAGACGAGCACCGAGATCCGCATGCCTCGCGCCGAACGTGTGTATCGTCTTCTCACCCGGCAGCCAGCGGATGCGGCGGAGGGAATCGGACCCGATCGCGTCGTGCGCGGCACCTTGCGTATCACCGATGTGGACCGATTCTGGGCTGCCTCCCGCTTCCTCATTCTTCTCGAGGAGGGCGGATGAGGCGTCGTCCGGCGTCAGCTTCCTGCCGAGAACTACGGCCACCGTCGCCTATGCGGAGCCGCGGTTCACTCCGGCGTCCAGCTCACGACCCATGAAGGGCTTCACCTCGGCGACTGGCGTAGGACGGTGGATGGCCACGGAGAGCCCCACCACCATCGGGCGCAACCGACGGCCTACCCTTGTTTGACTCGGATGGCGCGGATACCGGGGCGGTACCGGCTCGCCGTGCGCCATGTACTGCGTCTTGGTGTGGAGTGGTAAGCGTGAGCGCGTCGCCCGAATACCCGACGTGCCTTCCATATTCCTTGGGGGAATCGTGATGAGGTCGTTTACAAGCTGTGCGGTCCGGTTACTACTAGTGTGGCTGCTCGCGCTTGGGAGCACGCCTTCGTGGTCGCTTGCGCAGCAATCGGGCGAAGTGCTGGTCGATCGGGCGAATGTGCGCGCCGAACCGTCGATCGAAGCCAAGGTCGTGGCGACGATCGCCCGCGGCACTAGTGTGGTGGTGCTCGAACAGCGAGGAGGCTGGTCCAAGGTGCAGCAGGGTGCCACCACGGGATTCGTTCGTAGCAACCTGCTGCGGGTTACCGGTACGGTTATCGCGCCTGCCACCGGCACGGGGGCGGATACACGCGCCGCTCCTACCCCCGCTCCATCCGACGCGCGACCACTGCCACGGCGCGGCGCTCCGGATGACGAACAACTGGGAAGCACGGCGTCCCGACCTCGGCCCAGTAGCGCCGTGCGGGGGCAGCCTGATCGAGTGCGTGACGATGCCGTCGGATTCGGCGTGGGACGTACGATGATCGGCGCGCAGTTGCGGACCGGCGTATTCGGCACAACGGCGGTTGGCGGGTTCGTGGAGCGAGGCGTCCGGAGCCTCGGCGATGATGACGACTTCACTCTCGGAATTGCAGCGGCGGTCGACTATTACGCGTACGATCTCGGATACTTCAGATACCGCGTTATTCCTGTGTCGGTGTCGGGGTTGGCGCACTTCCGGTTGGATGAGGCGCGTCTCGATCCGTTTATCGGCATCGGGTTGGGATACAACCTCATTGGTGTCGATATCGAGGGAGGCTCAGCGGCGCGCGTCAGCGGCATGTTCGTCGGCGGGCAGGCCGGTGTTCGCTGGCATTTTTCCCCGGCCGTTGCCGCGCACGCGCAGCTCGGATTCGGCGTCGGCGTCCTCGGTGTCGGTCTCGCCGCACGTTTCTGACCTGGTCGCCGGTCGGGAGGCGCTTCCTCCGAACGCGAACTAGCGCAAGTTGCCCGTACCGACCGACATCGGTCCGACCCGCACGTCCGTGTCCACGCTGCTGCCATACACCAGCACGTAGACCGGTCGAGACGTCGGCATGCGCCCGCCGCTGGCGCGCACTTGCGCGCCGTCGATGGACAACGAACACGTCCCGTCAGCTCGCACCTGGATCTGCACATCGGTCCACCGTCCGGAGGCGAGCGTGGTAGGCGCCGGCAGCGCCAGTTCCTCTCGTCCCAACAACACACCGACGGTATCGGCTGCCCGGTACCCCTCCATCAAGGCCGGATAGCGCAACCCGCACATCGAGCGCTCCGGTTCCATCCGTTCGTCGCCCCACGGATATCCGAACCGGCTATCCCATGACCGAAGGCGTTCCTCGTGTACGCCATCCACCAGCACCAACACCAACGTCTGGTGTTTGTCACGTGTGATCGGGATGCTCACGCGGGTCTTCAGCCAGCCGCCAAGAGGGAGCGAATCGGCCATCCGCCGCAACACACCGCTCTCGAACCGACCATCACCACTCGGTCGGAGCATGGAGTCGAACGGAGCGCTGACCTTCGGACGTGGCGCACCGAAGGCAAACCAAGGCCAGCGCGTGGTATCCTGCCACGACTCCGTCCATAGCGTCGCTCGAGATCGGCGCAACACCTCGACGCGCACCGAGTCCGTGCCGGTCAGCCCGGCATGCAGCGCAAGGACAGTTGAACCTACCCGTCGTGCGACCAGCACGGTGTCGCGAATTGCCACGACCGTGCTGTCCGCCACGGTGGTCGCAAGCTCTCGGAGCGACGTCCGTTGGCCAGTCGCATCGAAGAGGGCCACATGTGGGTGCAGCGTATCACCCAACATCCCGCGCAGGAATCGTGTGCTCACCTCGCTGAGCAACAACATGGTGTCGGCCATCGGCACCGAGATCCCGACGAGATCGAGGTCGTTCATTGTAACGCCCGCTGCGTTCAGTGGTCGCGTGTCACGAAACGGAAGGGGGAAGAGTCGCAGCACTGCGTTGTTCTGCCGTTCTCGCATGGCGCAGGCGACAAGTCGGGCCCTGCCGTCGACCTCGCAACGTACCGGCCCGTCGAGGAGACGCTCGGCACGTTCGTTCTGAATGTCCAGTCGCCAGAGCGTTCCGCCTTGGCCATTTGACGTCACGGCCAACATGGTGCTGTCCGACTCCCATCCGACCAGATGCGGCTGCGCGCCGGGCAGCAGCGGTTGGCATCCCTGCTCGGCGCCGTCGGCGACGCGTACCACACACAGCGCAAGCTCTGCGGTCGACCAGCTGCGCCGGACGAAGGCTACCAGCGTTCCGCGCGGATTCCAGCGTGGGGAGAGATCGTTCGCAGCGGCGGTCGTTAGCCGACGTACCATCGCTCCGTCGACAGACGCAATGGCCAGAGCGCGACGGTCGTCGCGGCTCCATCGCGTGGTCGAGAATACCACAAAGCGGCCGTCTGGGGAGAGATCCGGCGCGACATCATCACCCGGAGTCGAGGTCAGGCGCTTCGGCGTCTCCCCTTCGAGAGCGGTGTAGAGATCGACGGCTCCACTGTCAGCCGAGACAGACGTGAAGACGATCCGCACAAGCCCCGACGATGTGCGCACGGCGCGCATCTCGTGCGGTTCGCTGGACAAGTCGAGCCTGATAGGCCGCGTGCCACGATCAAGAAGGGCTCCATCGGTCCACTGCAGCACCCGAATTGCTGAGCCGGCGCTGGTGGTGGTCCGTACCAGCACCAGCGGATCATGGAGGACCGTTTGTCGTTGCGTGCGCTGCTCCGATAGCCACGCGCCGGCAACGGCCGCCAGTGATGCCACGACCAGCAGTTGCAGCGCGCGCTTGGCGCGATGCCCTGGCCGCCGCTCCGCCGATTGTGTTTGGGAGATGATAAGGGGAACACCACTGAGGGCTTGAGCGATCTCGCCGTCGATCGCCTCATCCGACCGGCTATCCCCCTCGGTGCGTGCCAGCGCTAGATACTGGCGACGGAAGGCCGAATCTTGCGCCAGCTCCTGCTGCCAAGGCATCCTGAGTAGACTCCGGAGCTCTCGCGTACTGCGGGCACTCGCGCTGAGGCTGAGGCCGAGACGACGGGCGAGGTCGCCGACGATCGCGGACTCGAGCAGCGAGAGAAGCCCTTCGCCGAAGCGATCGTGAGCCAGCTCAATTATGTCGTGCCGCCGCACGACATACCCTTCGTGAGCGAGGGCGCCCGCAGCCTCCTCGATTTCGGCGACGGAGGTCGCTAGTGCCGGTGCGGCGTCTAAGATGCTCAGCGATCCTCCCGCCAGCGCGACGGCGGCAAGCAGATACTGCTCGCGCGTGGGGACGAGCTTTAGTCTCGAGCGAATGGCTTCGTGGTCCCCGAAGCGCTGCTGCAGGGCGTCGACCGATGGACACTCCCACTCGCCATCCTGCAGCCGCAAGGTGCCGTTGGTGAGCGCCAATCGCAGGTGCTCAAGGACGAGTAGCGGGACGCCTCCCGAGGCCTCGAACAGCAGAATTGGCAACCGTTCGGCCCACGGCGCCACCGGTAGTGTCGCCAAACCTTCGACCAGCTCGGCGATTTCCAGAGGGGTGAGCGTGGGCAGCGGAAGATCCAGCGCTTCGCTGGCGATGTCGAACGCGCTGCCCGAGCGCATGGCGGTGACGAGTAGGCAGCGGTCGATCGGCTCACCCGCCGTAAGCGCTCCCAGCACAGAGCGCGACGCGTCGTCGGCGAGATGCAAATCGTCGATCGCCACGAGCAGGGGAGCTTCCGCCGATATCGCTGCGAGCAGGTCGCGAAGCGCGTTGGTGATCGACACGCTATCGGCCAGCGAGGGCGGAAGCGGGGACGGGTTTCCGAAGAGTCCGGCGAGCCCGGGATCGAGACCCACGAGGATTCGTGCCGTGGCGTTGCCGACCCCTAGAGATCCGCGCGCCCTCGCCGCTAATCGTGCTAGCGATCCGATGAAGGCGAACGGAACATGTCGGGATATCGCGCTCGCACCAACCTGTATCACCTCGCCGTCGCTCGCGGCGACGCGCCGGGCGAAGTCCTTCAGCAGCCTGGTCTTCCCCAGTCCCGCCGGCGCCACGATTCGGATGGGTCGTTGGGCTCGGCGCAAACACACCTCCCAGCCCCTCGCGAGGGTGGCGAATTCGCGAGCACGCCCGACTAGTTCGACGGCCTCGATCGCGCCGCCGGGCTCGTCGATCACGGTCGTCTGCTGTTCCGGCAAACGCCGCGCCCGTGCGATGACTTCCCGGTGAGCCCGTTGTGCTGGGAGCAGCCCTTCGTCCTTCCAGTCGGTTTCGACCGCATCGACCTCGCTTCGCAACGTGAGCGTATCGCCGGCGGCGCCCAGCGCCTCGAAACGAAGGCCCCAGGCCAGAGGATCAAAGCGGTCGAGCGCAGTTAGGCGGGCCGAGAGCTCCACCGCCGACTTGATACGCCCTTCGGAGAGCATCTGGTGAACGAGCAGTTCGGTCGTGCGCCGAAAGACCTTGCGCAGCCTGGTTCGCTCGCCCTCGAGCCAGTGTTCGAAGGCGACAGACCCCGATGCGGCGAAGGCCGGAAGAAATGGTTCGGCATACAGCGCGGCTGCCGACTCCAATTCGCCACTGCCGATACGCGCTTGAAACTCGTCGCGATCCCACGCGATCGACGAGGTGACCGTGACCGACGATCGGTTCGGGGACATAAACTCCACTCCGCACCGAGAGTGGAGCAGCCAGAGATGCTGCCGGAGCGCCTTCCGCGCCGCTACATGCGGCAGGTCGGCCCACAGCATGTCAATCAGATCGTCCCGCGTGGCCGTGCGTGCAGGCGCCGAGAGGATATACACCAGTAACGCGACGAGTTTGTTGGGCTCCCGTATAACGGGATCGCCAGACGCCCCCGTCAATGTGGATTGACCAAAGGTTCGAAGACGAAAGCTCATGAGCGGATGCCGCACAGTTGACGACTGCCGAACGGCACGACCCGCCCGAGAGCCGTGACGCGTGACCGGTACACCATTGGACAGCCCAATGGTAGAGATGACCTATCAGTTCGTAAATGTCTCTTTGGCGTCTCTTATCCGTCTCTGAAGACTTCAAGAACCCCGTCTCTAGCACGACCGCGGTCCTACAAGCCCGATCCGGCCGTCCCCTCGCTCGTGTTCCGGCATTCACCTCGGCAATCCACCCACTTGTGGGTGGCGCCAGCAGTGGCACTTGTCCCAGACTGCCAACGTTACACGTCTACGAGCCGCCCACGACGGGCATGCCGAGCCCTGGACCGTCGAGAGAGCGGTGCACGCGCCGCCTTCACGGTTTCAACCTACTGTCCACCACCCTCACCTCGGCACCAATCCCACCGCTTGCGAAGGTCTGCCCGGCCCGTCCTCAATTTTCATCGGCTGCACCAGCATAAACGCCTCGACTGGAGGCAACGAATCCAGGTAGCCGAGGTTCTCGCGACCCGGCACGTTCTTCACCGCGGCGATGCGATTCGTCCATAGGCCCTGCTAGCGCTTGGCGCCCGGACCCAGCACCACACGGCCAGGCTTGGCACCCGTGTGCTCGCCGTCGCGCAGCACAGCGGTGCCGTTCACAAACACATCCCGCACGCCGGTGGCCAACTGATGCGGTTCTTCAAACGTGGCGTGATCGCCAATGGTCTGCGGGTCAAACACCACGATGTCGGCCAGATATCCCGGCTTGAGTTGCCCGCGGCGCGCTATGCGCAGATTGCCGGCCGGAAGGCTGGTCATGCGTCGCACGGCTTCCTCGAGTGACAGCACCTTCTGCTCGCGCACATAGCGGCCCAGCACGCGGGCAAAGGTGCCATACGCGCGCGGATGCGGACTGCTGCCCAGAAACACGCCTT
>VFQP010003436.1_pt1 | contig 16076 bp, 12 predicted proteins | sample 3512351 | NCBI WGS metagenome assembly VFQP01 (sample SAMN10412372, study PRJNA504923) | tailings metagenome | isolation source: Relicate 1 Philex TSF1 revegetated site | place: Philippines: Tuba, Benguet | collected 2017-08-29 | reverse complement strand
GTCGGCGTGAACACGCCCGACGTGGTGCCGAACACGATGAAACCCGGCAGGCTCAACACGATGGCGCCTTCGCGCGCGATCGTGCCGTAGCGCTCGCGCGGCACGTCGATCTGCGACACGGGCAATTCGCCGCGAATGCCCTTCCAGAACACCACGCCGCCGCACGCCACACCCAGCAGCAAGCCCGGCACCACGCCTGCCAGGAACAAATTCAACACCGAGATATCGGCGACGGCGGCGTAAAGCACCATGATGACCGACGGCGGAATGATCGGCCCGATCACCGACGCGGCCGTGATCAGCGCCGCCGCGAAGGCCTTCGAATAGCCTTCCTTCGGCATCGCGTTGATGAAGATATGACCCAACGCCGCGATATCCGCGACCGCCGTGCCCGAAATGCCCGAGAACAATACCGCCGCGACGATGGCGGCATAGGCCGTGCCGCCCTTGATGCGGCCGATCAGAATGCGCGAGAGTTCGATCAAGCGCTCCGAGATGCCGCCGCGATTCATGATCTCGCCGGCCAGGATGTAGAACGGGGCGGCGAGCAGCACGAAACTGTCGAGGCCCGCGAACATGCGCGATGCGACGTTCAACAGCCCGTAGCCGTCATACATCAGCGCGAAAATGGACGAGAGGCCGAAGGCGAACGCCACCGGCATGCCGACGAACAGCGTCGCGGTCAGAAGAATGAGGATCGTGGTCACGCGCGCGGCCTCGAGAGCAGCGAATCCGCCGCCTTGACGAGATGGACGAAAGTGAGTGCGGCACCGCCGAAAGCGATCGACGAATAGATCCAGAACATCGGCAGGCCGGTCGTCGGCGCGGTCTGCGCGCCGTTATACGAAGTGTAGAGCCAGCCTTGCCATGTCAGCACGACGCAGAACGCGACGTTCAACAGATGCAGCAGCGCCTTGTGCCAAGCTTGGAACGTCGCGTTCTCGACTTCGCCGAACAGATTCATGTCGAGATGTTCGTCCGCCCAGCTCGCGGCGACGGAGCCGAGGAAGGTGATCCAGATCGCGATATAGCGGATCGCCTCCTCGCTCCACGAAATCGAGTCGGTCTGGACGTAGCGCATATAGACGCTGACGCCGTTCAGCACGACGAGAACCGCGAGCAGCCAGCCGGCGGCGTGATCGCACGCCGCCGACAGGCCTTTCGCGAGTGCGCGGATCGTATTCATATTTCCGCGCCCCTACCCTTACTGACCGTAGACGCGGCGCTTGGAGTCTTCGACCGCCACGAGCAGCTTGTCGACGACGTCCTTGCCGGCCTGCGAGGCGATGAACTCGATCACCGCACCTTGCGACGCCTTGCGGAAGGCTTCCTTTTCGGTCGGCGTGTTCACGTAGACCTTGGTGCCCTGCTGGCGGATCTTGTCGATCGCCTGCAGCGAGTCCATCGCCTTGCGCGAATTGGCGACTTCGGCGTGCATACGCGCCCCGTCGATCAGGATCTGCTTGTTATCGGCCGACAGACCGTTGAACACGCGGTCGTTGATGATGATCAGGTGCATGCCGTAGATGTGCTCGTTCACGCTCATGAATTTCTGCACTTCGAACAGCTTGCCGTCCCAAATCGTCGCGGAAGCGTTTTCCTGGCCGTCGACGACGTTCTGCTTCAGCGCCGGCACCAATTCGGGCCACGAGATCGGCGTGGCCGAAGCGCCCATCGAGCGCATGAAGTTCACGTAGACTTGGCTTTGCATCGTGCGCATCTTCAGGCCCTTCAGATCGTCCGGGCCTTTGATTTCGCGCACGTTGTTGGTCAGGTTGCGGAACCCGTTCTCCGACAGCGCCAGCGTGCGGATCCCCGTCGCCTTGCGCATATCCTCGGTCATTTCCTTCATGAAGCTGCCTTGCATGAAGTCCCACGCGACCGGCGAGGACGGGAACAGATACGGGATCTGGAAGGCCTGCATCGGCTTGTGGAACGAGCCGAGGACCGAATCGTCGGTCAGCGCCATTTCCAGCGTGCCGTTCTTCACCTGCTCGGTCAGCTGCAACGAGCCGCCCAGCGTGTTGAAGAACAGGCGCACTTCGATCTGCCCGCTGCTGCGGAATTCGACGTATTCCTTGAGCGCTTTCATGCCCAAGATTTCGCCGCCCATCGAATCGGGCGCGCCGATCGAGAAGCGAAGCGTCGTCTTTTGCTGCGCGTCGGCGGCGGCGGCCGAGAGGCCGACCGCGGCGAAAGCGGCAAGTGCCAGGACTTTGAATTTCACGGCTTTCCTCCCTCGGGGTTATTTGCTTTTGGTTTTCAGTTGCGCCGCGTTGACGCAGGCGGCGAGCGAGCCCGTTTCGAGATGGGCGAGCACGTTGGTGAGCGAACTCACCCGCATGTCCACCAGCGAGGCGGGGCTGTAGAAGGCGGCGTGCGGGCTCAAGGTCAAACGCCCTTCGAGCCAGGCTTCGCGCGCGAGGAACGCGCGCACGAGGCGGTTATTCGGGTTGGCCGGTTCCTCCGGCAGCACGTCGAGACCGGCGGCGGCGATGCGTTTCGACTTAAGTGCGTCGTAAAGCGCCTCGAGATCGACGATGGCGCCGCGCGCGGTGTTGATCAGCACCATGCCCTTCTTGGCCTTGGCGAGAACGTCCTTGCCGATCAGGCCGACGGTTTCGGGCGCCGAGGGCGCATGGACCGACAGCATATCGGAAATCGCCGCGAGCTCGGCCGGCGTTTTGACGCGCCGCGCACCCACCGCGATCTCGTAGCCGGCGGGCTGGAACGGATCGCAGAACGCGATGTCCATCCCGAAGGCGCGCGCGCGGAGCGCCGCCGCCAAACCAATACGGCCGAGACCGACGACGCCGAAGGTGCAGCCGCGCAACCGGCGCACGACCGGCGCCTTGGCGTGATGCCAATTCGTCGTCGGATTGGCGCGGATGAGGTCGTGGTAGCTGGACGTGCCGCGCGTCAGCGCCAACATTAGCGCGATGGCGTGATCGGCGACTTCCGACGTGCCGTAATCGGGCACGTTGAAGACCGCGACGTTGCGCTTGGACCACGCCGCCACGTCGATCATGTCGTAGCCCACGCCCGAGCGCAGCACCGCGCGCACATTGGGCCAGTCGGCGGTCTTGCCTTCGATCGTCGTGCCCGCCGGGTAATGGATGATCGCGTCAGCCTTGGCACGGATCGCGGCGGGGATCGGCTTCGCCGCCGCTTCCTCGCGCGTTTGGATGTAAAGCTCGCAGCGGCCTTGCGCCGTGCGCTTTTCCAGATCCGGCGCGCCGTGGGGAAATTGGCTGAGAACGATCAGCATCGCGTCACTTGCTCCGGATCGAGGTCAAGGTGGCGCCCATCTTCACGACGGTGCCTTCGGGGAAAAGATGCTTGGCCACGATGCCGGCCACGGGCGCTTCGATTTCGACGACCGCCTTGTCGGTCTCGACTTCGGCGACGAGGGCACCTTGTTCGACCTTCGCACCTTCGGCCGCGACCCAGCGGATCAGCTTGCCTTCGCTGACCGTCAAATCGCCGAAGGGCATCTTCACCGGCTCGCCATCGACGGCGATTTCTTGGACGGGCGCGGCCTTTGCGACCGCGACCGGCTTCACCGGTGCGGCGATTGGTGCGGCCATGCCAGCAGCCTCACGGCCCAAACGACGGATCGGGTCGGCGTGCCCTGCGATCGTGCGACGCACGGCATTGACGATCGCGTCGGTGTTGACCAGCATCGCGCGTTCCAGCACGGGCGCGAACGGATGCGGCACCGGATCGGTGTGCAAACGTGCGACCGGGCCGTCCAACTCGTCGAAAGCGAGTTCGTTGATCGATTGGGCGAGTTCCGCACCCACGCCGAACATCGCATAGCCTTCGTCGACGACCAGCAGGCGATGCGTCTTGCGCACGCTGGCCGCCACCGTATCGACGTCGAGCGGCTGGATCGTGCGCAGATCGATCACTTCGACCGACACGCCTTCGCCCGCCAGAATCTCGGCGGCTTCCAACGCGCGATGCACAAGCTGCCCCGCACTGGCGATGGTGATATTCGTGCCCGTCCGCGCGATGCGCGCAAGGCCGAAGGGCACGTAATGATCGCCCTTGGGCACCGGGCCCTTGGTCGCGAACAGCGCTTTCGTCTCCAGCATCAGCACGGGATCGCGGCCGTTGAGCGCCGTTTTCATCAGCCCCTTGGCGTCGGCGGGTGTCGCCGGCAAGCAAACGACCAAGCCCGGAATATGCGCCCAGGCGGGGTGATAGGTGCCGCTATGATGCGGACCGGCCGAGCGCACGGCGCCCGAGCCCACGCGCACCACCATCGGCGCTTCCATCATGCCGTTGGACATGTAGCGCAGCTTGGCGGCCTGCAACGCGATCTGCCCCGCCGCTTCGAACATGAAATCGGCGAACATCAGATCGGCGATGGCGCGCACGCCCGTGGCGGACGAACCCAACGCGGCCCCGGTGAAGCCGAGTTCGGAAATCGGCGTATCGACCATCCGCGTGGCGCCGAATTCCTGATAGAGATTTTTGGTATGAGCGAACGTGCCGCCGCGTTCGCCGGTTCCTTCCCCGAAATAGACGATGTTGCGGTTGCGGCGCATTTCTTCGGCAATGCCGTCGCGCACGGCGTCGAGCCAGCTCGTCTCGACTTCCTCGGCCGGCGTTTTGCCCGCAGCGGCGCGCGCCACGCCGGGATTCAACGGCTCGGCGAAGACATGCAGATGGACGAGTGCCGGATCGGGCTCGGCCGAATTCCGGGCGAACTCGATCGCGGCGGCCACGTCCTTGTCGATCTGTTCGTCGATCTGGTCGAGCGTGCGCCCGGTGACGATCGCGAAATCCTCGATCAAGCGGCGGCGGAACGTGTCGACCGGATCCTTCTTCTTCCAGTGGTCGACTTCTTCCTGCGTGCGATAGGTGCCGGTCAGCGGATCGCCTTCGTGATGGCCGACGGTGCGATAGGTCTTGGCTTCGATCAGCGTCGGCCCGCCGCCGGCGCGCGCCTTGGCGAGCGCTTGGTTCGCCGCTTGCCACACCGCGACCACGTCGTTGCCGTCGACCGCAATACCGGGAATGCCGTAAGCGGCGGCGCGCGTCGCGATCTCCGGGTTGCGGGTCACATTCTTCAGCGCCGTCGCCGTGGCGTAGAGATTGTTCTCGCACACGAACACGACGGGTGCTTCGAACACGCCCGCGAGGTTCAGCGATTCATGGAAAGCCGCGTGGTTCGTGGCGCCATCGCCGAAGAACGCGACCGACGCGCCGCGCGACTTGCGATATTTGGCGCTGAACGCCGCCCCCACCGCCGACGGCAAGCCACCGCCGACCAGGCCGTTGGTGCCGAACAAGCCGACCGACGGATCGTAGAGATGCATCGTGCCGCCGCGCCCGCCGCAGCAGCCGTCGCGCTTGCCGTAAAGCTCGGCCATCAGGATCTTGGGATCCATGCCCTTGGCGAGCGCATGGCCATGGCCGCGATGCGTGGAGGTGATCCAGTCGCTGGGCTGAAGATGCGCGCACACGCCGACGGCGGTCGCTTCCTCGCCGATATAAAGATGCAGGAAGCCCGGCGTTTCGCCCGCACGGCACGCGACCTGCGCCGCCAGCTCGAACTTCCGCAGCAGCACCATCTGCTTGTAGAGCTCGACCATCGCTTCGGCGTCGAGGCCCTCGGGCAAAGGCTGCTGGTTGGGCAGCTTCGTGGCGAGAGCGGCTTGGGCGGGGGGCGTCATCGATCAGAAATCCCGTGCGAAGCCGGCCGTCCAACCGCCGTCGATGGCGAGGATATGGCCGGTGATGTAGGTGTTGCCCGGATCGGCGAGGAACAATGCGCCGCGCGCGATCTCCTCGGGCTCGGCCGGGCGGGCGAGCGGAATATGCGACAGCAGCCTTGCATGCAGATCGAGCTCGGCGCTGGTCGCGTTGTGAATCCACGAACGCCAGCCCGCCGTCGCGGTCGAACCGGGCGCGATGCCGTTCACGAGAATGCCGTCGGCGGCGAGTTCCAACGCGGTCGAGCGCGTGAGGTTCACGACACCCGCTTTCGCGGCGACGTAGGACGATTGCAGGCGCATGGGCACGAGGCCCAGCACCGAGGCGATATTGACGATGCGCCCGAATTTGCGCGCGCGCATGGCGGGCACGATCGCCTGCGTCATCAAGAACACGCCGGTCAGATCGATCGCGATCATCTCGTCCCACGACGCGATCGGGAATTGATCGGCGGGCTTGCGATCGGCGGCTTTGACGCCGATGCCCGCGTTGTTGATCAGAATATCGATGGCGCCGCCGGTCGCATCGAGCGCGGCTTTCGCGGTGTCGGCGATCGATTGGCGATTCGCGACATCCAGCGCGAAGGTCAGATGTCCCTGCTTGTGGTGGGTCGCGGCGTCGGCGGCGGCTTTGGCGCCCGCGGCATCGCGATCGGTGTAGATGACCCGCGCCCCGTTCGCGGCCAAACCATCCGCGATGGCGCGGCCGATGCCTTGCGCGGCCCCGGTCACGAGCGCGTTGCGCCCGCTCAGATCCAACTTCATTGCGCTTTCTCCGAAGCGCTAGCGTTTCACGTTCCGCCCCTCGCGCGGCGGCTCTCCCTGTTGTTATGACAACTCAAGGCGAGGTATCTGTCAAGCGGTCCGGCGCGAAAACGCGTAGCTCACGCGCGCATCGGCGGCCAGCGCACGGGTGTAGGCGGCCTCGATCGGCGTACCGGCGGCATCGCGATACAGCAAAAGCGTGACGAGCAGCGGTTCTCCCGCAACGCAACCAAGGCGCAGCACGTCCGACTCGTTCGCCCCATCGGCCCAAACCGTATGCGACACGTCGCCGATCTCGATTCCGGTCTTGCGCATGAGAGATCGGAACACGACCGTGTCGTCGAAATCCACTTTGCGCATTTTCGTACCGATCGCCGGCGCAAAATAGATCGTCGAACGCGCGTAAGGCCGCCCGTCGCGCTTCAAGACCGAGCGCAAGCAATGCAGCCGCGCATCGGGCTTCTCGCCGAACAATTCGGCGGCTTCGGGCCGGCGCTCGCGCGCATAGCTTTCGACCGTCAGCGTGGCGCCCGCCACCATCGCGACGACGTCGCCCAGCGATTCCATCGGATAGCCCAGGCGCTTGACCGGGCCCGTCGCGACGATCTCGGTCCGGCGCGCGCGCGCCTTGCGGATGACGCCGTCCTGTTCCAGCAACGCCAGCGCATGGCGCACGGTGATGCGGCTCACATTGTATTGCTCGGACAATTCGGCTTCGGTCGGCAAATGCCCGCCGATCGGCCATTCGCCGCGCCGGATTTTGTCGCGCAGCGAGTCGAGCAGTCGTTGATAGAGCGGCGGCTGTCCGCCTTGTTCGTTGGTCGCCATGGCGATGCGAGATTAGAGGCGTTCTCGTTCGGACGCATCACCCGCTTGCCGGCCGGGCCCGGCCGTGTATCCTGATACGGGTCGTACAATTAGAGCCCTCGATTTCGATGGGGTAAAAATGCGCCGCCTCGCCCTCGCAATCCTGACTCTTCTGGCGCTTGCCGCACCGGCGGCGGCGGCCAAGAAAGTCGCATTGGTGATCGGCAACGGCGCCTATGCGGAAGCCCCGCTGAAGAATCCGGCCAACGACGCCCGCGCGGTTGCCGCCACGCTGCGCACCCAGGGCTTCGAGGTGCTGTTGAAGGAAAACGCCACCAAAGCCCAGATGAACGAGATCGTCGCCGATTTCGGCGAAAAACTCGCCGAGGGCGATACGGCATTGTTCTTCTTCGCCGGCCACGGAATGCAGGTGCAGGGCCGAAATTACCTGCTGCCGACCGACGCGCGGATCACGTCCGAGCAGCGCGTGCGGCTGGAAACGCTCGACGTCGAGGCCGTGCTCGACCAAATGGCGGCGGCCCGCGCGCGGGTCAGCATGGTCATTCTCGACGCCTGCCGGAACAATCCGTTCGAGCGGCGCTTTCGCTCGGTCGGCGGCGGCTTGGCGCAGATCAATGCGCCGGAAGGCACGCTGATCGCCTATGCGACCGCGCCCGGCAAGGTCGCCGCCGACGGCGACGGCGCCAATGGCCTCTATACCCAGGAATTCCTGAAGGCGATGGCGCAACCCGGCTTGAAGGTCGAGGAGGTCTTCAAGCAAGTCCGCGTGGGCGTCACCCGCGCGTCGAATGGCGCGCAAGTGCCGTGGGAAGCGTCGTCGCTGACCGGCGACTTCTACTTCCGGGCGGGCGACGCGCCCGTGGCAACGGCGGCGGGCACGGCAGCGCCGCCGGCGGCCACGATCGATCGCGAAGTGATGTTCTGGGATGCGATCAAGGGATCGAGCGCGCCGACGGAAATCCGCGCCTATCTCGAAGCGTTCCCCGCCGGCGTGTTCGCGCCGTTGGCGCGGGCAAGACTCGCCCTTCTTGAATCCCAAGCCAGCGCCCAAACCGCGGCCGTTCCGCGCGCGCCAACCGCCCCGCCGGCACCGGCATCGCAGGTCGCGGCGGCGCCGGCCGCGCGCGCGGCGCGCGCGCATGATGGCAGCTTTACGGGCACGACGCCGTCCGGCATTTTGAATCCGCAAAGCGCCTACACCTTCATTGCGATCGAGAACGGCACGGTCCGCGTCACCTCGGGACAAACGACGGCGCAAACAACATCGAATTACCGCTGCCTTGGCATCGGCGAATTGGCACAAGATCTTTCGATCCCCGAATTCGACATCAATTGCACGTCGAACAGCGTCGCCAGCGTCGTGCGCTTCACAGGGAAACTCGTCGGCGAAGGTCGAGATCGCGCGATCGCGGCACAGCTCACCGTTGGCAACGGCAAAACCGTCGACGTGACCTACAAGTGACGACCGCTCCCAAAGCTTGACGGGAGGGCCCGCGCGCGGCGAGGCTCGGGCCTTCAACGTCCGGAGGAATCGCGACGATGTTCTACGAAATGCGCGTTTACTATTGCCTGCCCGGCCGCCTGCCGGCCCTCCACAAGCGCTTCACCGAAGCGGCACTGAAATTGTGGGATCGGCACGGCATCAAACAAGCCGGCTTCTTCACCGATTACATCGGCACCAATTGCAACGCCAAGCTCACCTATCTCCTCGCCTGGGAAAGCCTGGCCGAGCGCGAAACGAAATGGGCTGCTTTCGCGAGCGATCCCGATTGGATCGCGGCGCGCGCCGCCAGCGAACAGGACGGACAGATTCTGGAGCGCGTCGAATCCTCGATCCTGCAGCCGACGGCCTATTCGTCGGTCAAATAAGCCGCGCGGTCCCGGTCAGGGCGATGCCCACGGCGTCGCCCGGATCGGGCCGAAACGCGCTGGCGCAAGGCACGGCGATCGTGCCGCCATTGGCCAGCACCAGCGTGACACTGGAACTGGGGCCCGAGAATTCCACGCCCGCCACACGCGCGCGCGCGATCGCGGCCGGATCGCCGGGAGCGAGCAAACGCAATTGCTCGGGCCGCACGAAAATCTCGCCCGACGCGGCGCCGTTCGCGTTTTCGATCGGCACCCGACCCAGCACGCAATCGGCGAAGGCGCCGTCGATCTTGGCGGCGAAAAACAACGCTTCACCCAGGAACGTCGCGACTCCCTTGTCGATCGGGCGGCGATAAAGGTCTTCGGGGGCACCGGCTTGCACCAGCCGCCCTTCGCGCATCACCGCGACTTGATCGGCGAAGGACAAGGCTTCGGCTTGGTCATGCGTCACCAGAATCGCCGTGGCGCCGACTTTCGCCAACACCTCCGCCACCGCCTTGCGCATCGCCGCGCGCAAACCGGTGTCCAGCGCCGAGAACGGCTCGTCGAGCAGCATCAATTTGGGTTCGCGCGCGAGGGCACGCGCCAGCGCCACGCGCTGCTGCTGCCCACCGGACAATTCATGCGGGCGGCGATCGCGCATCGCTTTGCCCAGTTCCACGAGATTGAGCAGCGTGTCGATGCGCGCATCGCGGCCTGCGAAATCGCGCGGCAGGCCGAAGCCGATATTCGCCGCGACGTCGAGATGCGGAAACAACGCGCCATCCTGCGGCACGAAACCGATATTGCGTTTATGCGCCGGGATCGACGCGGCGCCATTGGCGAGTTCGACGCCATCAAGCGCGATGCGGCCGGAATCTTGGATTTCGAATCCGGCGATCAAACGCAGCAGCGTCGTCTTGCCCGAGCCCGAAGGTCCGACGATCGCCGTGCGCCCGCCTTTCGCGACCGTCAAATCGGCGTCGATCAACGCGCGCACGGCGCCATAGGCTTTGCTCAAGGCGGTGGCGGCAAGGAAACTCATCGTCCGGCGATCCGTTTCGATTGGGCGTGCAGCAAGGCGGTCATCGGCACCGACAAAACGACCATCAGCGTCGCATAAGGTGCCGCACCGGCGTAGTCGAGTTCGCTCGACAGCGCCCAGAATTCGGTCGCCAGCGTTATCGTGCCGTTGGGGGCGAGCAGCAGCGTCGCGGTCAGTTCGTTGGCGATGCCCAAGGCGCTGAGCGCGAAGGCCGCCGCCATGCCGGGGGCGGCGATGCGCAAGGTGACTTCGCCGATGGCGCGCAACGGCGAGCGGCCGAGCGACGCCGCCGTCCATTCGAGATCGACGGGCACTTGCGCCAGCGACGCGCGCAGGCCGGAAAGGGCACGCGACACGAACAGCGTGAGATAGGCGAGGATCAGCGTCGCCGTCGTTTGATAGAGCGGCGGTACCACGCGGATCGTGACGGCGACCAAGGCCAGCGCCACGACGATGCCGGGCAAGGCGCCGGTGTAATACTGGCACGCCTCCAACAAGCGCGACACGCGATTATCGGCGCGCACCGACAGCCATGCCATCGGTGCCGCCGCCAGCGTCGTCACCACCCCGCCCAAAAAGGCGAGCCATGCCGTACCAAGCAAGGCGTGCGCGATTTCGTCGGTCGCCCAGACGCGAAGGCCGCCCTTGATCAGCCAGCGCGCCAGCGTGAACAGCGGCACGCCGACGGAAATCGCGGCGACGGCCAACACGAAAATCAGCGCCGGCAAGGTCACGCGTCCCAGCTTCACGCGCCGCGTTTCGCGCGCCGCCCCCGCCCCCACGCGCGCATAGCGTTCATGCCCGCGCGCGATCCCGTCGAGCCACAGCAGCAGCAGGCAGCACAAGATCAGCACGCTTGCCATCGCATTGGCGGCGGGCCCGGCATAGGCCGATTGGAACTGGTCGAAGATCGCGGTCGTGAAAGTGTCGAACCGCACGGTCGCGTAGAGCCCGTATTCGGCCAGCAAATGCAGGCCGACGAGCAAACTGCCGGCACAAAGCGGCAAACGCAATTGGGGCAAGACGACGCGCCGGAAGATCCGCGCTTTCGTGTGACCCAGTGATGCCGCGACATCTTCGAGTGCTGGATCGAGGCGGCGTAACGTCGCCGCGACCGGCAAATAGACGAAGGGGAAATAGGCGGCGACCGAAATCAACACCGTCGCCGCCAAGCCCTGCATCGTCGGGAACAACCCGACCCAAGCATAGGCATGCACGAAGGCCGGAATGGCGAGCGGGGCGGCGGCCATCGCCGACCAGAAGCCGGCCCCTTTCAAATCGCTGCGTTCGGTCAGCCACGCCAATGCCAGCGCCAACGCGGCGGTCAGCGGCAAAGTCAGGCCCAGCAGCAGGCCGGTATTGAGCAGCAATTCCGCCACGCGCGGACGCCACAACAGCGTGCGCAGCGTCGGCAGGCCGGTATCGCCCACGACCCAAACGACGAAGCCGAACGGGATCAGCGACAGGGCCGAGATCGCGAAACTGGCGATCAACACGGCGCGCGGGATGCGGCTCGAGAAAACGACGTTCAAGAACAAGGCCCCAAAACGCAATTCGCGCCCGGCCCCCGAAACGGGACCGGACGCGAGCAGCTTAACCTATCGACGGGCTTTAGAGCAGGCCCGCCGCCGTCATCAGATCGGTGACCTTCTTGTTGTCGAGCGTCGAGGCTTCGACCTTCGGCGCGTCGAGCTTGGCGATCGGCTCGAGCTTGGCGTTGGATTCCGCTCCCACGCCGATCGCGTATTCGTAGGAATCGCCGGTGCGCAGCACTTCCTGGCCGCCCTTGCCCGCGATCCAGCGCAGGAAGGCCTGGGCCTGTTCCTTGCGCTTGGACGCCGCGAGCACGCCGCCGCCCGACACGCTGACGAACGCGCCGGGATCCTGATTGCGGAAGTAATGCGAGACGATGTTGTTGCTGTTCTCGCCCGTCTTCGCTTGGTCGTTGAAATAGTAATAGTGGTAGATCAGCGAACCCTCGACCTCGCCCGCATTGGCGCCGCGCAACGCATTGCCGTTGCCGCGATAGGGCTTGAAATTCGCCTTCATGCCGTTGAGCCACGCGACCGTCGCGGCCTCGCCCTTCAGCTGAAGATAGGCGCCGACGATCGCTTGGAAATCCGCGCCGGAGGGCGAAGCGCCCCAGCGGCCCTGCCATTTCGGCTCGGCCAGTTCGGCCATCGTCTTGGGCAGATCTTCGGGCTTCAGCTTCGTCTTGTTGTAGACGAACACGGTCGAACGCGCGGCGATGCCCACCCACGAACCATCGGCCGGGCGATATTGCGCGGGGATCAGCGCGTTGGTCGCGGCGTCGACCTTGGCGAACAGACCCTTGCTGGCGACGAGCTGCATCGCCGGCGAATTCTCGGTCAGGAACACGTCGGCGGGCGTGCGCTCGCCTTCCAGCACCAGCTGGTTGGCCATATCCATGTCGCTGCCCTTGCGGATCGTGACCTTGATGCCGGTTTCCTTGGTGAAGCCGGCGGCCCAATCGCGGGTCAGATTGTCGTGCTGCGCGTTATAGACGACCAGACCGTCATCGGCCTGCGCCAAGACCGGCAACGCGCCGGCGGCGAGAAACAGGGAACCGGCCGCGAGGGCGCGGAAGACGGCTTTGATGGCTTGCATGTGTGTGGCCTCGGCCAAAGAGACGCACGAAGCTTCGTGCGAAGGAGGCTCAAGTCTAGGTCCGGCCACGATTCAAATGCAAATCACTCTCATTCTCTTTTCTAAGTGAATAATAAAAAACGAAGATTCCGGATTAATGCGAATTTTTCGCATGTTCTATAGGCGTATCGTGATTCACGATACAATTATGCCGTGTGGCGTTAGAGATCTGCGGCCAGTTTCGTGGCGTTGCGATAGGCGAGCGCCAAGATGGTCAGCACCGGATTGAAGCCGCCATTGGTGACGTGCAGCGACGCGTCGGCGACCACCAGATTGGGGCATCCCCACACGCGGCCATAGGAATCAGTGACCGAGTTTCGCGGGTCGTCGCCCATGCGTGCCGTGCCCGCCTGATGCTGACCGGCGGTCAGGCGCATGGGCTGCGGCGAGGTCCAGATTTTCTTCGCCCCCGCCGCTTCGATCCACGCGACCGCCTTGCCGAGCATGTAATCGGCCGTGCGGAAGGATTCGGGATGCGCCGTGCCCGACAGGCGCGCGACGTTCAGCCCGAAGCGGTCCTTCACATCCCCGTCGAGCGTCACGCGCGCTTGCGGATTTGGGATTTCCTGGATCGGCCCGCGCACTTGAGTGATGCGCCGATAATTGTCACGCATGTAATCCTTCGCCCCCTGGCCCCAGAAGGGCGCCTCGGGCGGGAACATCGTCTGCGCGAAGATCGTGGGCACGACAATGAAATCATCGGCCAACATGCCGCCGCCGATAATGCCCGGATTGCCGTGGTTGAAATCGCAAGTCGCGATCGTGACACCCGGCCCGTGCGGATCGTAGACCGGCTCGTCGAACAGCCCGATCGCGGTCGGGTAGATATGGCCTTGCAGATTGCGCCCAACCTGATCGTGATCGTTACCGATGCCGTGCGCATGCTTGCCGCCCGCCGAGAGCAACAGCAACCGCGCGGTTTCGATCGCCCCCGCCGAAATTACGACCGACCGCGTGCGCACGCGGATGCGTGGCGCCTCGGCGGAAAATCCGTGGCGAAACACGACGGCATTCGCTTCGCCATTCGCCGCCGTTTCGATCCGCTCCACCGTCGCGCGCACGATGAAGCTGCAGCGCCCGGTCGCGAGTGCACGCGGGATCGCGGTGTTCTGCGTGCCGTTTTTGCCGTCGCTGGGGCAGGCGAAGCCCGCACACGATCCGCATTCGATGCAAGCGCCGCGGCCGTTATAGGCGGTCGAGTTGATCAGCAGCGGCGGGCTAAAGGTCGAATAACCAAGCTTCGCCGCCCCCGCTTTCAAGATCGATTGAATGCGATAGCCGGGCAAAGGCGGCATCGGATAGCCGCGTTGGCGCGGGGACGGATGGCCCGTGTCGCTGCCGGCCACGCCGATTTCCCATTCGGCACGCTCGTAATCGGGCGCCAACTCGTCGTAGCTCAACGGCCAATCCGCAAGCGACGAACCCGCCGGCACGCCGTATCGCGACGCCATGCGGAAATCGTCGGGCAGGAAACGCCAGGCTTGCGCGCCATAAACGGCGGTGCCGCTGCCCGGCCCCGCCGCATTCGAATGGTAACGCTTGTCGTGCGGGGCCACGACATGCGCAGCACCCGCCGGATCGACGAACACGCGCGGATTGCCGTCGAGATCGGGCCCGGTGTTATGGCCATAGACCTGATTGCGATGATTGCGCAGATGGTCGCGCCGCCCGGATTGGTCGTAGTCGTAAGCGTCACCACGCTCGAGCAGCAGCACGCGCTTGCCCGCTTCCGCCAACACGCAAGCCGCCACGCCACCGCCCGCCCCCGCGCCGATCACAACCGCGTCGTAGACGATATCCTCGGGGCGTTCGTCGCGATGCTTCGCATAGGAAACGCGCGGCACGGGCTTCGCCGGCAAACGCGGTTCGTAGCCGACCATGCGCCAGGATGCGTTGCCCGCGTTCCCGCCATTGCCTTCGTCGGCGTAGAAGCCTTCGCGCACGAGTTCGCACAGGCGCCGGAACCACGGCGCATTCTGGCGCGCGATCAACAGCGCGTCGCGCGCGGGCGCATCCAGATCGGCAAAGGATTTAGCATCGAGTTCCGCCAACCCCGCAGCGATGGAGGCCGCATCCGCCGCCGCCTCGCGCGCCAAGCGCGCCCGCACATAAGCGTGGGTGCCGAGATCGATCGCACCGGGATCCTTGTCGCGCGGCACGATCCGGTCGATCGCGGCCTTCAGCAGCCCAATCTCATGCGGCGTCATGGCGTCGTCCTTTCGCCAATTCCTCGGCGATGCGATGGCGGAAAACGAACAACACGGCCAGCGCCGCGATCCCCAGCGCCGCCGCGAACAGATACGCCCCGCCGCCATAGGCATGATAAAGCGGACCCGAGGCGAGGGTGATGAAGCCCATCGTGGTGCCGCTGATCGTCACATAGGTCGCTTGCGCGGAAGCGCCGCGCGCCGAGCTGATCGTGACGGCGATGAAGGCCTGCAAGCCCAGATGCGTGCAGCTGAAACTGACCGCGTGCATGGTTTGCAGAAGCAAGGTCGGCCATGGACCGGGGTCGAGCGCCATCAGGCCCCAGCGCAGCGCCGCCCCGCCCGCCGCCAGCGCGAGCGTGCCGACGGGGCCGAGAAAGCGCGCGACGAACGGCCCCATCCAAAACATCGCCATTTCGCTGATCGTCGCGATCGACCACATCATGCCGATCATCGTTTCCGGCGTGCCCAATTCGCGCAGATGGATCACGCTGAAACTGTTCCACATCGCATGGCTGCCCATGACGAGGGCGGCGGCGGCCATCATCGCCAGCACGGCGGGCCGGCGGAACGCACCCGATTCGGGACCCGCATCGCGGGCGACATGGCTGCGATCGGTTTTCGGCAACAGAAAGGATGCGCAGCCCATCGCGCAGACCGACACGACGAAGGCGGCATAGACCGCCGCCGATCCGCCCCAGCCCAGCAGCACCCCGCCGATCAGACTCGTCACCGCGAAACCGGCCGAACCAAAGACCCGCAAGCGCCCGAAATTGCGCACGATGCCGCGCCGCACAAGATCGACCGCACCTGCGTCGAACACCGGCGGCACGTTTTGCAGCGCCATCATCATGGCGACGTAGAACACGAGAATCGCAACGAAGCCCGAGACTTGCCAAAGGATCAGCGCCAAGGCCACGCCGACGAAAGCGAGCGCTTGGATCATCCGGCGCGTATCGCCCACGCGATCGGCGACGCGCCCGACGAGCGGCG
>VFQP010003435.1_pt1 | contig 16079 bp, 15 predicted proteins | sample 3512351 | NCBI WGS metagenome assembly VFQP01 (sample SAMN10412372, study PRJNA504923) | tailings metagenome | isolation source: Relicate 1 Philex TSF1 revegetated site | place: Philippines: Tuba, Benguet | collected 2017-08-29 | reverse complement strand
TTACTTTTTACTTTTTACTTTTTACTTTTTACTTTTTACTTTTTACTTTTTACTTTAAAAAACATATCATGTCTACACGCAGAAAATTCCTCACTCAGTCGCTCACCGCTTCTGCCGGAATATTTGCCGCTAATGAATTGCTGGCTTCCGTAAAATCTGATTCGTCAAAACCGACCAAACCCATTGTTGTATCCACCTGGGATTTCGGGAAAGCGGCCAATGCTGCTGCCTGGAACGTTCTCGCGAAGAACGGTCGTGCTCTGGATGCTGTTGAAACGGGCGTACAGGTTCCTGAGGGGGATCCGCTTGTTCGCAGTGTTGGCTACGGCGGCATTCCTGACCGCGACGGCCGCGTTACGCTGGACGCCTGTATTATGGACGATCAGTACAACTGCGGATCAGTGATGTGCCTGGAGTATATCAAGCATCCGATCAAAGTGGCAAGACTGGTGATGGACAAAACCCCGCACATTGTACTTGCAGGTGAAGGCGCGCTTCGCTTTGCGCTTGCTAATGGCTTTCAAAAAGAAAACCTGCTTACCCCTGAAAGTGAAAAATACTGGAGAGAATGGATGAAAACATCCAACTACTCGCCAGTGAAAAATATCGAGAACCAATTGTATGATAAAACAAACGATCCGATGCCAGGCGGTAAAGACAACCATGATACCATCGGTATGCTGGCACTCGATTCAGCAGGAAAACTCAGCGGTGCCTGTACTACCAGCGGTCTGGCGTATAAAATGCAGGGCCGCGTTGGTGATTCTCCTATCATTGGCGCTGGCCTGTACGTCGACAATGAAGTAGGCGCTGCAACAGCAACCGGCGTGGGCGAAGAAGTGATCCGGATCGTAGGCGCACACCTGATCGTGGAATTAATGCGCCAGGGCAGATCTCCACAGGCAGCTTGTAAAGAAGCAGTAGAACGTATCATCAAACGCAATCCTGCAAAAGCAAAAGATATCCAGGTCGGCTTCCTCGCCCTTAATAAAAACGGCGAATATGGTGCCTATGCATTGCAAACAGGCTTTACCTTCGCGGTGAAATCAGCAGGAGAAGAAAAGCTGATTGATGCGACGAGTGTGTATAAATAAGGTTTGAAAGGTTTGAAAGGTTCAAGAGGTTTGAGAGGTTTAAGAGGTTTTTGAAGTGTGTTTGGAAAATACTGTCTCTTAATCTTTCTGGAACCTATGGAACTTTTTAAACCTCTTGAACCTCTCAAACCTTTCAAACCTCTTGAACCTCTCAAACCTCTTGAACCTTTCAAACCTCTGAAACCTCTTAAACTTTTCACCCATAAAACTTTAAAACTTTCCCATGCCCAAAGCAATTCTCGAAGTCTGTGCCTTTAACATCCAATCCTGCATTATTGCAGAAAAAGCCGGTGCTTACCGTGTTGAACTTTGTGATAATCCTGTAGAAGGTGGCACAACGCCAAGCTATGGCACCATCAAACGTACACGTGAACGGATCTCTATCAAACTGTATCCGATCCTGAGACCAAGATGCGGTAACTATTACTATGATGAAGATGAGATCGAGATCATCAAACAGGATATACGCGTATGCCGGGAGCTCGGCTGCGACGGAATTTCTATCGGCGCTCAGAAGATCAACGGAGAAATCGATATCGATCTGCTGAAAGAATTTGTTGAGCTCGCCGGCCCGATGGGTGTAACATGCAACCGCGCCTTTGACGCCACCCCCGATCCATTCAAAGCACTGGAAGATATTATTGAAGCAGGCTGCGAACGTATTCTTACATCAGGGCAGCAAACAGGTGCACCGGAAGCAGGTGAACTGCTGGGCAAGCTGGTAAAGCAGGCCGGTGACAGGATCGTGATCATGCCGGGTGCGGGCATCCGTTCCTCCAATATCAAAAAACTGATGAATGAATCAGGTGCAAAAGAATATCACGGCTCTGTGCGTAAAGCAACCGAAAACCCAATGACATTTGCGAACCCACTGGTGACTGATTTCGGGAACGTGTATCTGCCGGATGAAGAAGAACTGATGGGCATTCTTGCGCAGATGGCGTAAAGAATTTACTTCCTTATGAATCCCGTAAAGAATACTTTACGGGATTTTCTTTTTAACAGTCATTCATACATTTAAATGTTCTTTCTTATCTTAGCAGCAGAAGAAATCGAAAGAAAAGCATGTTCAATTTTTTCAATCGCAAAACGCAAAACACTCCTCCGCTTCAAAAAGACGAGATTGTCAGGCTATGGGAAAACGATCTTGATGATGGCAGCGGATTACATGCCATCTGGGGTTACGCATATAAATTCAATGATGATAATACGGGCATTTATTACACATGGAGTGAACAAAAACTGGATGGTGAAATGCAATTCAAATGGAGGCGAACAGGCGATAAAAGCATACAGGCAAAATTTGATGATGAAGACGACTGGGACCTGTTGGAATATACACTGACTATTGTTGACGGACCATACGGTTCAAGGTTATTGAAACTAACCGATAATAATGAGAGCGCGACAGATCTCAGCATATATAACTTCTGGCATGGTTTCGCGCCCGTTTTCGTACATCTGTAAACTCATCTGCACTTTATCAACCCGGATGAAATAAGTTATATTTCCTCCTGCAATCCCCGCTAACCGAAAGTATGATCATACAAATGGGTTAGATAATACTCTTTTATACTTACATAGGGTCATTACCGCTCACACAAAGAGGTAAATCGTAACCATTCATTGGTGTTTCTTTAAAGCATTTGTACCTTTAAATATCACTGGTTTCAGTGAACTCCTATCCGGTTTCTTACACGATCTTTCGTGTCGTTTAATTCGATGGTTAAGTCTTTTTAGCAGCAATAACTGGCGTTAATGCATCAAGTGTATTGTTCATTCTTTCAATAAAACCTTTTTATGAAAATCGTCAACCATCTATTGTACGACAACAATAACAAACAGGTCGATTTCAAACCAACTCCTAACAAAGGCGGTACTTACACTCCGCAGTATCTCGTGATGCATTACACTGCATCAACTTCTGAAAAAGGATCGATCAACTGGTTTCTTAATAAAGAAGCACAGGCTTCGGCACATCTGCTGATCGATACAGATGGAAGCATCACGCAGTTTGCACCGTTCAACATCGTTACCTGGCACGCAGGCATCAGCGAATGGAATGGATTGACGGGTCTGAATAAATTCTCCATTGGTATCGAACTCGTAAATGCCGGACGCCTTGCAAAATCCGGCAGCACATGGATCAGTCAGCTTGATAAAAAAACGATCCCCGACAGCGACGTGATTATTGCCACACACCGAAATGAAACAACCAGTAATGGATGGCAGGTTTACTCCGATACACAACTACAAGTGGCTGCCGAAATTGCGGCCTTATTGGTAAAAACATACTCATTAAAAGATGTGATAGGCCATGATGAGATCGCACCACATCGTAAAAGCGATCCCGGCCCGGCATTCCCAATGGCCAGTTTCCGCTCACGTGCCATGGGAAGAAAAGCTGCAACTGCACCGCCATTCGTCACCACTACATCAGTTAATATCCGCTCTGGCGCAGGAACGCAATTTGTCACCGTATCAGACCCTCTTCCCAAAAACACCACCGTTGAGATATTAAAGCGCGAAGGCAACTGGAGCCTCGTTGATGTTACAGAACATATCAACGGGCTGAATGATATCGAAGGCTGGGTCTTCAGCAAATATCTTGCTGCAAAATAATTTCCGGCTGACAGAAGATTCATTAATGTACTAACACCTTATCCCAATGAAACGATTGATCACCTGCAGCGATGGAACCTGGAATAAACCAGATAATAAAGATCGTGGACTACCGGTTGAAACAAACGTCGAAAAAATGTTCCGCGCTATTTGCACTACCGACAACGCTGATGCATATAAACCCGTGCATCAGCTTAAAATATATGACCAGGGAGTGGGCACCGGCTACACCTGGAAAGACAAGCTGATCGGTGGTGCAACCGGTGCCGGTATCGACAAGAACATAAAGGACATGTACACCTTCCTGATGTTGAACTATGAACCCGGCGACCAGATCTACCTGTTCGGATTCAGTCGCGGTGCATATACAGCCCGCAGCATTGGTGGGCTGATCCGCAACTGTGGCATTCTAAGGCCAGAGAACATCATGCTTGTAGATAAAGCATACAATCTTTATCGCGACAGAAACAAGTATTCATCGCCTGATTCCGATCTGATGACTTCGTTCCGGCATCGGTATGCACACGAAGATCAGACACCGGTGCATTTCATTGGAGTTTGGGATACGGTGGGAAGCCTGGGGATTCCGTTACCGTGGTATAAATTGCGTAATCGAAACCGTTATAAATTTCATGATCTGACATTAGGCAGCACTGTGCAGCATGCTTATCATGCCCTGGCGATAGATGAAAAGCGCCGTTTGTTCCAACCAACATTATGGCAGCAAAGCAGCACTGTGGCGAACAATCCATATCATCCGCAAAAAATGGAGCAGCGTTGGTTCCCCGGCGTTCATTCTAATGTTGGTGGCGGATATGCCGACAGCGGTCTTAGCGATATAGCACTGAACTGGCTGCTAAATAAAGCAAATGAAGCAGGGTTATGCTATGAAGAGGAAAGACTGAAAGCCATCAAACCCGATCATCTCGCCGAATTACGTAACTCGTATACACCGCTTTACTGGTTCTGGTTCCCCACATATCGCAAATTGCTCAACCCTGAATATCCTAATCAGACAATTGATGAGACAGCTTATCAGCGGATGAAAGAACAACCGAAATACAGGCCGAAGAACATCCCGAAGAGCCAGACTTCGTAAATTCATGCAATGAAACAACGAAGTGCGGGCATTTTAGCTTATCGTTTTATAAATAATTGGATAGAAGTATTGCTTGTTCATCCCGGCGGACCATTCTGGAAGAACAAAGACGAAGGAGCCTGGAGCATTCCGAAAGGAGAATACAATGAACAGGAGAATGTATTGGACGCGGCAAAAAGAGAATTCGTGGAAGAGACAGGGCATACGATCGCAAGCGAAAAGTATATTCCGTTAACATCCATCAAACAGAAATCAGGTAAATGGGTAGACGCATTTGCTGTTGAATACGATCTCGACGTGGCCTCTGTCAAAAGCAATTTATTCGAGATCGAATGGCCGCCACGCTCAGGCAGGATGCAGTCATTCCCCGAAGTTGACCGCGCCGGATGGTTTACTATAGACGCTGCACATACAAAAATCCTTGCAGCTCAGATCCCTCTGCTGGATGAATTAAGTCGTTTGCTGAAATGACGCAACCCCACTCCTGCTTTGCTGTAGTCTTTCACTCAACATTTTCTGAAGCGTATTGAATTTTATATTGAGTCCGTTTGTAGATATACAGAAAGGCGATCCTGCTGCCCGAAGATTTGCCTGCATCACTTTCTTCTTCGCAGGATTTGTTTCTGCATCAATATATTTCTGCGGATCTTTTAACAGCACGGTGATAAACTGTTGTCTGAACATTTTAAAAGTACTGATACCACTGATATCATTCCAGGGAATATAGCCTGAACCAACACCGCTTGACTGATCGGAAATCCCTCTATCATCAATGATCAATCCCGGTGTTTTGGTAAAGAGTTTCTTTGCGATATAATAACCGCAAAGGCCAAAGAACAGGATAGACAGAACGCCAACGATCATGATCATCGAGCCACTCCTCACCATTGTTTTGCCCGCAAAAGTATCAGGCCGAAACACAAACAGGAAACCTGCAAGTACAAAAGCAAGACACCCCATTAAGGAAAAAATCATTTTACGTTTGCTCAGTGAAATTTCAATTCGGCCCATTAAGATATTTTTATTGAATCATGCTAATTCTTCCGATACGATCTCAAAAATACGATCATTCTCATCAACAGCATAAATTTCAATCCAATGTCGTTTAGTTAAGCCGATCACTGTATTCGATGACCGATGGCAGAAAATATAATAACCGGTAATTCAGAGATTCTAATATTGACGGCTTTATTCATTTCAAACTCAAGGTTTGCCTTCGGCCATCGGTCATCGGATTGTGCCTGCATACTCAAATGAGCCATTCGGTTCACCTGGCGTGTATATTCCTCAGATAGCTATCTTTGTCCGATGGATTTCACTCCCCGCAATACGGTCACCCGCTTGTGCGCCCGGGGCATGAATGAAGAAGCCTTAGGAAACCTGGAAACAGCCTTTCAGTTATATCTGGAAGCCTGGGAGATCGCCGTCTCTGATGCCGACAAATTCACCGCAGCCCGCTCACTGGGCCGCCATCAGGAAGAACCACATGAATGCCTTTACTGGAATGAACAGGCATTGCAATTCGCCCTGCGGATCGAACAGGAAATTGCGCAGGAATATTTATCCCCCCTTTATCTCGCCATCGGCAAATCGTACGAAACACTTCACAACTATTCAAAAGCAAAACGGAACTATCAGCTCGCTGCCGGGTTTATCCCTTATCTGCCAAATGATAAATACGGGAGAGCAATACGCACTGCTGTGGAAGAGGCGCTGATACGAATGGAGATGAGGGGGTGAGAGAAGGAGGGACGATAGAACATAGAACATAGACCATGGACCATCGTTTTTGGATAAATAGCATTCTTTTACGGAATTAGCATGTTTACCATTGATGCGTCCACTTCGTTTCGACGGTAAAACGTGGTAATATTGGGGACAGAGAACCTACCTCAAACGGCAGCAATAGTCTATCGTCTATCATCCATGGTCTATGGTCTTTGGTCCACGATCCATGGTCTATCGTCCATCGCTCGCGGTCTCCAACCGCCATAGCTTTAGCGAAGGTGGTCTGTACTCCATTTTCCCCTATCTTCGCCAGCTTTAATACCTCCATGAATCAGCAAGACGAAAATCTCTTTATCCAGCCATCCACCTTACCCGGTGCCGGGATGGGTCTTTTTACAAGAGTGGATATCCCCAGAGGAACATTGATCATCGAGTATCTCGGAACAGTTACTTCCTGGAAAGAGATCATGCATGAAATTGATAATCCCTATATCTGCTATGTTAATAAAAACCATGTGATCAATGGCGCTCCACATCCGGAATTTCTTGCCCGTTATGCGAATGATGCAGCAGGACCAGTGAGGATCGAAGGACTGCGCAACAATAGTTTTTTCGAGATAGATGGAACACGCGTTTTTATCAAAGCAACCAAACGTATCCCGGCAGGCAGCGAAGTATTTGTGAACTACGGAAAGGATTATTGGGAAACATCCAAGATCAATAGCGAACCCGGAGAATAATATAAAAAGATTTGGATGACTGGAGCAATCGCTTACCCGTCATCCAAACCTTCAATTTCTGACCTCCTATCTGCGGCGGCGCACTTTTGTTTTTGTCACCTTTACTTTACGCCCGTTTTTCCCCTGAATTGTAGTACTTGTTCGTGTTGCACGATAGCGCCCTACAGATGCCGAATAACGCGTGTGAACAATCGCTGATGTTGCCCGCATAGGACGGTACACCTGACGCGCTCTTACAACCCTGCGCTGCTTTACCACCACATAATGCGTTGCATACACAGCTCTTCGCGGACGCCAAATACCCCAACTCACCGGTCTCCATGGCCTCCACCAAACCGGACGGCGCGTCCAATGCCAGGGCGATGCCCACACGACGTATGAAGGTGCGTATACAAATCTCACTACCGGCCACGCCCAAACATTTACCACGATAGCATTCCCGCTGCTCGTCAACGCTGCAGGACCATGATCGTACCTTGCGCCAGTTGAAGGCATCATCATTGCTGTACCCGCATCATCTCCATCAGGCTCCACGATCACCTCTTCACCATAAATATCCTCGTCGCCAATGATCTGCAAATGTGCAGACTCATTGCCATTTTTTTCAAGCTCTATTACCGCAATATCCTGGTTCTCATTTTCAGCAACAGGCACCTGAAGAATGAATGCATGTACTCCGCCTTCAGATTTATCAATCACCTTCACATAATCTGTCTGGCCGTCATTATTGAGATCCAGGTTATTTACATTGCTTGATTCTGTATTCAATAACTTTTCAAACTCCTCAACACTGGAAGACCGCTTGAATAAAGCCAACGCGCCCTGAAGACTGAAATCGTCACCCGGCAAACCGGTTGAATCAGTCTGCGAAAATCCAGCTACCGTAAAAAGCATTATGCCTGAAGAGAGAATAAATCTGAATATCTTCATAAAAACGAATTTTGTAACCATCAGACCGGATCGGCCAGGCAGGGTTTAACAGCATAATAATTTTTCTTCCAGGATCAGCTGAGAGAACCCGCCAAAAACGCAGAAGTCCCGGAAAATCCGGGACTTCTGCGTTTTTGTTATCCAGCGTATAAAAAATGATCTAACCAGCATTTCAGCTATTGTTCCTCATTAAAATACACTTTATAATAGCTCATTTTTACCGCATCATCGAATCCTTTCTCAATCAGATCCCTGTTTCCATGTATATAAATATGGAAGTTCTTATCCAGCTTCAATACACTTTTGTATGTTCTCGCCTGCTTTTTTACTGCCGCATCATTGATAGAAAAAGAATCGCCGATCTCATTACCTGATTCCTGTTCATAATGCTGTTTATAGTCCTTCCACTCCTGTATAGCAACGGGATTATCCAGCACAACATTCGAAAACTCATCCAGGTTGAATTGCTCATTCTCTTTAAAATACCGGATGGAACGATTCAGCAGATCGATCTTGTCCGGCTTTGACACTTCCAGCTTTTCATCCAGTTTTTCTGTAATGAAGTTTTTGTAAATGCTCAACACATTATGCGTCTGGTTGTATTCGTCATTCCGGATCTGCAGGTTCAAAAATCCATCCATCCAGTAAACCGCTTCACCGGATTTGTTGGTATTATCGATCACCGCAACTTTATACCCCAGCTCTTCTTCCACATTAAAAACAATACAGGCTTTATCCAGTTTTTTGATATTGATGGCCTCCGATTCATAAGACAAGCCAAAAGCACCCGCCGAAGGCGTCACTTTCAGATAGGTTTCCTTATTCTCCGATTTGAACAAACCCACCGCATTCACCAACGCCCCTTCCACCTGGATATTTTCAAAATAAACCACATAAAACTCTCCCGGCTTGATATTCGGATGATCCGCGATATCATATAACTGTTTCGCCAGCTGCCGGCTGTTCTCATGAAAACTCCCCGGATCGGCAAAAATGCTTTTACAGAAATGATACACTTCGTTCAGTTCCAGGTTGGACGTTGGATGATGCAACCTGTATATCTCATTTACCTTTAAAAATCCGCCTGTAAAATATTGTAACAAGATCCCATTCAACATCTCATCTTCTATGGGAAAAGGCTGCTCCGACAAAGCCAGCGGTTCTGCCGCGGCCTTATTGCCAACTTTGTGAATGGAAAGATGGGAAAGCTTTGCTTCTGTGCTAAAAATCATACACAAATTTACACGAAACGCGAATAGAACACGAATGGTCGCGAATGTTCACGAATAGAGCCTGAAAGGATAGAAGTATCCAGCAATCAGAAAAACAAACTCCTGCTTTCAGCATGAAATCCGGAAGCAGGAGTTCTCTATTCGCGAACATTCGCGGCCATTGGAGTCTAATTCGCGCCGCCGCCAATCCGCTTTTGTTCATCAGCCGCACCACCTGTCTGCCTCCTTTGCTGAACGGCCTGACCTTTGGCAAAGCGGTAGGTGAAAGTAAGACCAACACGGCGGTTATCCCAGCGGTTGGTTACGAGCATGTCGATATTGTCGTGACGGATCCAGACGTCTGCTTTTTGCAGGCGGAATGGATCGATAATGCTTAAGCGAAGTGAACCTTTGTTCTTCAGGATCTGCTTGCTTGCCCCAAATGACAATACATAGATCGGATCGATGATGAACATGCTGGTCATCAGGCTTCTGCTTTGATAGAAACCACTGACTTCAGCTCCCCAGGTTTTGGCAAACCTGAACTGGTTGTTCATATTGAACATATAGGTATATACGTCTGTCTTCAGCATCACATTATTCACAAGACCTTTGTACAGGTTATTATAACCGTTACCATACAGGCTGATCGTCCACCATTTCTTCAGTGGTGCGTTATAACTTACCGACAAACCGATATTGCGGCTGGTAGCTACGTTTTCTTTTGTCTGGAACGTTACTTTCGTCACATCATTCTGCTTCAGGATATCGTTGATGATATCGGTAGTATGAGTATAATTCAGCGTTGTGCTCAGTTTACCGGCAAAGATGTGGCTCAGCTCTACGCTATTGGTGAACTGTGGGGTCAGATAAGGGTTACCCTGGTTATAGGTATAAAGATCCAGGAACTGCTGGAAGGGGTTCATATCCTGGTAATCGGGGCGCTCGATCCTTCTTCCGTAATTCAATCCAAACTGGTTCTTGTCATTCATTGAATAGCTGACATAGGCCGTTGGGAACACCTGGAAGTAATCTCTTGAAATGCTTTTATTCAGCAGGATCTGTTTGCCTTTGGAATGAGTGTGTTCTCCGCGCAAACCGGTCTGGAATCCCCATTTTTTGATCTGCTTGCTGAAATTGACATAGACCGCACTGATCTGCTCATCGTAGGCAAAATGATCTTTACGCACATCATCTACCCACTTACCCTGAGACTCATCATAGGTTTCGTAGGGTGCATTGTTGTCTGTTTTGATCAGGCTTGTTTTTGCGCCGGTCTCAAATTTCGCATCTTTTCCCAACGGGTGAGAATAGTCAATTTTAGCTGTATAAATATCTATATCTGTTGGAAGGATTGCTCTCAGCAGGTATTGCGACAATGGGTTGGACGGATACAGCACTCTGTTATCTGTATACTGATCAATCTCTGAGCTGTATCGTATATAGTCAACATCCGCGGACAGTTCACGCCCGTTAGCATTTAACTGCTTACGGAAATTGATATTGGCGCTGAAGTTTTTGAACTTGTTGTCCTGATCATTCAATGCCACGATGGATGAGTCGGCAACACCCACACCTTTCTCGAAGAAACGGCCATTACTGATGTTCATCCCATCATTGCTGTTGGAAATGCCGTTTACAGTAAAGCCCAGTGTTGTTTTTGCATCTACAGCATAATCCATTCCGAGACGGAGGTTAAAGTTATGACTGGTATTTTTCTGAAAACCTACCTGGTCAAATACGGTTGTTGGTCCGTTGCCATGGAAATTTCTTGTCAGTGTCTGATCGCTGTTGCTTTGCCAGAAAGTATAACCACCGTTTGAAAAGAAATTCACTTTCCCTTTACGATAGTTAAAGCTGAAGCTATTGGGAGATTTTGGATAATTGCCCTGAACAAACGAAGTACTTACGCTACCGTTAAAACCCATCGTTTTGTTCTTTTTTGTCCGCAGGTTGATGATGCCTGAATTACCGGCAGCATCATATTTAGCAGATGGCTGGGTCATGATCTCGATCTGATCAAGCTGACTGGCAGACATACTTTTCAACAGATTGGCAAGATCCTGACCACTGAGATAAGTTTGTTTGCCATCCATCAGAACGATCACGCCCTGTTTTCCTTTAAGACTGATATTACCATCACGGTCAACCGAAATACCAGGAGATTTCTCCAGTACTTCCAGTACGTTATTTGCTGCGTTGGACGGAGAGGCATCTACATTCACCACCATTTTATCGAGCCGTGCTTCAACGAGTGGGCGTTTGGCCTGCACGGTCACACCGGCAAGTGATTGCGCCTGCGGCTGCATGGTGATCAGCGGCAGTTCCCGGTTAGAGGTGAGTTCTATAGCCTCGGAATATTGCGTAGCAAGACCAACAAAAGTGGTCATGATGCGATAAGATCCGGGTTTGATTCCATGAAATTCATAAACACCTTCCTGACTGGTCAGTGCAAGTTTAACCAGCGAAGAATCTGCTGATTTTAATAAGGAAACAGTTACGGCAGCTAAGGGTTTTTCTGCGTCACGAACTTTTCCTTTTACAGATAAGGAATCCTGCGCAAAAATGGGCGCCAGGAAAAACAAACACGCGAGTGTGGTTAAGGTTAGTCTCATAAGGCCGCAAAGATTCTTTACAGTTGCTTAGGAAACTTGTTAAAAATGATGGATCGGGATATGCCTTGTATGAGTGGAAAACCGGAAAACAATCTGGCGTATTGGTTCCCGCAGATTTACGCAGATCAAGCGCAGATACGCTGATATATTATCCGGAAAACATCTGTGTATCTGCGCTTGATCTGCGTAAATCTGCGGGCCCTGTCTGCCGTAGCGAAGCGGAGGAAGAAACCTGCGAGGCACGAACCTAGTTCCCTCCGCCGATCCTCCGCTGCTCATCCTGTGAACTACCTGACTGTTTCCGCTGCTGTACTGTCTGTCCTTTTGCAAAACGATAGGTAAATGTCAATCCTACGCGCCTGTTATCCCAGCTGTTATCCACCCGCATGTTTATATTGTCATGCCGCACATCCACATTTGACCGCTGAAGAAAAAACGCATCGTTAATGCTAAGCTTCAGTGTTCCTTTATTTTTCAGGATCTGCTTGCTTGCTCCAAACGAGATCACACCCATTGGCTCGATAATGAACATGCTGGTGTAAAGAAACCGGCTTTGATAGAACCCACTCACTTCCGCTCCCCATGTTTTAGCAAACCTGAACTGGTTATTCATATTGAAATAATATCCAAAGATCTCTTTCTTCAGCATTACATTATTCACAAGTCCCTTGTACATATTATTATATCCGTTTGCATAAAGACTGACCGTCCACCATTTATTCAATGATGTATTATAATTAATAGTCAGACCTATGTTACGGTTGGAAGCTACATTTTCTTTTGTCTGGTAGGTCACTTTTGTTTCATCGTTCTGTTTTAATATATCATTGATGATATCTGTTGTGTAAGTATAATTAACAGACGTGTTAAGCTTACCGGCGAAAATATGACTCAGCTCGACGTTATGAGTGAACTGGGGAGTGAGATAAGGATTTCCCTGGTTGAATGTATACAGATCCAGGAATTTCTGAAACGGATTCATATCCTGGTAATTCGGGCGGGTAATCCTTCTGCCATAATTCAAACCGAACTGGTTCTTATCATTCATTGAATAACTGATATATGCGGTTGGAAATAACTGGAAGTAATTCCTGGAAATGCTTTTGCTGATGAGCACTTGTTTACCTGTTGAATGTGTATGTTCCCCGCGCAGACCGGCCTGCAACCCCCATTTCCTGAATTGCTTATTGAAGTTCACATAAACAGCGCTGATCTGTTCATCATAAGCAAAGTGATCTTTTCGTACATCATCAACCCATTTGCCCTGGTTGGTATCCCATGTTTCATAAGGAGCATTATTATCGGTTTTAACAAGACTTGTTTTAACACCGGCTTCAAACTTTGCTTCTTTACCCAGGGGATGAGTATAATCCGCTTTAGCCGTATAGACATCGATCTCTGTGGGAAGAATGGCACGAAGAAGGTATTGCGACACAGGGGCCGAAGGATATCTCATCTGGTTATCGGTGTATTGATTCAACTCAGAACGGTATTTCACGTAATCAAGATCAGCAGTGATCTCACGCCCGTTCTTATTTAGCTGGTGGCGGAAATTAATATTGGCCGTCAGATTCTTAAACACATTTTTCCGGTTATTCGTTGCAAATATTGTCGAATCCGGGGTAGTTACTCCTTTATTGTAAAAGTTGCCATTGCTAATATTATGTCCTACAGTCCCGTTGCGGGTTCCATTCACCATAAATCCGATGGAGGTTTTTGCACTGGCAGCGTAGTCCATTCCAATACGGAGATTATAACTTTTTGAAGTGTTTTTCTGCCAGCCGTTCTGATCAAATTCTGATGTTATGGCAGTGTTGCTGAATTTTCGGTTCAGGTGCTGTTTTGAATCGCTGATCCAGTAGGTATATCCACCACTGGAGAAAAAATTGACTTTGCCTTTACGGAGATTAAAGTTGAAGCTGTTGGGCGATTTCGGGTAATTTCCCTGTATATATGCAACGCTTACGCTTCCGTTAAAGCCCATAGCTTTCGTCTTTTTTGTGCGCAGGTTGATGATACCTGAGTTTCCGGCAGCATCATATTTAGCTGATGGCTGGGTCATGATCTCGATCTGGTCAAGTTGGCCGGCAGACATACTTTTCAGCAGGTTGGCAAGTTCCTGTCCGCTGAGATAGGTCTGTTTTCCATCCATAAGAACAGTTACACCCTGTTTGCCTTTCAGACTGATATTTCCATCGCGGTCAACAGAGATTCCCGGCGATTTTTCCAGAAGTTCAAGTACATTATTAGAGGCATTGGAAGGAGATGCGTCTACATTCACTACCATTTTATCCAGTTTGGCTTCAACCATTGGCCGCTTTGCCTGAACTGTCACACCGGTGAGCGACTGAGCCTGCGGTTCCATCTTTATGACAGGAAGCTCCTTTTCAGCAGTCAGGTCAAACACGGGTGAGTATTGCTGACCAAAGCCTACAAAGCTGGCGAGTACGCGGTAACTGCCGGTCTTCACTGCCCGGAATTCATAACGTCCATCCGGCGTAGTAAGTGCCAGTTTCACCAGCGAGGAATCGGCTGCGTTGACCAGGGAAACGGTTACAGCCGTTAATGCTTTCTCATTATTATCACGGACAATTCCTTTGACGGTCAGGGAATCCTGCGCATTCGCCAGCATAGCGGGGAAAAGCAGAAAGATCAGGTTGTAGATTTTTTTCATGACGACACAAATATTGCGTTGCAATCGCCCTGAACAGATCTGAATTGTGATGAACTGTCAAAAACGCTATACGAACTGCTTCGTATTTTAGTATGAGTGGTCTTTTTATACATCTGGATCTCATGGTTTACGCGTAAATATTCCTGCGGATGCAATGAAAATGCGGAAAGTTGATTTTTGTAAAGGAGCTGTTGGCGGGTTCAGCAGGTCAGATCTCAGCGGGTTTATCTAACGCATTAATTATCATATTCCTGAACGTGTCGAATAAACACTACAAAACCCTGCCATTGTTTTATGACAGGAGAACAGCAATCTGATCTATTTTTTACGGCTCTGCGGCTTCGTTCCTTTGTATCACAATCAACAACCAGTTATGCGACAGTTAAAAATTTCCGCTTCAATTACCAGTAGGGAGTATTTAAGTGTAAATAAGTACCTGCAGGAAATTAACAAGATGGACCTTATTTCGGGAGACGAAGAGTTTCGCCTGGCGAGCCTGATCTCCAAAGGAGACAAACAAGCGAAAGATGCGCTGATCAAAGCGAATCTGCGATTTGTGGTATCAGTGGCGAAACAGTTCCAGGGTCAGGGTCTTTCCCTGCCGGATCTGATCAATGAAGGTAATATCGGGTTAGTAAGAGCGGCGGAACGTTTTGACGCGACGCGCGGTTTCAAGTTTGTATCGTTTGCGGTATGGCATGTCCGCCAGCAGATGTTACAGGCGATCAACGAACAATCCCGCCTGGTAAGATTGCCACAGAACAAAACAGTCATGACGCGCAGCATCCGCAACGCGCAGAATAAACTGGAGCAGGAGCTCGGCCGCAGCGCGTCTACTGAAGAAATCGCAGGCCACCTTGGAATAGACACCACCGAAGTCGATGAAGCCATGGGTTGGCATGCAGATCACGTAAGTTTAGATGCCCCTTTTACAAGCGAAGATGAAACAAGTTTACTCGACACAACAGCTGACGAGAATACTGAATTGTCTGACAAGAAGATGGACCACCGTGAGTCGTTGCGTGCTGAGCTCCACCGCTCCATGCAAACGCTCGACAAACGTCAGCAACAAATGCTCTGTTATTTCTTTGGCATCGGGATTGACCACCCGTTAAGCCTAGATGAAATTGCCCGCCGTTATGATCTGACTCCTGAGAGGGTACGCCAGATCAAGGAAAAAGCGATCACCAAGCTGCGCAGCAACAAAAATGCAGAGTTACTCAAGCCCTATCTGAACGCCTAAGTCCATGCCGGAGCCTTTTTTTAACGATCGGCTCCCGGCCACCATACTTTTTCAAAGTAAAAATTCAAAAGTAAAAAGTAAAAAAAGGCCGTTGATGAAATGAAGAGAGTGTATATAAAATAA
>VFQP010003434.1_pt1 | contig 16082 bp, 12 predicted proteins | sample 3512351 | NCBI WGS metagenome assembly VFQP01 (sample SAMN10412372, study PRJNA504923) | tailings metagenome | isolation source: Relicate 1 Philex TSF1 revegetated site | place: Philippines: Tuba, Benguet | collected 2017-08-29 | reverse complement strand
GGCATGTTCACCGCCCGCGCAGGCGCCCTGTCGACCGATTTCTTTACGGCCCTGACCGACATGGATTACACCTGGAACCCCGTGGGCAGGAACACATACGAACTCCGCGACCGCAAAACAGGTGCGGTGAAGTGGACGGCCACGCGCGCGGATCTGGTCTTCGGCTCCAACTCTATCCTGCGCTCTTATGTCGAGGTTTACGCGCAGGACGACAACAAAGAAAAGTTCGTACATGATTTCGTCGCCGCATGGACGAAAGTGATGAATGCGGACCGCTTCGACGTCGCATAAAAAAAACCTGACACTTGCACACATGAAAAACGCGCCCTTTGCGGGGCGCGTTTTTTTACATGAAAGGCAATCGCCGGTTATTTTACAACCAGCACGTCGACCTTGCTGTGATGGATCATGTCGCGCGCGACGCTGCCGACGATGCCCGTCAGCAATTCCGACTTGCCATGCGTGCCGATCACGATCAAATCCGCCTTCGACTTCCGCGTTTCAGCATAGATCGCCGTTGACGGGTGGTGTTCTTCGGCCATGACGACATGCAGGCGGGCAAACGCTTTGGCTTTCGCCTTCCCCAGTTTGCGCCCCAGATCGGCAAGAATTTTTTCCATCGCCTCTTTGCGCTGGTCGAGCGTGAAATCCTTCAGGTCGCGGTCTTTCACCAACCCGCCGAAGGGTAGCGCATAGGCATGCACAACGTGCACCTGCGCTTTGGGATACTGCGTCAGCGCCGTGTGCAGAGCCTTCAGCGCATGGTTCGAAAAATCCATGCCGACGACGATATTTTTATATTCCCCCTTCACCGGCAGCTTGGCGATCAGCACCGGCTTTTCGCTGAAACGCAGCAGCTTTTCGGGCGTCGATTTGATGAACAGATCGCGCAGACTGTCTTTTTTATGCGCGCCGGTCACGATCAGGTCTACTTTCAGCTTCTTGGCCTGATCCAGAATGGTTTGCGCGGGGCTGCCTGCGGCAACGACCACGCCGCTCTTGCCTGTCTTGCCCGTTTTCGCCTTGCTGACATTGGTACGGGCGCGGGTGGCCTGCGCCTTGAGCGTTTTTTCGGCATTGTCCAGCAACTCATCCTGCAAATGCGGCGGCAGGTCTTCGTCGAGCACGTGCAGTACATGCAGGCCTGTTTTGAACTGCTTCGCCAGCAGCACGGCGCGGTCAAAGGCACGGTCGGAGCGGCTGGAAAGATCGCTCGCCATCAGGATGTTGCGCATGGAATATCTCCTGTTGATAAATTAAAACCTGTTACACGGATTATATACACCTTGCCAGCGCATGCAACCATAGCGGGCGGAGACCCGTTCAGTCCGCTTTGCGCGCCTGTTTCAGCACATAATCGGCCATAATACGCGCCGCGCGCCGTGCGTCTTGCGCGTTTAAAGATCGCCCAAATGACAAACGCAGAGTTCGCGCGGCCTCTCGCGCATCCAGTCCCATCGCCGCCAGCACGGCAGATGCCTTGCCCGAAGCGCTGCGGCATGCGGAACCGGTCGAAAAAGTCACCTGCCCTGCCAGGTCCAGCATCATGTCTGCTGTATCTATATCCTCCAGGCGAAGGCTCAGGATATGCGGCACTGCCTTTGCCGCCGCACCGCCATTGATGATGAAGACAACCCCCGCCGCCTGCCATTCGGCGAGGAAAGCATCGCGCGCGGCCTGCGCCATCGCAGCGCGCTGCCCCCCTTCCAGCGCTGCCAGCTGACAAGCCGCGCCAAAGCCGGCGGCAAGCGCCAGCGGCACCGTGCCGGCCCGCAACATCTGGCCGCCGCTGCCGCCCAGCAAAGGCGCCACCGGCACAGGCGGCGCAGAGCGGACATAGAGCGCGCCGATGCCTTGCGGACCATACATTTTATGCGCGCAGATCGTTATCATATCGGCGCCCCAGCCGGCCGCATCGACGGGCATTTTACCCGCCGCCTGTGCCGCATCGGTATGAAACAATGCCCCCGCCGATTGAGACAGACCGCACAGCGCCGGTATATCCTGCATCACGCCGGTTTCGTGACCGGCCGCAATGATCGATACCAGCAAGCACCGCGGCGAAAGCAGCGCCGAGAGCGCATCCGCCATCACCTCACCCGCTGCATTCACGGGAATGGTTTTAATGATATACCCCTGCGCAGCCAGCGATGCCGCTGCCGCAGCGACGCTGTCATGCTCGGCTCCGCTGATCAAAATTTCATTTCTGGATAAATCGGTGCGGGCGGCAGCGGCGCCGGCAATCGCCAGAAAATTGGCCTCCGTCGCGCCGGATGTCAGCGTAATGTCGGCCGCACCGGCGCCGATCAACGCGGCAATATCTTCTTTTGCCCGCTCGATCACCCGCGCCGCCCGGCGGCCTTCGATGCCCGCAGCAGCGGCATTGCCGAATTCCCGCGCCCAGTAAGGCTGCATCGCCGCCACGACAGTGTCGGCGCACGGGGTGGTTGCGGCATCGTCCAGATAAATCGGTGGCAGCGTTTTCATGCGCTTTCGGCCGCGCCACCCGCGCGCGTCAGACCCCGCGACAGCAGCTGGGCTGCCACGGCAATCGCAATTTCGCGCGGATGCTTGCCGGTGACGCCACCGATGCCGATGGGGCAGATCAGCCGCGCCATGTCATCGGGATTGATGCCGTCCACGACCAGACGTTTTTCAAACCGTGCGCGTTTGGTGGCAGAGCCGATCAAGCCAAGATAGGCATAGGCACCCCGCTGCATAACGCTGCGTACAATATCGTAATCCAGATCATGATTATGCGTCATGACCAGCACATACGCGTTTTCGTCGATATGCACGGCCTCGGACAGCGGCGCGGATGTCACCACGCGCGTGCAGGACGGCGGGATATGCGCGGGGAATTCGCCCTCGCGGCTATCCACCCAGATGATATCCAGCGGCAATGCGGAGAGAACGGAAACAACCTCGCGCCCCACATGCCCCGCACCGAACAAATAAAGCTTCTTCCCGGTGGGAATAAAGCTTTCGAGCAGCACGCTCACCGCCCCGCCGCAGCATTGCGCCAGCTTGGGGCCGAGGGGATAATCCTTGATCGCGGCGGTTGAAACGGCCGTATCGAGCAGCTTGCGCGCCTCGGCAATCGCTTCGAATTCAAGATTGCCGCCGCCGATGGTGCCAAACTGCGCATCGGCGGTGACGACCATTTTGGTGCCGGCCTCGCGCGGGGTGGAGCCCTTGGCTTCCATCACAGTGATCAGCACGCAAGGCACGCGGCGGGCGGATAAATCGGCAAGGGTGGCCAGCCAGCTGAAATCCTGCTGCATCAGATATCTCCCCCATGGCCGTTCAGGGCGCGCAAGACCGCTTCGGGCGTTGCGGGCGCGGACAGTTTCGGCATTGGCACGCCCGCCCGCGCGACAGCATCACGCAGCGCAAGAAACACGGAAATGCCCAGCATGAGCGGCGGCTCTCCCACCGCTTTGGATTTATAAACCGTATCTTCGATGTTTTCGCCGTCATACAGCGCGGTTCGGAAATCGGGCGGGATATCGCGGCCCGTGGGGATTTTATAGGTACTGGGCGCGTGGGTTTTCAAAATGCCCTTGGCATCCCACCAAAGCTCTTCCGACGTCAGCCAGCCTGCGCCCTGCACGAATCCGCCTTCGATCTGGCCGATATCGATCGCGGGGTTAATCGAACGCCCGACGTCATGCAAAATATCGGTGCGCAGGTTTTTATATTCGCCCGTCAGCGTGTCGACGACCACTTCGCTGACCGCCGCGCCATAGGCAAAGTAAAAAAACGGGCGCCCTTTGGCCGCCGCGCGGTCCCAGAATATTTTGGGCGTTTTATAAAACCCGTTGGCGGAAAGCGAAATGCGGTTCATATAGGCGAGATTGACCAGTTCCCTGAACAGCCAGCTTTTGCTACCCGCCGTCACCATCCCGTCTGCGAATTTAACGTCCTGCGGGGGCACATCGCCCGTCTGCTGCGCGGCAAATTCGGCCAGGCGGCCACGAATGGTATGCGCCGCAGCCTCCGCCGCCTTGCCGTTCAAATCCGTGCCGCTGGATGCGGCGGTGGCGGATGTATTGGGCACTTTGGATGTATTGGTGGCGGTAATGCGGACGCGGTCAAACGGAATGCCGAACACATCGGCGACGATCTGCGAGACTTTGGTATGCAACCCCTGCCCCATTTCGGTGCCGCCATGGTTCAGCTGTACGCTGCCGTCTTTATACACATGCACCAGCGCGCCAGCCTGGTTCAGCATGGTCAGCGTAAAGCTGATGCCGAATTTCACCGGCGTCATGGCAATGCCGCGTTTGAGCACGGGGTTTTCCGCATTGAATTTTTCAATCCCGGCCACGCGCGATTTATAGGCGGATGATTTTTCAAGGCGGTCGAAAATATCGGCAATAATGCAATCTTCGACGTCCATGCCGTAATGCGTCACGGCGCGGTCTTTGCGTGCGTGCATCGCGTCGTAAAAATTCGCGCGGCGCACGGCATCGGGCGCCAGCGCCAGATGGCGGGCTATATCGTCGATCACATATTCGATCGCCAGCATACCCTGCGGCCCGCCAAACCCGCGGAAGGCCGTATTGGATACCTTATGCGTAAAGCAGCGATAGCTGGTAACCACCGCATGGGGCAAGTAATAGCAGTTATCGGCATGAAACATCGCGCGGTCGGCAATAGCGTTGGACAGGTCGGGCGACATGCCGCAATCGACCAGCTGAAGCATATCCATAGCCTGAATGCGTCCCTGCGCATCAAAACCCACATCGTATTTGATATGAAAGCCATGCCGTTTGCCCGTCATGATCATGTCGTCGTCGCGGTCCAGGCGGAATTTCACCGCGCGACCCGTTTTGCGCGCCAGCAACGCGGCCACGCAGGCAATCAGCGACGCCTGACTTTCCTTGCCGCCGAAACCGCCGCCCATACGGCGCACTTCGACCGTGACCAGATGATCTGGGATGGCCAGCACCTTGGCAATCAAATGCTGCACTTCGCTGGGGTGCTGGGTCGATGACCAACAATGTACTTCACCGTTTTCGTGCGGCGTGGCCAGGGCGATTTGCCCCTCCAGATAAAAATGGTCTTGTCCGCCGATATCAAGCGTGCCGGAGATTCTATGCGGTGCCGATTTCAGCGCGGCGGCAGCATCGCCGGTTTTCATCACATAGGGATCGCCGACGAATTTCTGCTGTTTCAACGCTTCGTGCACGTCCAGAATGGCGGGCAAGGATTCGTATTCGACCTTGGCCAGATGCGCGGCGCGGCGGGCAATGTCGATGCTTTCTGCGGCGACGGCCAGAACGGACTGTCCGGCGTACAGAACCTCGCCCTCGGCAAAAACCGGATCACCCGTAAAGACAGGCGCCACTTCGTTCACGCCCGGAATATCCTTGGCCGTCATCACGGCATGCACGCCCGGAATGTAGCAGGCTGAAATATCAATCGACAAAACCTTGGCGTGTGCATGCGGGCTTTTCAGCACATAGGCATGCAAACACCCCGCAGGCGCCACGATGTCGTCGGTATATACAGCCGTACCCGTTACATGCAGCGGCGCGCTTTCATGCGGACGGGCCTTGCCGGTCACCGGTGTTTTCGCTGCGTTATCCTGCATGGCGGTACACTCCGGTTTTTACATGCGGCAGCGTGGTTTCGATGAAAAAACGTTTCAGCAGGTTTTTGGCGACGCTCTGGCGGTATTCGGCGCTGGCGCGCATGTCTGTCATGGGGGTGAAATCCGCATCCATCGCGGCCATGGCGGCGGCAAGACGCTCGCGGTTCCATGCATGGCCCGTCAAGGCCGCTTCGGCATTCTCCGCCCGCTTCGGCGTGCCTGCCATGCCGCCATAGCAAAGGCGCGCGGCGCGGATGATGCCGCCGCCGTCGATATCCAGCGCAAAGCCCGCGCACACGGCCGAAATATCCTGATCAAAACGTTTGGATACTTTGTATGTCGCAAACAGCGTGCTCTCGGCGCGCTTGGGTACAATGATTTTCTCCAGAAACTCGCCGGGTTTCCTGTCCTGTTTTTTATAGGCGATGAAATATTTTTCAAGCGGCAGTCGGCGCGTACCCGCAGCTGACCGCAAAACAATGTCCGCCTGCAGCGCGATCAGCGGCGGCGGGCCGTCACCAATGGGAGAGCCGTTGGCGATATTGCCGCCCAGCGTGCCCGCATTGCGGATATGGGCAGAGCCAAGACGGCGCAGCAGATCTTCCATCCCCGCGCCTTGTTTCGCCAGCGCGGCAAACGCTTCGCTGTAAGTGACAGCGGCACCGATCTCTAGCCCCTCGACCGTTTCGTGTACATGGCGCAGGCTGGCAATATTGCCTGTATAGACAATCACCGGCAGATCCATGTGGAATTTGGTGACCCATAGCCCCACATCGGTGCCGCCCGACAGCATATAGGCATCCGGGTATTGCGCCAGCACAGCGGCCAGTTCCTCCGGCGTGACGGGGGCAAAGAATTTCCCCTCGGCGCTTTCATAGGCAAACATTTTAGCACGCACCAGTCCGCGCAATGCATCGGCACCCAGCGGGATATCCACGCGCGGCAAATCTTTGGCACGGCGGGCGGCATCCAATATGGGGCGATAACCTGTGCAGCGGCAAAGGTTGCCCGCAATCGCGTCCTGCATCGCGGTATCATCGGCGGCGGGGTTGCCTTGCAATTCGTTCGTGATCGCCATCACAAAACCGGGGGTGCAGAACCCGCATTGGGAAGCGTGGCAATCGACCATCGCGCGCTGCACGGGGTGCAGATCACCACCCGAGATATCCCGCAGGTAGTCGACCGTGACAATCTGGCGGCCGTCCAGCGAGGGCAGCAGCGCAATGCAGGCATTGATGCTGCGGTAACGCGCCGTGCCGTCCGCTTCGATACGCGCGGCCATGACGGTGCAGGCGCCGCAGTCGCCTTCGGCGCAGCCTTCCTTGGTGCCGCACAGCCGCGCAGGGCCGCGCAGGTATTGCAGCAGGGTCATCGTCGGCGGCAGGCCGGAAATTTCACAAAACCGGCCATTCAAAATAAAGCGGATAAGGTCAGACACGCGGCGCCTTTATGGTTGATATCATGTGGAAATATTAGCGGTTTCGTGCGGCGCTGTCCATGCACCGAAAATATGGCAATAAACCGCATATTGTCGCCGCCGCGCGGCGGGTGGTAATATAGTGGATACGCCACAGAGGGAAAAATCCATGACCGATATCGTCCAATTCATCCGCGATCTGCCCAAAGTCGAACTCCATCTGCATATCGAAGGTAGCCTGGAGCCTGAATTGATGTTCGAACTGGCGCAGCGCAACAAAATCGACATCCCCTTTAAATCGGTCGAGGAAGTGCGCGAGGCGTATAACTTCGGCAACCTCCAGGATTTCCTCGATATCTATTATCAGGGCATGAACGTCCTGCGCACCGAACAGGATTTTTACGACCTGACATGGGCATACCTGTCGCGCGTGGCCGGTGAAAACGTGCAGCACGTCGAAATCTTTTTCGACCCGCAAGGCCACACCAGCCGTGGCGTCGCGTTTGATACGGTGCTGAACGGCATCACCCGCGCCCTTGATGACGCCAAGAAAAAATTGAACGTTTCGTCAAAACTGATCATGTGTTTCCTGCGCCACCTGAGCGAGGAAGACGCACTGCAAACGCTCGCGCAAGCGCTGCCGTATAAAGACCGTATCCTGGGCGTCGGGCTTGACAGTTCGGAAGTCGGCCATCCCCCGTCGAAATTCGCCCGCGTGTTTGAAAAGGCGCGCGCCGAAGGATTTTTGCTGGTCGCCCATGCGGGGGAGGAAGGCCCGCCGGAGTATGTCTGGGAAGCCCTCGACCAGTTGAAAATCCACCGTATCGACCATGGCAACCGTTCGCTGGAAGACAGCAAGCTGAGCGAACGCCTCGCGCAGGAAGGCATGGCGCTGACGGTCTGCCCGCTTTCGAACCTGAAGCTTTGCGTCGTCAAAGACATGGAAAAACACCCCCTGCGCACTATGCTGGATCTAGGTATCAAGGCGACCGTAAATTCGGACGACCCCGCGTATTTCGGCGGCTATATGAACGATAACTACATCGCCGTGGCAGAGGCGCTGAAGCTGAGCAAGCAAGAGATCTTGACCCTTGCGCGCAACAGCATCGATGCGACCTTCCTTGACGAGGCAGCCAAAAAACGCCTGCATGACAATCTGGAAGCCTATGCGCTGAAATCGGCTTGATCGCCGCGCATCAGGCTGGCTGCACGGTGGGCGAACGCGGGGCAGCATCGAAAGCTGCCAGCTTTTGCGCCATTTGCGCGCGGATACTGTCGATGGTCGCGGGCGCGGGATTCCACTCCAGCGCGAAGCCAGCGGTTTTTTTCTGCGCCAGATATTCCGCATCATGCCCTGTTGCCGGATGCGTGATGCCGAATGTGATATCCGCTGCGGTCATGCCATGCGAAATGCCGCGCAGGGCTATCGTGACCGCTTCGGGCGTTTTCGCATTCACGGATTGCAAAGACGGATTATCAGCCGCAAGGCGGTCGAACACCCGCCGTTCGGCGGCGGCCGTCTCCGCCGCTGTATAATGTCCGTGCTGCATGCCAGCGGCCAGGGCGTTTAGGTATCCATCCAATTCGCGCGGGCTTAAGCCGCCCGGCAATTTATAGGCCTGCGATACATCCTTGAACCCTTGATCGGCGAGTTTTTGCGCGGCCGGTACAAAATCCGGATCGGGTACGCGGATTTTTTCAAGCGTGCCCTCCGCGCCATAAGTCATGGCCGTTGCGACAGGTTTGCGCCGCACATGCTCGATGATGACATCTGGAAGAGTGCGAAAACCGTAAACCGTATCGGCGATATGCTGCACCAGCGCATCCGGCGATGCCATGCGCGGTTTGCCGGCAGCAAAGTCAGGGGCAACCGCCGCCAAGGCTTGCGCAGGCGTCATGTCGGGCTGGCCGTCAAACGTCCAACCCTGTCCGTCTGCACGCGCGAAACGCACGGCAGCGATTTGCACATGGCGTGTGTCGTTGACGAAAACTTCGTGACTGGTCTCGACTGTGCCGATACCGCCTGTGCCCGGCTTTATGGCCATGCCTTTTTCAAGGTGTATATCGGATGTGGGGATAATCAACGTCAGCAATACCGGCCGCGCGCCGTCGTAGCGGGGCGGCAGATCGCCGTGCCCCATCGCGGCCAGCGCCTGATGCACGCCTGCGGCGAATTCTCCGCCATGCGCGGCGTTCTGCGCCGCGTAATCCATCGCCAGTGCGGCATCGGGCGTGGCGAACAGGGTATTGCCGCCATTGCTTTCGTCGCTACGGCTTTGGATACGACTGCCCTTGCGCATCACCTCGCGCACCATGGCATCGTCTATGGCCTGTCCGGGCAGATGGTCGGCTATCACGGCGCGCACGCTTTCCTGCGCCAGTTGCGGCGGCGATAAAAAGCCGCCACGCAAGATACCAGCCACATGCCCCTCGGACGTGCCGTGGTACAACAAAACACGGTCAGGCGCCGCGTTATTGCCCTGCGTTTTTTCCATGCCTGTAGTCTAACAAACATTCCTTAAAATACTGTTGCACGGACGCGCACAGGCAACGCATTGAAACGAAACAAAAAAGCCGCCCTGTTCGGGCGGCTTTTTTGCATCCTTGCGGATATTACTGCTTGGGGCCCTGCGGGCCGGATTTGCGCACCGGCGCGGCAGAGGCATTGTCGTTTTGCGGCAACAGACCTTCGCGGCGGAATAGGGCGTTCGGGTCGGGTTCGCGGCCTTTGGCATCCTTGAAGATATCCATGGGGTCACGCGTGCCGCCCTGCGCATAGATGGTATCGCGCAGGCGGTCGCCCGTGGCACGGTCGTAGAGGCCTTTTTGCTCGAACTCTTCGAACATGTCGGCCTCCAGCACTTCCGCCCATTTGTAGCTGTAGTAGCCTGCGGAATAACCGCCCGAGAAGATATGGCCGAAGCTGGTCGACATCGGGCCCGCCGCACGGGGGAAGAGCCAGGTTTCGGCGATCAGCTTGTCTTCCAGCGCCTCGACGCTCTTGATGGTGCTGGGGTCGCCGCCGTGCCAGGCCATATCCAGCTTGCCAAGGAAAGTCTGGCGCAGGCCGACGTAGCCGGCATCGAAGTTTTCCATGTCATCAATTTTCTTGATGAGGTCTTCGGCCAGCAGCTCGCCCGTTTTGTGGTGGCGGGCGAAGGTGTCCAGCACCTCTTTTTTCTTCGCCCAGTTTTCCTGCAGCTGCGACGGCAGCTCGACGAAGTCCCACTTCACATTCGTGCCCGTCAGCGATGCGTAATCGCCGCGTGCCAGCAGCGCGTGCAGGCCATGGCCGAATTCATGGAACACCGTGCGTACTTCGTCAATGGACAGCAGCGTCGGGTGGTCTTTGGTCGGCTTTTGGAAGTTGCAAACGTTCGTGACGATGGCGAACTGGTTCTCGCCCTCTTCGATACCGCGGCCGCGGAAGGTGTTCATCCATGCCCCGCCGCTCTTCTCGCCCGGGCGGGCGTAGTAGTCGCCATAGAACAGGCCGATCATTTCGCCCGTTTTCTTGTCGGTGACTTCATATACCTTCACGTCTTCGTGATAGACGGGGTATTTGCCCTTCACTTCGGTCATGTCGATATTGAACAGTTTTTCGGCGTGCTTGCGCATGCCGTCCAGCACCTTTTCAAGGTCGAAATACGGGCGCAGCGATTCCATCGACAGGTTGAACTCTTCTTCCTTCAGGCGGCGGCCGTAATAACCCATGTCCCAGGGTTTGAAGTCGGTGATGCCGTCGGTTTTCAGCGCATAGTCCTTGACCTTTTGCAAATATTCTTCGGCCGCAGGACGATAGACTTTTTCGTTTTTGGCGAGGAAGTCGTTCACCGCCTCCGGCGTTTTGGCCATGCGGTTGTCGAGGACGAAAGCCGCGTGGCTGTCAAAGCCCATGATGCCCGCCGCTTCGTGGCGCAGCTTGGCGATTTCCATGGCGTTTTTGGAATTGTCGAATTCATCCTTGTACGCCACGTTGCTGAGCGCGCGGGAAATTTCTTCGCGCAGCGCACGGTTTTCGCTATAGGCCATGATATCAAGCGGCGGCGGCGACAGTTTGATCAAGAACTTCCCCGGCATGCCGGCCGCTTCGGCGGCTTCGCGGTATGCGGCTTTGGCGCGTTCGGGTACACCCGCCAGCTGCGCTTCGTCATCGACGACTTTCTGGTATGCGGCGACAGACTTCAGGTTGTTGTTTTTGTATTCCGTGCGCAGTTCGGACATTCTTTCGCTGATTTCGCGCAGGCGGTTTTTCTGGTCTTCGTCCAGAAGCGCGCCGGAGCGGACAAAACCCTTATAGGTTTCATCGAGCAGCATGCGCTGCTCTGCCGACAGTTTCAGGCTGTCGCGCTGGTCGTAGACTTCTTTCACGCGCTTGAACAGGTCGGCATCCAGGCTGACGTCATTGCTATGCTTGACAGCGGCGACTTTCAGGTCACCTTCGATCGCGCGCAGCGCATCGCTGCTGGCAGCGGCCGAGATGTTGCCGAAAATGGTCATGACACGGTTCAGCGTCAGACCGGAAAATTCCAGCGCTTCGATGGTGTTCTGGAAGGTCGCGGGGGCCTTGTTGGTCTTGATCGCCTCGATCTCGCGCTTGGCTTCTTCAATACCGATTTTCTGCGCGGGCAGGAAATGCTCGACCTTCACCGTATCCAGCGGCGGTGCGCCATACGGCAGTTTGGACGGTTCAAGAAGCGGATTGGTTTCCGGCGTTTTAGACATACAGAAAGCCCTTTCAGCGATGTTGTTATTTTATGTAATCAATTATAGGCCGCACCCGTGGCCGAGACAAGGAGATTGCAGCCAGAATAACCGGCCAAAGCTTAATTTTCCGTTTCGTTTTACGGAATGATGAAAGCTTGTTTCCGCCCCCGGAAAAGTACACAATGACGCAGCACACAAACCGCGCAAGGCCGCCTGAATGGACACCTACCAAGCCGTCAAACTGTTGCATATCCTCGGCTCTACCGTTCTGTTCGGAACAGGTATCGGCATTGCGTTTTTTATGTATGCCGCGCACTTCGCCAAAAACCTGCATGAAAAATATTTCGCCGCGCGCATGACGGTGCTGGCCGATATGATTTTCACCGCCCCTGCCGTGATTGCGCAGCCCGCCACGGGGATCTGGCTGGCCGTCAACGGCGGGTATGGGGTGCATGATGTATGGCTGAGCGTTACCTATGGGCTTTACATTGTAGCGGCCCTTTGCTGGCTGCCCGTGGTGTGGATACAGCTGCAGCTGCGCAATATGCTGAAAGCGGCGATTGATACCGGCACCGACCTGCCCCCGCGCTACATGAAGCTGTTTCGCATCTGGTTCGCCCTCGGCTGGCCCGCGTTCGGGGCGCTGGTGATTATTTTCGGATTGATGGTGGCAAAGCCGGTATGAACATGACGCGGACAAACGAACCCGTTTTCAAAAGCATTTTCGGCGACGACTGGGCGCGCCTGCCGCGCGTATTCCACCGCCATTACGCTTGCCGCATGGGCATGCTGGATACCAATACCTGCGATGGCGTCATGGAAATCCACACGTCCTTTCTGGGGCGGCTGCTGGCGCCGCTGTTCTACCTGACCGGCACGCTGGTGCCCTATGCGGGGAAAAACATCCGCGCCACGGTTCAATTTGAAAGCGCCTTCAAAAACGGCCAGCACGGCCTGGCCTTTCACCGGGTATTTTATTTTCCGGGCAAAAAGCCGTACCGGTTTAAATCCGTGATGCTGCCGTCCGGCGGCAATACCATGACCGAACATACGCGCCTCGGCTTTGGCTGGCACGCGGCCTTTATCTGGACGGGCGAGAAGATCGAGATCCATCACCGCGGCTATACGCTGAACTTATGGGGCAAATCCATCCCCTTCCCTGCCGAATGGTTTCTGGGGCGCGGCCATGCCAGCGAAACGCCGCTGGACGATGACAGATTTGCCATGGACATGGACATTACACACCCGCTGTGGGGCCGCGTATTCGGCTATAGCGGCGTGTTTACAATGAACGGGGATATATCCGCATGACCACCCAAACGCGCATTCTGATCCTTGGCGGCTATGGCAATTTCGGCAAACGTATCACGCAGGAATTGTCCAAAGATGCAGGGCTTGAAATCCTGGTCGCCGGACGCGACATCGCCAAGGCCGCCGCGCTGGCCGACAGCCTGAAGCAGGCCGCGGCGGAGGTAAAACCCTGCCTGCTGGATATCACCGATGGCTTTCTGACATCGCTGGCCGCCCTGTCGCCGCAGATTGTTATACATACCTGCGGCCCGTTTCAGGGTCAGGGCTATGACATTGCCCGCGCCTGCATCGCGCTTGGCTGCGATTATATCGATCTGGCCGATGGCCGCGATTTCGTCGCCAAAATCGGCACGCTGGATGCCGAGGCCAAAGAAAAAGGCAGCCGCATCATCAGCGGCGCCAGTTCCGTGCCCGCCCTGACCGCCGCCGTGATTGACGAATACCGCCCGCTGTTTGCGGCGCTGACCGATATCGACTATGGCATCAGCACGGCGCAAAAAACACCGCCCGGCGTGGCCACGGCCAAGGGACTGCTGGATTATGCAGGCAAACCCTTCACCACCATCAAAGACGGCATCCTGCATACGGTTTACGGCTGGCAGGGATTGCAGCGCCGTAGCTTTCCCCAGCTGGGCACGCGTTTGATGGCGCATTGCGACGTGCCGGATCTGGAAATTTTCCCCGCCCGCTACCCGCAGCTGCGCAGTATCAACTTTCTGGCAGGGGTCGAGGTGAAGGCGCAGCAAATCGCGCTCTGGCTGCTCAGCTTTCTGGTGCGCGGCGGGATTTTGAAAAGCCTGTCGCCGCTTGCGGAAACGCTGCTCAGGCTCAGCCCGCTCTGCAACCCCTTCGGCACCGCGCGCAGCGGCTTTTTCATGACCCTGCGCGGCACCCGCGCGAATGGCGAGGCACTTGAAAAAAGCTTCTACCTGATCGCCCGCCAAGGCCACGGCCCGCACCTGCCGACGATCCCCGCGCTGGTGATGGCACGGCGCCTGGCCGCAGACCGCAGCAGCCTGCCCGCCGGCGCGATGCCCTGCGTCGGGCTGATGAGCCTGAAGGAATACACGGATAGCATCGGCGATCTGGATATCGAGATCATCCGTTCATAAAAAACGGCGCAGCATATTTACCGTAACAGTCGCTGAGCCCTCCATCTGCGGTTGATGCCTGCCGCCGAACGTAATATGATCGCCCCATGTCCGATCGTCTTATTATTCAGTCCGTTACCAAATTTTTCGGCTCCGCCAGCAATCCCGTGCGCGCGGTCGATGATTTATCCCTCACCGTACGTGAAAATGAATTCTTCACGTTGCTTGGCCCCTCCGGTTGCGGCAAGACGACGCTGCTGCGCCTGATTGCAGGTCTTGAAAGCTGCGATCAGGGGCAAATCATGCTCGACGGTGTCGACATCGCGGCGCTGCCGCCGAACCACCGCCCGGTGAACACGGTATTCCAAAGCTACGCGCTGTTTCCGCATATGACGGTCAACGACAATATCGGCTTTGGCATGCGCATGCAGGGCAAAGACCAAAGCGAGATCGACAAAGCCGCTGCCGAAGCGCTCGAACTGATGCGCATGCAGGATTTTGGCGCGCGCTATCCATCCGAACTGTCGGGCGGGCAGCAGCAGCGTGTGGCGCTGGCGCGTGCGCTGGTGAACCGTCCCAAAATTTTGCTGCTCGATGAATCCCTCTCCGCGCTTGACTACAAACTGCGCAAGGATATGCAGATCGAGCTGAAACGCCTGCAACGCGAAACCGAAATTACTTTCATCTTCGTTACGCACGATCAGGAAGAAGCGCTGTCGATGTCCGACCGCATCGCCGTGATGGAACGCGGGCGCATCGGCCAGCTTGGTACGCCGCAGGAAATTTACCACCGCCCCGTATCGCGCTATGTCGCCGATTTCATCGGTATTTGCAATTTCATCTCGGCCAGCAGCCTGGGCTTGCAGGAAAGCGGCTATATCGGCTTCCGTCCCGAAGACGCCACGATTTTGATCCGCGAGGGGCAACAGCCCGACACGCCGGGGCCTATCGTGCATGGCCGCCTAGACGCCCTCGCCTATCACGGCGCGGTCACCTATTATCAGGTCACGCTGGACAGCGGCGAAACTGTCACCGTCGCCGACCACGAAAAACTGCCCGTTAACGTCGATGCCCGCGTGCGTGTGGCCTTGCTGCCCGACATGCTGATCCGGTGCGCGTCGTGATGGGACTGTCGCGCGGCACAACGCTGCTTTTGCCGTTTCTGGCGATCATGGTCGTCTTTTTCGTGCTGCCGCTTTGCATTGCCGTCGGCTATTCGTTTATGGCGCCCGACCCGATGGGCGGCGTGAAGCCTGAATTTTCTATCGCCGGCTATCAGCGCTTCCTCTATTCACCCGATTTGCAGGGCAACCTGCAGATGGATACCCGCTATCTTGAAATCATTTTCAAATCCACGCTGCTGGCCATTTTCGCAACCGGCCTTTGTGTTGTGATCGGCTTTCCCATGGCATGGTTCATGGCGACGCGCCCCGAAAAGCAGCGCGATTTCTGGATGATCTTGGTCACCATCCCCTTCTGGACGAACCTGCTGATCCGCACCTATGCGTGGATTTTGATTTTGCGCGACACCGGCCTTGTCAATTCGATGCTGCAACAAACCGGATTGACGGATGAGCCTGTGAAACTGCTCTATACGCCCTTCGCGGTCGGGCTTGGCCTTGTGTACAGCTACCTGCCCTTCATGATTTTGCCGATTTACTCCAGCCTTGAGCGTATGGACTGGCGTCAGGTCGAGGCCGCGCGCGATCTCTACGCCACCCGCATGCAAACCCTGCGCCATGTGGTGTTGCCCGCCTGCATTCCGGGCATTCTGGGCGGCATTGTGCTGGTCTTTATTCCTACCGTCGGATCTTTCCTTGCGGCAGACATGCTGGGCGGCGGCAAGCAGATGATGCTCGGCAACCTGATTGAAAACCAGTTCGGCATGGGCCGCAACTGGCCCTTCGGCGCCGCCATTTCGGTGATCCTGATCGCAGCGGTGATGATTGGCCTGATG
>VFQP010003433.1_pt1 | contig 16084 bp, 20 predicted proteins | sample 3512351 | NCBI WGS metagenome assembly VFQP01 (sample SAMN10412372, study PRJNA504923) | tailings metagenome | isolation source: Relicate 1 Philex TSF1 revegetated site | place: Philippines: Tuba, Benguet | collected 2017-08-29 | reverse complement strand
CATGGCGCTGGTGCCCCAGCTCATCTGCGCAAACGGCGAGTCGTCCACCAGCATCCTCTGCGCCCGCGCCTCGTTCTCCGCCTTGCGCGCCGCGGCGTCGTGAAACGCGCCGCCGCCGCCGAACGACGGCAGCGGCGAGCCGCCGGCGGGGCCACCGGGCGACGCGCCGCCCACCGACGAGCCGCCGCGGCCGCCCGCCACGGCCGTCGCCGCCGCCGCCAGCGAGTGGTGCGAGGCCGAGGGCGGCATGCCGCCGCCGCCGCCGCCGCCGCCGGGCGCTGCGCTGTTTCGCCGGCTGAGCCCCAGGCTGCGCAGCCGCGTCAGCAGCGAGGGCGCCTGCACCTCGACGGTGCGGTCCTGCGGGGTCGGCGCGCCGATGATGACGGCGTTCGGCGCCGCCACGTCGGGCGCGCCGGCGCCCCCGGCGCTGCCGGTGCGCGCAGCCCACCAGTCAGTCACTGCCGCGCTGAGCATGGCCTGAGAGGGGAGCCGCCGCACCGAGCGGGCGACCACCAGCTGCGGCTGCCCGGTGGCGCTGGTCCGCGACGGCGCCTGCAGCGGCACGCCCGCCACCGCCCCGAACGGCGAGGTGGTTGTCGCCGCCGCGGCCGAGGCGCGCGTGCTCAGCGTGCGGCCCTGCCCGCCCGCCGCCTGCGCGCCCGTGGGGGTCGCCCCGGGGGGCGCGCCGCTGTCCGACCGCCCAACCGCCCGCCCGGCAAACGCCTGCTGCGAACGACTCCGCGGCATCTGCTGCTGCTGCTGTTGCGGCGGCGCGCGCGGCGTGGCCGCCGCCGAAGGCACCGCCGGCGGCGGCGGCGGCGGCGTCTGCCTCCCTATGGAGCGCTGGTGCAGCGTGGCGGCGGCGGCGGCGGCGGCAAACGCGCTCTGCTGCGGCAGCGAGTGCGTCAGCGCCAGCGGCGGCAGCTGCCCCGCCGAGGCGCGGGCGCTGCCGCCGCCCGCCGTCCGCCACGACGACGACGTGTTGGAGCCGCCCCGCACCGCCACGCCCAGCTCCGCCAGCTCGTCCTGCGCCTCGGCGGAATCGTGGTGGTCGTCCGAGCGATCCACCGGCGCCTGGCGCGGCGTGCCGGGCCCGCCCAGCTGCGCCGGCGGCGGCGACGGCGACCGCCGCTGGCGCCGCCGCCGCGTCGCCGGCCGCCTCAATCTCCGCGCCGTGGTGCGAGCTGCGCTCCACCACGGGCATCAGTGGCAGCCCTAACATGTTGGCGGCGCCGCGGAGCGCCGTCGTGGGGCTGCTGCCGGCGGGCGGCGGCCCCGCGGCCGCCGTGGGCGAGAGCCCGTCGGCGCCTGGCGACGGCGACGGCGGCGCTTGCTGCTGCTTGGCGCCGCCGTGCGCCGTGCTGACGGTGAGGCCGGCGATGGGGCGGGCGGCGCTGCCGTTGCGCGAAATGCGCGGCGAGCCGACGGCCTCCAGGTCGGGCAGCGTGCTGATCTTGGAGTCGGCCACGTCGACCATGGCCAGCATGCGGCGCTGCAGCACGCGCGCCGCCAGGATGGAGAGCTTGGGCACGCCCAGGCTCTCGACCTGCAGCACACGTCGTGGTGGCAATGGCAGGTGGGCGTGGGACGCATGGCATGACGTGCCTGTGCAAACGGAAGAGCGCTGGTGTGCGTTCGTTCGTGGCGATGGACCACGTGCGCTGCTGCTGCGGCGTGCTCTGTGCGCTGTGTCGCCAGGATCGCGAAAACGACGTGGGGCGGCTGCGTCGCGCGCCGCACCTGCACGTCGTCGCCAAAGATGCTCTCCATGGAGCGCATGGGGTGCAGCATGCTGGCCAGCTCGGTGTAGCCGCGCAGCATGGCCACGTGGTAGGGCATGCGCGACGCGCTGTCGGAGGACAGGCGCGGGTCGCGGAACTGCGCGAGGTGGGCGGGCATGCAGGCGGGCGCGCGCGCGCGCGCGCGCGCGTGAGCAAGAGGCGTGCACACGGAGCTGCGCGCGGCTGGGCGGGCGAGCGGGCGCGTGGACATGGCGCCTTTGCGCCGCGCCGTCGTTTGTGCGCGGCGCAGTTGGCGCGCTCACCGCGCCAGAGTCCCGCGAGGCAAAGTAGAAGCGGAGCACCTCCTTGGCGCACTCAATGTCCCCTGCATGAGGCAGCCGGGCGGGCATCCCACCTCTTGTCGCCGAGAGGCCAAGGCCAAGGGACCCACCACGTGTGACGACTCGCACTCCACAGAGCACCCCGCGCGAACGGCCCCACCCCGGCGCGCTCACCAATCATGGCGGCGATGTGCATGGGCGTGGTCCACCGCGGGCCAATCACCACGTCGTAGACGCCGTCGGCCGTGGCGGCGGCCACGATGTTGGCGCCGCGCTGCATCAGCGCCTGCAGCACCGGGATGGAGCGGTTGTACACGCCGTAGTGCAGCGGCGTGAAGCCCGACACGGTGGGGATGTTGACCAGCCTGCGTGCGCACACGCAAACACGGCAGCCGCGCGCCGCAGAGCTCGCTGGTCGCTCGAGGAAAGCCGCTCGTTGGTCGCTGCAGCCTGGGTGGCAATTCCAGCGCAGCTGTCCGCCAGGGTGTGCGGCGTCCAAGGCGAGCAGAGGCGCCACACGTGCAGTGCCCGCGCGAGCGTTGCGCGCGCACTTGACGATGGAGCCGTTGGGTTGGATGCGCTCGAGCGTGGCGGGCGGGCACGCGTCGAGCAGCGTGGCGATGCACTGGTGGTGCCCTTTGAGCGCGGCGTAGTGCAGCGCCGTGCGGTTGCCGCAGTGGTCCGTCACCCACGGGTCGGCGCCCTGCGGAGGCCCCACGCAACAGCAGCGCGTGGCAACGCAGAGCACAACACCGCGCGCGCTGAGCCAGCGTGAGAGGAGAGAGAGAGGGAGAGAGGCAGAGATGCTTGCAGAGGTGGCACAGAGTCCTGGGGCCGCCGCCCGCCGCCGCCTGGGGCGTGGCGTCCAATCCGCCACCGCCACCGCTGGGGCCGCACCACGCACCATGCGGATGAGCGTCTCGACGCAGTTGTGGTGCCCGGCGAAGCACGCAAACATGAGCGCCGTCTGCGCGCCGCAGGGCATTGAGCGCGTGGCGCAGCCAGTGAGCGAGTGAGAGCGCGCTCCCTGCGGTGTTGGGGGATGAGGTTGCACAAAGCAGGGAAGAGGGGGGCGTACAACAAGCGCGCACCTGGCCCTTGACGTTGAGCTGGTTGATGGTGGCGGCGACCGCCACGGCGCCCTCCTGCTGGTGCTGCGGCATGGGCTGCGCCTGCTGCCGCGCCGCCGCCGCCGAGCGACCCGACTTTGGCAGGTGCGCAAAGATGGCCTCCTTGTTCTCTTCCAGATGCCGGTAGAGGCACTCGAGGCTCTCGACGCGGCCCTCCGCCGCGGCGAGGTGCCACGCCGTGTCGCGCAGCCCACCGATGCCCTTGTGCAGCAGCAGCGTGGGGTCGCGGCGCAGGGTGGTGTCCAGCGCCTCCACGTCGCCGCGCAGCGCCGAGACCAGGTAGAGCCGCGAGGCCCCTGGCTCGCAGCAGCTCACGGCTCCGCCCATTTGCTGTTGTGGCTCAGCGGCGTGGGGCTAGGGGCAGGGAGGCGTCGTGCTGGGGGTGCGCGCGCTGGGTGGGAACGTCCAGGGAAGCTTCACAGCGGTGGTGGTGGGGCGCTGCTGCGCGCTGCACGCTGTGTAGCCATCTCACGCTGCTGCTGCTGCGCTCGCTGCTCTTGCGCGGTCCGCTCCGCCCCACTCCCAGTTTCTGGCTCCCGGCAAGCGCGCCCTCCGCACCGCTGGGGCCCACTAGCGCCCGCGCTGGGCTCTTCACCGGCCGCGCACAAGTAGTCAATCGCAATCGACGTCCGAATCTTGATCGCCGCGATGCCGTTCGGCCGGGGGCAGCGGCAGAAGCGTCGAAGCGGCGCCGTCACCACGCTGGGACGCCCTGGCACAACCTGGAGGAGCGCGGCGACTCCACAGCTAGCGCGCGCACTCACACGGTCCGCAACGCCTTTCCGGTGTGCCGCCGCCCAAGCCCGGTCGCCATGCTGGACGGCAGCAGCAGCAGCGTCAGCAGCAGCAGCAGCAGCAGCAGCAGCAGGACTGTCCCCACAGCACCTCGTGTGAGTGCCACTGTTCTCTCCAGTGTGCACGGTGCTCTCCTTGACAGCACTCGAACAGGTGCAGGACTTCAGGTGCACCGCCAGAGCGGCCAGCGCTCGCCTGCACGGCGTCGCCACTGACCCGCGCACGGCTCGTGCGTCCTGACGGGGATTCCGCGCTCGCGTTCGCCGCCATCACAGATCGAGGCTGCCTCGATCGAGGGGACGAGCAGAAGGCATAATGGCAGCGGCGCCGTCTCCTTCATCATCAGGGGCGGCTGCAGCACCGGCAGCACCACAGCATCAGCACGCCGCCGCTCCTGGGGGCGAGCACCCTCCGCCACGCGACGATGCCGCGCCCGGCCCATCGTCTGCAGCACACCCAGACAGGCCCGCAGTGGAGAGCAGCCAGCAGCCCAGCAGCTCTGCCGCCGCCACCACCAGCGGCGCCGCACGTGCAAGGCCCGTTGCGGCGGCGGCGCCCAGCGGCAGCGGCGGCCACACTAGCAGAGCACGTCCGCAGCCGCGCCGCCCCACCAGCGATCCGCAGCAGGGCAAGGGACACCTGACGGTCGCCCTGTCCGCGGCGCTGGCCGTCGCCGCCGGCGCGGCGCTCTGGTGGCTGCGCGGCCGCAGGCGCGCGGCGCCCGGCCCCGACGCCCCACCCGCCGCCTCCCGGCCCGCCGCCCGCGGCAGCAAACCCGTGGCGCAAGGCGCGCTCAAGGGCCCCAGCCCAGGCAAGCGGGGGGCTGCGGCGCGCGGCAAGGCCAGGCAGGCGGCGGCACAGGCGCAAGGCGACGCGCAGGTGCCGCTGCCGCCGGCGCCGGAGCCCGAGCCCATCCCCCCGGACACCTTGGAGCCTTTGGTGTCCAGCTTTGAGCTGCGCCCGCCCTCCGGCTCACCAGCAGTCCCCCTGCCGCTCCAAGGCATGGTGAGTGGCCCCCCTGTCACATCATTTGTTGGCGGAGCAAGCGGCAGTGTGCAAGCGCAAGCAAGGTTCGCCCTCCCTGCCTCGCGTGGCGGCCGCGCAGACGTTCGTGGTGGCCGAGGACGTGGACGTGGAGGGCGCCAGCACCACCTTTGGCGTGCCGGCCTGGCGGCAGCTGCCGCCCGCCACGGCGCCGCTGCCGCCGGGCCGCAGCGCGCCCAGCGTGCTCAGCGCGCTGGCCGCCGGCGCCGCCTGCACCGGTAAGGCCGCCGTGCTGCCCGCCGCGCTCGACCCCGCCGGCGCCGCCTACGGCAGCCCCTGCAACAAGGCCAGGGTGGCGGGCTGCGGCGCCACGGGCGCCGCCGCGCTGGTGCGGCAGCGCGCCGCCACGTTCGCGCTCGCCGCCGACGCGGCGGGCGAGGCGCGCGTGCCGGCGGCCTGCAGCGGCGTGTTTGCCTACCGCCCGTCGCCGGGCGTGCTGGGCGGCCCCGCCGCGGCGCCCGCCCAGGGCGCCGCCGCCACCGCCACGTCATGCGTCAGCGTGCTCACGGCAGACGCGGCGACGGCGCTGCGCGTGGCCCAGGCGCTCAACGCCCCCGGTGCGCGCCCTTGCTCCTCGCCCTTCCCTCCCCCCACGCCTGGCTCCCACCCACCCCCAGCTCACGTGGTCGCGCGTGCCCGTGCTCCGCCCAGCGCGGCATGACGCGCCAGCACAGACAAGCGCGCCTTGTCCACGTATGCATGTGTGTGCCCCCCGAACGTTACGCAGGCCCCAGCAGCATCAAGGGTGAGATCCTGCAGTTCGTCGTCACGCAGGACCTCTTTGACCTCTGCGCGCCCGAGCTGCAGCCCGCCATCCTGGCTCTCAAAAAGGCCATCCTCAAGTGGGCGGGCTCGGACCAGGCCGGCGCCGTGCAGCTGGTGAGCCTCGCTGCGTCCGTGCCTGTCGCAAGTAGCCGCCACGCGCCTCCGGCTCGCTGCCGTCGAGTTCTTCACTCTTCCCGTCGGTGCCGCGGGCCTGTGCGCGCGCAGCTGCGCTTCCTGGCCAGCCACGTGCACAGCTGGTCCTCGCTGCTGCCGGGCCGCCCGCTGGCCGCCGGCTATGAGGTTGCCGGCGAGGCGGCGGACGTGCGCCTGCCCGACTTCCTCGAGGCCGCCGTCGTCGCCGTCCGCATCCTACGTGCCGAGGAGATGCACCAGCGCGCCGGGCCCACCGCCGCTGCCGCCACCGCCGCCGCCGCCGCCAGCACGAGCGCCGCGCCAGCCACCGACGCGCCGCCGCTGGCGGAGCAGGAGGCGGATCCAGCGGGCGCGCCGGCGGCGATCAACGGGGACGCGGCGGAGGTCCAGGCGGTGGAGGGCAGCTCGGACGAAGCGGCGGCGGCAGCGGCGGCGGCGGCGCCGGGGGACGGGATTCTGCCGCCACGGCCGTCGGCGGCGCAGCTGGCGGCGGCGCGCACGCTGGCACAGGACGTGTGCGAGTGCCTGCGCACGACGGTCAAGCCCGACACGCTCATGGTGCTGCCGGCGCTGCCCTACCCGCCGCCCCGGCGCGCGTCCGAGCGCCCGGCGTTCGACGTCTTTGCCAAGCTCACCGAGGCGTTCAACGCCGTGGCCACGCTGGGCGGCTGCCCCTCGCTGACGTCGCCCGTCGGCGTGCTCCGGGACGGCTCGCCCGTCGCCATCTCCATCCTGGCCGTGCACCGGTGCGCTGTACCTTGTGCGGAGCCCTCTCACAGGCAGCGCCGGTGGCGCAGTGTTTGCGTGCCTGCGACGCTGACGGTTGGTGCGCGTGGCGGGGCCATGCAATGCTGCGCGCAGGTTCGACAAGCGGCTGCTGGCCGTGACGCAGCACCTGTGCCCCATGATCGCCGAGTCGTTCCACCACGTCAAGGAGGAGATCACGCAGATGGCCATGCGCAAGGTGAGCGCGGCGAGGCTGGATTTTGCACCGCCCGCTGCTGTGCGAAGTCCGCTACTGCGGCGCGACTCATGGGCGTGGGGGGGGGCCACGAGTGCCGCACGCTGATGCCGGTGGATCCGCAGGAGGCGGAGGACGCGTCGTCGGGGCCACAGGAACCCGCCGCCAACGGGCGCCCGGCCGACGCGCCGCCGCCCTCGGCCGCGCACGCCGCGGCCAACGGCAGGGCGGCGCGGGGCGGCGCGCCGGCGGCGCCCCCGCCGCCCACGGCGCAGGCCGCGCAGGCTGAGGTCAGGGGCGGCGGCGCGCCGGCCGTGGATCCCAAGAAGGTGGAGCGGGCGGAAAAGGCCAAGGCGCGGGGCAACGAGCTCTACCAGGCAGGTCAGTTCACTAGCACCCTTGCTGCCCGCACCACCCCAGCTGTGGGAAGGACGCAGCGGGCTCTCTGGGCGTCGATCATGGCCACGCCAAGCCGGGGCATGCACTCTTTCGCCGAGCGCAAGGTGTGCCACGTGCTGTGCCTGGTCAGGCAAGTTCCTGGAGGCCATGAACGAGTACACCAAGGCCATTGGCTTCAACCCGGCGTCGCACGTCTACTACTCGAACCGCGCCATGGCCTGCATCAAGCTCTTCCGCTTCGAGCAGGTGCGCTCGTCGTTCTCGCGGGCTTTTTCTCGCCGTGCTGCTGCACAGTGCGCCAGGGAATGCAGCAGCGCGCCAGCCAGTGCGCCCCTCGGCAGTGCCGCGCCGCCTCGCGCCGCGGCCTGTGCCTCGTCAGCCAGCTCACCTCGTGCAGCGCGCCACGCACAGGCAACACAGCGTCGTTGGCACTCATGCTGCGCGCGCCCCGCAGGCCGAGGACGACGTCAACAAGGTGCTCAAGTTCGACCTCACGGACAAGGACAAGGTGAGCCATGGGCCGTGTGCCTCTGCATCGACCACGCGTGTGGGCGGGCAAGGACACGACGCCTCTCAGGGGTTCTCAGGGAGAGCGCTGGTCTGTGGGGGCACGCCGCCACGTGACAGCGGCGCCGTCGCCGCCGCTCTGCGTCGAATCGCCGCAGGTCAAGGCGCTGCTGCGCCGCGCCACGGCGCGCGACGCACTGCAAAAGTACGACGGCGCCGAGGCGGACCTGCGCGCCGTGCTCAAGATCGAGCCCAACAACAAGCAGGCCAGGGAGGACCTCAGGGTGCGTGTACGTGTGGCGACTGTGCGTTGTCCTCGCAGCGCGCTGAGCACGGGATGGACGGGCACAGAACGGCTCGATGCCCCGCGTCGACAATTCGCGCAGGCGCTGCGGCAGCACCAGGCGCAGATGGCCGAGGCGCAGGCGGCCATGGTGGCACAGATGCGCGCGCAGCAGCAGCAGGGCGGCGAGGCCGCGGCAGCGGCGGCGGCGGCGGCGGCGGGGTTGCCCCCGGGCATCGACCCGAGCATGTTCCCGCCAGGGTTCCTGGAGCAGCAGCTGGGGCCCGAGGAACTGCAGCAGTTTGAGGAGTACATGGCGGCGGCGGCGGCGGCGGGCCAGGGTGGCGCCAACGGCTTGAGCCTGTAGAGAGGAGGTTGCCACGTTAGAGCAGGAGGAGCTGTGCGACTGTTCGGACTGTCTGGGGTTGGTGCCGTCGAGATCTGCTGCAACTTTTTTTGAAGTTCAAGCACACCTGCATGGGGCTTGCCGTGAGCGCAAGAACAGAGCAGAAGCGAGGCAGCAGGCTTCAGCTCGAGCAGGCGTCGGCGTTGCCAGCACCCGCCCTCGATCCCTCGCACGCACGAGCACGAGCGCAGCGACGCTAGCGCGATGGCGCCCTGGTGATGGCAGGGAAGCGGCCGCTCGGCTTTAGCTGTGCTGGGCAGTAGGACTGCGCAAGCTCAGATCAGCCAGTGCAATGGAGGCGGGCGCGCCAGCCCTGGAGTTGGCGGGCGCAGCTTCTGTGGAGGTGGAGGTGCACCACCACCGATCGACGGGGCAGCTCCGCTCTGTCAAGCTCGCCTTCAGCAGCACGGTGAGCCTCCGGCGCGGCTGAGCCTCACCGCTGCTGGCTTGCACAGCCGCAAAGCGGTGGCTCCCCGCCCCCACCGGCCCAGCAAAGCGCGCCCCGCCTGCCCGCGCGCACACGCACGTACAAACCAGGCCTTGCACCCAACGCTCCGCACACGAACAAAGTGTGCCGCTGCTGAGCAGATGCTCCGCACAGCCGTGTCCAATGCGGCCGCGCTCATGAGGTGGTGCGCACCACGCCACCCTCAGCGCGCTCACCACCCCTCGACTGCCCACCACACACACGCCATCGCAGCGCTCATCGCCACGCACACGCGCGTCCGCCCGTGGTGCCAGCAACGCCTGCAGCAACGCCTCCCCACCGGGCCCCGCCCCGCCCGCCCGCTGCGCGCAGGACACTATGCTGGACGTGCACAAGCGGGCGTGCGCGGCGCTGCGCCTGCCGCACGACGAGTACGTGCTGTGGGACTACACGGGGCGCGTGGAGCGGGACGCCTTCACCGCCGCCGACCTCCAGCTCTCGCTGGGCGACCTGCCCGTGGCGGGAGGGCAGCTCTTCAAGCTCAACAAGCTGGTGCGCACTTTTCACGTCCTTCTCAGCTTGTGTGGGGGCCGCAGCGAGCACGCACTCGCCTGTGCCAGTGCGCGCCAGGGTTGCCCTGTGCTCTGCCGCTGTGGGGCGCTGAGTGGCGCTGAGTTGCCCTTGAGCGCCACGGCCCGCCTGCTCGCAGGACGGCCTGAGCAGCAGCGACGGCGACGGCAGCAGCGACGACGCCACGCAGCCCCCGGTGCTCGGCCAGCGCACCGTGGCAGCGCCGGCGGAGTTGGCGGACGGCGGCAGCTGGCAAGCAGCCCATGACTCCCCTGGAGCGGGGCCGTCAGAGGGAGCGGCGGCGTCCGCCGGGGCAGCCCGGCAGGGCGCGAGCGGCGGCGCGGACGGCGCGGGCGGCGGCGGGATGAGCGCGGCGGCGCGGCGTCGGGCGGCCATAAAGCAGGGCGTGGTCAGCGAGCCCAAGAGCATCACGCTGCACGCCGTGTGCGAGGGCAAGGACGGCGTGGTGCACACATTGACCGTGCCAGACTCGGTGAGCAGCCTCCGTGCCTGCGCACCACATACACACATGCCTCCTCTTGTGCGCTTGGTTCCTGTGTCCGCCACGGACTGCCCGCGAGGCGCCGCAGGCGCCAGCCAACGCAGGCCGGACCGTTGCACATCGCAGTGGGTTGTGTGCGAGCGGGGCTTGCTGAGCGTGAGCCTGGCGGCGGCTCGCCTCGCTGCACGCCCATGCGCGCGCAGCTGCGGCTGGGCGACGCCAAGAAGCGCGTCTGCCAGGCGTTTGACGTGCCGCCCTCCGAGGTGAGGTCGGGCGCCGCCAGCAGGGGGCGGGGCGGGCACGCAGCCAGGCGTCACCTGCATGCGCTTAATGCAGGGTAGCGACGCGCTGGGCCACTTGCAGACCCTTTTGCTGCCCTACGCGGCGGCGAAGCGGTGGAGCGCCAGCCCGCTCCGCGTCACCGGCTGCTCCCAAGCCCTGTCCCGCGATTGGACCCGCTTGCGTGCGCGCGCGTGCAGTTCGGCCTGTACGACTTCTTCCAGCAGTCCGAGGGCGACGAGTTCAACGGCGGGGAGATGGGCCTGACGCTGCGGGAGAAGCGGCTGCAGGACGGCCAGCACATCAAGATCAAGAGCAAGGTGTGGCACTGCGCACGAACAGCCCGCCGACCGCACCACGCCGCAGCCTCCGTCTCACGCTCGACGCGTGCGTTTGCGGCGCGAGTTGCTGGCGTGCCGGCGGCGCGAACGCAAGCGGGTGTGCTGCCCGTGCTTTGCCGGCGGTGCTCAGGCGGCGGCGGAGGCGGCGTTCCCTGCCATCCCCGACGACGAGGAGGAGGAGGACGTGGCCGCCGCCAACATCTCCCTCCTGTTCGGCGACGAGGGCAGCAACGGCGGCGGCGGCAGCGGCGGCGTGGGCGCCATCACCGCCGGCGACGACTTTGACCACTGGGGCAGCGGCGGCGCCTTGTACCAGCCCTCCCGCTTTGGCGAGGTGCGTTGTTGTCGGGGGGCAGAAGGAGCACCGGCGGCGTGACAATGCACTCACTTCTGCTTGGGGTTGCAGCGAAGTTGGGACCGGCTGCACAGCTGATGGAGCGCCGCGCTGCTCCTTGCCGTGCAGGCTGCGCCGCTGCGCTCCAGCCTCAAGACACGGCGGAGCGGCGGCGCCAGCGGCGGCGGCGCGGTGGGCACCACCACCACGACCACGTTCTTCGGCAGTGGAGCGTCGGGCTCGCGCGTCGGCTTTGGCTCGTCCAGCTTCCGCTCCTTCTCCCCCGAGGACACCGTCACCATGGTGCGTGCGCCTGTTTCTTCACGGGACCTAGTCCGTGTGACTGGTGCGGGCGGGACGCATCGTCGCGTCAGCTCGCTGTGGGCAGGCGCGCAATGCAGACGTGGCGGGCGGGCAGTGGAGTGTCAAAAGCCGCGCCAACGAGCGCGCGCTGCCTGAGGCCGGGACGCGCACTTGTTGCGTGTTCGCAGGTGCGGGGGCGGGCGCCGGGCCTGGCGGGCCTGTCCAACCTCGGCAACACTTGCTTCATGAACAGCAGCCTGCAGTGCCTGGCGCACGCGTCGCCGCTCGTCAGCGTGTTCCTCAGCGACGCCTACCTGGCCGATGTCAACCGCGTCAACCCGCTGGGCAACAAGGGCGAGGTGGCCGAGGGCTTTGGCTCGCTCATGCACCTGCTGTGGCAGGTGCGCGGGCGCGCGGGCTCCTGGGGCGTTCTGTTTCGGTGGGAGGCATACCCCGTTGGTGCCAGCCAGGGGGTCTGAGCAGGGCGGACACGCAAGGCGAGGCAGCAGTGGCCTGTCTGTGCGCTTTCAGGCGTGCCGCCCGCTCATGTGGGCGCGCGCGTTTTGGGGTGCCGTGGGCCGCGCCGCGCAGGGCGACGTGGGGCACGTGGCGCCGCGCAAGTTCAAGGAGCGCATCGGGCGCCTGGCCAACGGCCAGTTCACCGGCTACGCGCAGCACGACAGCCAGGTGGGTGGCGCGGGGCCGCGATGAGCCGCGTTCACGCACCGCCCTCGCCTCCTCGCTCTGTGGCGGCGCTCTGCGGCGCCGCGGTGCCGCAGACGCGGCAGGTGGCAGCCGAAAGGGAGGCGGGCGCTGCGGCCTGCGCTCTCGAGCGTGCTGTGCGTGCTGCGCCTGTGTGTCTGGGCGTTTAGGAGTTCCTGGGCTTCTTGCTGGACGCGCTGCACGAGGACCTCAACCGCATCAAGAAGAAGCCCTACATCGAGGTGAGGAGGAAACGGCAGTCTTTGGGCGCGCATCAGCGCCACGCGAGTGCAGCTGGGTTCTCAGCTCGTCCCCGGGTGTGGGGTGGACCCTGGGGTGGGCCGTTCGCTTGCTTTTGCGGGCGTGCGCCACAACCATGGCCGCGTCGCACGCTCGCCGCGGCGTCACGCGGGAGGCCTGGCTCAGTGTCGTCGCGCCGCGTGTGGCGGCCCGGGGCGTGTGTGCCTCGCAGGAGAAGGACAGCGCGGGGCGGTCGGACGAGCAGCTGGCGGCCGAGGCCTGGAGCAACTACCGGGCGCGCAACGACTCGGCCATCGTCGACCACTTCCAGGTGCGTGCTTGTTTGGCGTTGTGTTGGGATTTGCGTATGCTTGGACACCTCGGTGGGACTGCAGCCTGCAGCTACCGGGCGCATCAGACACCTCGCAGCACAACGAGGCGAGCGCGAGCCCGCTGTGCTCCCCGCGGCCGCAGCGCCCTCCAGGCCGAGGGCCCTTGCGACAGCTTCTGAGCCACCCCGTGCCCTCCTGCTTGCCCGATGCAACCCCCATGCAGGGCTTGTTCAAGAGCCGGCTGGACTGCCCCAAGTGCCGCTACACCAGCGTCAAGTTCGACCCCTTCATGTACCTCACGCTGCCGCTGCCAGAGAGCCGCCTCCGCTTCCTGGTGCTGCACGTGGTGTTCCTCGACGGGGAGAAGCTGCCGCTGAGGTGAGGCACCGCACGTTACGCGGCACGGGTGTTTTTTGTGATGGGAAGCGCCTGCTGCTGTGGTGAGCGAACCGGGAGCCAAAGGCGGAGCAGCTCAGCCATCCGTTGCTGCAGCGCCACTTTTTGGCAAGATGCACAGGCACGCTGAGATGGCCACGCTGCGGCCCCGCCCACGCAGCCCAGCGCACCCGAGCTGCACTTGCGGCCACATCCGAACAGCGCCTTGACTGGCGTTGCCGGTGTACCGCGGCGCAGGTGCGTGCTCGAGGTGCCCAACGCCTGGACCATCCAGGAGGTGCACCAGGCCGTCTGGCGCCTGCTCAACCCGCCGCCGCCGCCGCCGCCCGGCGCGCCCGCGCCCAACCCCTTCCACGCCCACGCCCACGCCGACGACGCACACACCCACCTCGCCGCCGACGCCGCACCCGCGCCGCCGGCCCTCGGGGGCCCCTCGGGCTCCTTCGTGCTCTCGCCCCGCGCCGCCGCGCAGCACGCGCAGCACGCCGCGCTGCCGCCGCAGCCGCCCATGCTCACCGTCAAGGTGGCGCGCGGCATGAGCGGGCAGCTCGACGACGCCGAGGTCCTCGAGCCCTCATGCAGGGTCAGCGAGGTGGCGCCGAGCCCCAAGGGCGCAGCCATGTCGGGCGAGTTCCTCGCCGTGTACATCTACCCGACGCCGACCGAGCCAACCGCCGACCTGGCGGTTGCTTCAACCGCCGGCAAGCGGGACCCGCGCCGCGTCCCGCGGGACTCGCACGGCGCTGCCGCGGCGACGGGCTCGGCGGCGCACAACGGCAGCGGCGGCGGCGGCGTGTACGCGAGCGCCTCGGCGCCGTCGTTGCTCAGCGTGCACGCCGCGTCGGTGGACGCCGCCGCCCGTGCCGCCGCCGCCGACGGCGGCGCCGGCTTTGGCCGGGCGGGCGCCGTGGGCGCGTCCACCAGTGCGCTGAGTGACAACGACGCCATGTGGGCCACGCACAACACCAACAACAACCACGCCGGGACCGCATCGACGTGCTCGTCGCCGGCGCCGCCGGCGCTGGTGAGCCCTCACGAGGGCTTGGGGGCGGAGCGGCGCGAGGCGGCGGGCGCGGAGGAGCAGCGGGATGAGGAGGCGGCGGCAGCGGAGCAGGAGGAGGAGGAGCACGAGACGTCGGTGGAGGCGGCAGAGGCGGTGGCGGCGGCGCTGCCGCTGGGCGCGCTGGGCGGCCTGCCGCATGGCGAGGGCTTGGCGGCGGTGGTGGTGCACCACCGGCAGGCGTCGCGGCGGCCGTACGTGCGCGGGCAGTTCTTCATGACGCCGCTGGTCATCTGGCTGCCGCCGGCGCTGCTGCCCCGCAGCCTGGAGCACCCTGACGTGCAGGTGTGGTGTGCGTGTGCGGTGTTGGTGTTTGCCTCTGTTCAGACACCTCGGCGGGGCCGGAGCCCAGCTACCGGGTGTGTTCGATGTCTCGCAGCGCAAAGGCACGCAAGCACAGGTGCACCCACGTGCACCCACGTGCATGCACCCGCACTCTTGCGTCCTCGTCCTTCGTTTGAATTTGCGATTGGGTGTTGCGCGACGTGCGAGCAGCACGTGGCGCGCGACAGCGACGAACGCAGCGCGCGGTGGCGTGATGACGGTGGCGGCTGCATGCTGCTCGTGCCCGCAGGTGGCGTCGCCGCCCCCGGCGCCGCCGGCCGGCGGCGGCGGCTACGGCGGCGCCGGCCACTTCCACCACGTGCACACCTTCCACCACAGCCGCCCCGAGTACGAGCTGGCTGGCCGGGCGGGCGCGCTGGTCACGCAGGCCGTGCGCGCGGCGCTGCGGCAGTTCCGCACCACGGCGGGCATCGCCGCCGAGGAGCACGAGCGGGAGGAGCGGCTGGCGCGCCGGGCGGCGGCCGCCGCCGGGGACGCCGCCGCCGAGGTGCCGCCGCCCGCGCCGGACGCCGCCGAGGGCGCGCCAGCGCCCGAGGGCGCTGCGGCCGAGGACGCCGCGGCGGCAGCGAGCAGCGACGCTGCTGTGGTCGGCGAGGGCGACGGCACGGCGGAAGCTCCGGGGGGGAAGTCGGAGGCGGACGGCGGCGCTGCCGGCGTGGTGGCGGGCGGGGCGTCGGGGCGGGCGTCGGTGGAGGGCGGGGCGCTGTTTGGCGCCGGCACGGGCCCGGCGGCGGCGGCAGCGACGGCGTCCACGCCGTTTGGCAACGGCCCGGCGGCGGCCGAGCCGTTCAACATGTGGGCGGCGCAGGAGGCGGCGCAGCAGCGGCACCCGGTGCGCCGCGTGCGCTTGCACCTTTGCCCTGTCTTCGCGCCCTGCCTCTTGCCTGCCCGCCTTCGGCGAGACCTGCCTTGTGCCGCTCGCTTCGTGGATGCGCACAGGGCGGCATCACCGGCGCGCCGTTCCGGGTGCTGCTGTGCGACGAGAAGGGCAACAGCCAGGCCATGGCGCGCTCGGCCCTGCTGCCCGACGGCCCGGAGGCGGACAGGACCTGGTGCGCGCGCGCGGCTTGGCCTCACCCGCACCCCCGCCCGCGCTCCACAACGCGCCCACAGCGTCCCCACGCACACATCACACGCCTGGGTCGGCAGCTCCCAGCACGCATGGCGCGGGCCGCTGCGTGCTGCTGTGCACTCAAGGGCTTTGACGCGCCGCGTCGCGTGTGGGTCGTTGCTGTGCAGGCACTTTGTGTGCGAGTGGGCGCCGGACGCCGGCGGGCACTGGGACGCGGCGCTGCTCGAGAGCTCGCCGCAGGACCACGAGTCGGCCGTGGCGTTCGGCGCCCGGAGCCGGCAGGGCAAGGCGCCCGTCTCGCTGCAGGCCTGCGTCGAGGCCTTCCTGCAGGTGCGCGCGCGTAGGAATCGCTCGCCCTCGCGCGCCTGTTGAGTGACATCCGGAGCAACTCTGCTGCCCGTCTGCGGCCACCACGGCATGGGAGCGCATGCGACGGGATTGTAGTGTTTTTTCGAGTGCCGTGCTGCGCGTGCTGCTGCTGCTACTGCGCAGCCGGAGCAGCTGTCGGCCGAGGACTCGTGGTACTGCCCCAGGTGCAAGGAGCACGTGCAGGCCGACAAGAAGCTCGACCTGTGGTGGCTGCCAGAGGTGCTGGTCGTGCACCTCAAGCGCTTCAGCTACACCACTTGCGGCCCTCTCCTTGCGCCCTCACTCTGCGTTTCGTGAAGCACTTGTT
>VFQP010003432.1_pt1 | contig 16084 bp, 7 predicted proteins | sample 3512351 | NCBI WGS metagenome assembly VFQP01 (sample SAMN10412372, study PRJNA504923) | tailings metagenome | isolation source: Relicate 1 Philex TSF1 revegetated site | place: Philippines: Tuba, Benguet | collected 2017-08-29 | reverse complement strand
TGGAACCTATGAAACCTTTTGAACCTTTCAAACCTTTAAACTTCCCCTTCCCCGCAAACGTTAAAATTAGAATCCCCTAAGAGAGTTTCCTCCCAACTGCAACATTTGCCGGCTTTAAGTTTTAATTTTGCACTTTCTTTCATTTCCCCAAAGGACGACACCGAGGAGAAGATATAAACCAAACAGGTGCATGTAATGCACAAATAATGGCTGCCAAATTCAAATTCATCCTGATCTATTTTCTTAGCTGGGTCATTTTTTTTGACCTGATGCGGATCGTTTTCCTGTTATATCATTTCAGTAAAACCAAACAATTGCCTTTCCATACAATACTTGGAAGCCTTTGCTATGGACTGAAAATGGATATCTCTGTTGCCGCTTATGTCACTGCACCGGTCTGTTTATTTGTTCTTCTTAGCCTTTGGATTCGTTTTTTTAAACGGCTGCCCGTTTACAGGATCTATACTGTTGTTATACTCCTGATCGTTTCCATTATATGCCTTGCAGATCTGGAGATCTATTCTTCCTGGGGAGTCCGTCTTGATATGACCCCGCTTCGTTTTGTTGTTACTCCCAAAGAAGCTTATGCGTCTATCAGCCATATCCCTCTTGTATTTGTTGGGTTGACCTTTGCCGCTTCCTATGCATTGTTCTATTTCTGTTTTGTATACATACTCAAACGGGTATTCTTCCAGGAGCAGAATAGATATAAACCTCAAACGGCTGTATTGTTGTTGCTGTTCACCGGCGCATTGATCATCCCGATCAGAGGTGGCTTACAGCAAACACCCTTGAATCAAAGCAGCGTTTACTTTTCTACACATAACTACGCCAATCAGTCGGCCATTAATCCGGTATGGAACCTGCTTCACAGTGCGATGAGCAAGGCTGCCTCAACCCGTAATCCTTATTTGTATTTATCCGACGAAAGAGTAAAGGAAGTGACAGACAGCCTTTATCAGAAAAGTCCGCTTACAGAATCAGTGCTGTTGCCATCCGATTCCGCGATCAACGTATTGGTTGTTGTATGGGAAAGCTTTACCGAAAAAGCTTTGCACGTGTCGATCCGTAATCAGGAAGTAACTCCGAGATTCAACCAGCTAAGAAAGGAAGGGATCTATTTTAATAACATGTATGCAAGCGGCGATCGTACTTACAAAGGACTTCCTGCTATATTCAGTGGCTATCCTGCGATGCCAAATGGAACGATCATCCACTCGCCGGCGAAATCGATCAAACTTGAAGTGCTGGCACACCTGTTTGCGGAGAAAGGCTATTCCACTCCATTCTTTTATGGAGGTGAACCTGAATTCGCCAATATCAAATCGTACCTGCTGCAAGGCGGGTTTACCCCGATCATCGGTAAAAATGATTTTGATGCGGAAGACATGAATTCCAAATGGGGTGCGCATGATGGTGTTGTTATGAAAAGGGTATTGGCTGACCTCGATAAGGAAAAGCAACCGTTTTTTGCAGCATGGCTGACTCTCACAAGTCATGAACCTTTTGAAACACCCGTGCCGGTAGTGTTTCCCGGAATGGATACAAAAGCAAAATTCATGAACTCGTTGCATTATACAGATGCCGTGATCGGAGAATTTATCGATTCATGCAAAGCGCAACCCTGGTGGAAAAATACATTGATCATTATCACCGGTGATCATGGACATATACTTCCTGACTCCGATCATCGTGCAGATGATTTCCGCACGCCGATGTTATGGCTTGGAGGTGCATTGAACCGCGATGGCGTGGTGATTGAGAAGAATGTATCACAACTCGATATCGCCGCCACCATTTCGGCGCAATTCGGACTCGATAAAACCAAATTTCCTTTCAGCAAAAATGTGTTTGATCCCCAGGAAAAGCCATGGGCATTCTTTACCTACAACGATGCTTTCGGATTTGTAGACAGCACCGGAAGACTCGTGTTTGACAATATTGGTAAACGCCCGATCGAACGGGAAGGAAGCACCGGTGACAAACAGATCGAAGCCGGTAAAGCAATGATGCAATGGGTATATGATGATTTTCTGAAGAAATGATGATCATAATACTGTTAACGGAGCGGGTGTTTATACAGCATATCTATATCTTTAAGTCTCCTAACCTATAACATCAATGTCCGTTTCCTGCCTGCGTACCATATTTGTTTTATGCATCCTCACTGCGCTGCAGCTGTCTGCTTCAGCTCAGCGTATTACACATATCGGAGCAGAACAGGGAATCAACGGGCAACAAACTTTCAATGTCGTTCAGGGAAAGAAAGGGTTTCTGTGGATATCAACCCGCTTTGGCGTAGACCGGTTTGACGGATTGAACATAAAGAAATACTTTATGGATATCCTGTATAATGGTACAATGCCCATCCGGACCATCCGTGTTGAACTCGGACGTGACTCCAGTCTGTGGGCTTACACTGACAGGGGAACGATCTATAAGTACGACGAAGACCGCGATGAATTCCGTGTACACAAAGATCTGAAAACATATATCCGCTGGCTTTGCTTTGACAGTAACAACAACATATGGGTAACAACAGGAAGGGATATAGGAATTCTGCAAGACAGTTCCCTGCAAATAATCACTACGCTCCAGAAGCAGGGAACAGGTTACCGGAGAATTTCGCTGCTGGACAAAGACCACCTTCTTTTGGTTAGTAACGAACAGATATTGCAGTATGACATAAAGCAAAAAACAGTCGCTGCCATAATCGATGATAAGCTGATCAAAGAAAAAGGCATCGTAGCCGAGACCTGCTTATACGAACCATCAGTTGGGAGTATTTGGGTTGGTACCATCAATAAAGGCTTGTTTGTGTACAGCCTGAAGAATAAGAGTCTTACACCTGTTGGCGATGCCCGTCTCTGGTATCATCCTGTATTGTCTATCGCGCGTTTTAACCCGGATTATATCCTGGTTGGCACAGAAGGAATGGGTGCCTATCTGCTAAATACAAACACTCTTTCCATCGAAAAATTCTATAACCAGCAAGGCGAGGAGAATGCACGGATAAGTGGTAATGCGATATACGATGTATATAAAGATGCGGGTGGAAAAGTTTGGCTTTCTACATTCTCCGACGGCTTAAGTATACTGGATTTTACGGAACGTGGTTTTAATACTATACAACACGAAAAGAATAATCCGAATTCACTCAGCCGTGATATCGTTTGTGACATACTTGAAGACACGGATGGTACGCTTTGGTTTGCGACAAATAACGATCTGTGTTTCTGGAACCGGAAGACCAACCAGTGGCGGAGAGTACTGAACGAAACAAATGTGCTGACACTTTACGAAGACAGAAATCATGATATCTGGGCGGGAACCTATTCATCCGGGGTTTACAAGCTGAACAGACAGGGTGCCATATTAGCGCATTATGTAGTGGAGCCGGGTTCCGGTAATAGCATCGGTACAAATTTCGTTTATGCCATTTGTGAAGATGCTGAAGGCGATCTTTGGTTGGGTGGTAAAAGGGGAAATGTATCGAAGTTTTATGCAGCTACGAAAAAGTTTGTTACCATACCTGTTACGCAGGCCAACCACATCATCCGGATGAATGCGGAAACAATGCTGGTTTCAACAGAGTCGGGTGTATATGAAGTTTCCGTTGATACAAAAAAGCTGAAAGACTGTCTGTTCAATTCAAAGCTGAAAAGCCGTTATATCAGCGATATGTTTTTGGAGTCTGATTCTGTTTTATGGATCGGTACATATGGTAACGGCTTGAATCGGTGTAATCTTCTTACAGGCGATGTAATTGTTTTCTCACAAAAGAATGGTCTTCCTTCAGATATTATTTATGCGATAGAACCTGATGATAGGGGCAATCTTTGGTTCAGCTCTGAAAATGGCATCAGCCGCTTTAATCTCACTACGCATGAGGTTGCCAATTTTTCAACAGCAGACGGGGTTTCCGGAAATCGATTCCGCCAGCTTTCAAAAGCGAAAAGCAGAAATGGTGATCTGTACTTTGGCTCATACTATGGCGTCACGTTCTTTAGCCCTCAGAAAATAAGCAGAACAAAAAATGAGGCAAGGCTTTCGTTTCAGAACTTTTGGCTGTTCAATCAGATCGTGAAACCTGGTGATCAGCAATCTCCTCTGAAAAAAGAGCTGGATGAAACAGAGAGTATCACGCTGAGCCATAACCAGCATTCGTTTTCGATAGACTTTGTAGCTGTTGATTTTTCGTTGGGTAAAGCGCGTAGTTATCTGTGGAAGCTGGAGAATATGGATCAGAACTGGGTTGGTCCAACTACTGAGCATATCGCCAACTATACCAACCTCAGCCCGAACGATTATATATTCAGGGTAAAGTACCTCGATGAGAACAATGATCTGCTTGATGAAAAACAGATCCGTATTACAGTGCGTCCACCATTCTGGGATACAACATTGGCTCGTATACTCATCGCAGTGATACTCCTGGTGATTGCCTGGCTGATCTATAGATATATCAAACAAAAAGTGCAGGAAAGACAAACCGCAGAAAAGATCCGTTTCTTTATTAATACTGCACATGATATCCGTACTCCGCTTACGCTCATTGGCGCGCCGATATACGAATTGAAAGAACAGATCAAGCCGTCGGAAAAAAGCAACTACCTGATGAATCTCGTTACGGAAAACCTTGATAAACTCAACAGGATGTTCTCCCAGTTGCTCGATTTTCAGAAAGCATATGAATCACGCGATCAGCTTGTGATCAAACAGCGTGATATCAAAAAATACCTCGCGAAAAAACTGGATGATTGGCAATCCGCCGCCCACACCAAAGGCATTATGCTGTCACTTGAACTTCCATTGCAGGACATTTCCGAATGGTTTGATGCGGAAAAAATGGATAAGATCCTGGACAATCTCATCTCGAACGCTGTAAAGTATACACCGGAAAGAGGTTCGGTGGCGATCACGCTGTCGGCAGATACTAATTTCTGGCAGATCTCGGTGAAGGATAATGGAATTGGGATTTCCCGGCAGGATAAGAAAAATCTGTTTAAACGATTCTATCGTGCTGGCAATGCGGTGAACAAGCAGATCGCGGGTTCTGGTCTCGGGCTGATGCTGGTTGAGAAATATGTCGACCTTCATAAAGGAGTGATCAGCGTGGAGAGTGTAGAAAACGAAGGAACCGAATTCAGGCTGCAATTCCGGCGTGGGAATAAACATTACCGCAATAATATTATACTGGATGATCACAACCTGCCGGTAGTGGATGAAAAGGAAATTTCAGATGAAGAAGCACCGGTGAATTCAATGAAGGTGAAACTCCTGGTGGTGGAGGACAATCCGGACCTGCGATCATTTATGGAAGTGTCTCTTGGTCATTATTATCATGTTTATACCGCCGGGAATGGAGCAAGAGCCTGGGATGAGATACTCAAAGTTCATCCGGATATTATTATTTCCGATCTCAATATGCCGGAGATGGACGGCCTGCAGCTTTGTGAAAAGGTAAAGACCACTTTTGAAACCTCGCATTTGCCGGTGATCCTGCTAACGGTAGAAACCGATAAAGAGTCGATAAAGAAAGGTCTTCATTCCGGCGCGGATGACTATATACAAAAGCCTTTCGACACAGGTTATCTCCGGTTGAAGATCGATACCATCATTCAAAACAGAAAATTGCTCCGCCAAAAATTCCTGGGAGCGGACGAACAACTCAACGGAACGGCGGGATCGGGTAACGAGCTGAATGATGACTTTATCGAAAAAGCGAATACGATCATCGAAAGCCATATCTCGGATACAACTTTTTCTGTATCTGACTTTTCAAAGGAGATGGCGATGAGCCGGACCTTACTTTACACCAAGTTCAATGCAATTACGGGATTTACTCCAAACGACTACATCAAGATCGTCAGGATGAAAAAAGCGATCGGATACTTTAAAGAAAAGAAGCATACCATCAACGAAGTGGCCATGATGGTAGGGTTTGATGAACCGGCCTATTTCAGCACCTGCTTCAAAAAGATCTACGGAAAGGCTCCAAGGAAATTCATTGAAGAAGACCTGGGGTAGGGATCCCTCTAAATCTCCCCGTTCAGGCTACCGGGTACCCACATCTTTTCAAGTAATTGGCGGGCGTAAGGTTCCCGCAGATTTCGCAGAATTATCCTCACTATTAATGAAAGAAAATCTACTGCGGGTCCGAATCTCTGTTGGATGCGCAGATTTCGCAGATTAGTCTCTGATGACAGACTGTTATCTGCGTAATCTGCGCACGCTGATATGGAATTTTCCCTTTATAAAAATGATATTTCGATAGGTAGAATGGCAAATCTGCGAAATCTGCAGGAACCTACGCCAGTCAGTCATTAAGGAAAGTTCAGATTGAAATTCACTGAATCACAGCCTATTGGACGATTTTATAACTTAAATGAACAGGATTATAAGTCAAAAAATCCTGTAACCCTTTCTTTTGCTCCCTAAATAAAAGCGATTAACTGCCATGGGTAAAAAAAACGTATTGCTGCCTTTGCTGCTGTTATCATCTGTGATAATCCACGCACAAAAACTTCTCGTTACCGGTAAGGTTTCCGATGAATCAGGGACCATCCTTGCCGGCGTAAATGTTACCGTAGCCGGTAAAAGCGGAGGAACTTCCACCAACGCCGAAGGACGGTATTCGATCGAAGTCGACTCCGGCACCGACTCACTCGTTTTCACGCACACTTCTTTTACACCCTCAACTATCGCCGTCGCGTCGCGTACGGAGATCGACGTGGTCCTGTCCGGCAAAAACACCGTTCTTGACCAGGTTGTGGTTGTTGGTTATGGCACGCAAAGAAGACGGGACGTGACCGGTTCGGTCGTATCCATTAAACCCGCCGATCTGGAAAACATGCCAAACGTCAACATTGTCCAGAGTCTGCAGGGTAAGCTGGCCGGTGTAAGTGTTATCAATACCGGCACCAGCGCAGAAGGAAGCACGCGCTTGCGGGTTCGTGCTCAGAACTCGATCAGTGCGGATGCGGGTCCGCTGATCGTATTAGACGGGATACAATATGAAGGGTTTTTGTCTGAGATCAACCCGAACGATATCGAGTCGATCGAAGTGTTGAAAGACGCTTCTTCTGCAGCGATCTATGGCGCACGCGCAGCCGGTGGTGTATTATTAATTACCACAAAAAAAGGGAAAGCTGGTAAAACCAGTGTTACGCTCAGCACAACATGGGGTATCAGCCGGATCATCAACCGACCGGATATGATGGATGGAACCCAATTCTATAATTTCAAGGAAGCAAGGCTTGGCGCCAGTTCGTTCGAAGCTGATCAGTTTGCCAAAGGCATCAACACCGATTGGCTTTCACTCGCGATCCGCAACGGATTAAGCCAGGAACATAACCTCGCTGTTTCAGGGGGAACGGAGAAAACTAAATACTATATCTCAGGTAGCGCATCGATCGTTGATGGTGTTGCAAAAAACGACAACTTCAAACGCTACAACGTTCGCATTAATCTTGATACAAAGATCACTGAGTGGCTGACATTTGGAACAAACACTTTACTGGGATATCATGACCGGCCAGGCGTGAGTGCCAATATCAGTAATGCGACGCGTATGAATCCGCTGACGGAAGCATATGACGCCAACGGCAACATTGCACTTCAGCCAAACCCGGATGATATGGGCGTTTCAAATCCACTCGAAGGGTTGAATATCCAACGCGAAGACGTTGCGCGAAGCCTTAATACGATCAACTACTTTCAGATAAAATTTCCTTTTCTTAAAGGTCTTTCTTTTAAAACGATCACCGGTTACAATTTCCGAAGCCGCCTTATCGAATCATACGAATCATCTACTGCAACACTCGCCGGCAGAAGCAGGGGAGGTATTGCAACGGTGAATAATCAGTACAGACAGGATTGGTCGATCGAAAACATTCTGAACTATACCAAAAAGATCGATCGCCATAATATTGACCTTACTGCTGTTTATACAAGCCGTGAAGCCGTAACGAAATTCCATGACAATACGGGTGTAGGGTTCATCGGCGACTATATGAGCTATTATCAGTTCAGGCTCGCCACTACATTAACTCCCGGTGATACCTATGAAAAACAAACAGCGCTGTCGCAATTATTCCGTTTGAATTATAATTATGACAGCAGGTATCTTTTTACTTTCTCTGTTCGCCGTGACGGGTTCTCCGCTTTTGGAGCCAATAACAAATATGGTGTATTCCCTTCACTGGCTCTCGGATGGAACCTGGAAAAAGAAGCATTCATGGATGCTACTTCAGGCTGGCTTGATCGCGCAAAGCTGCGATTGTCTTATGGAGAAAACGGTAACCAGGCGATTTCTGCGTATGCAACCATGCCAACCATGTCTCCCGATTACTACCTGGATAATAACAACAATACCCTGGTTGGATTCTATCCAAACAAGCTTGCTGACCCAACATTGGGATGGGAAACAACCCGCCAGATCAATATTGGTCTTGATTTCGCGGTGTTTAACAATCGTATTACCGGTTCTGTTGATTACTTCTCGGCAAATACATTTGATCTTTTATTGAATAAAAATATTCCACAGATCAACGGTGTTGGTTCTATCCGACAGAATACGGGTAAAACCAAAAGTAATGGTCTCGAGATCTCCATCTCAACACTGAACCTGCAGAAAGAAAATTTCACATGGCGTACAGATCTCAACTTCAGCCATAACAGAAACCGGATCGTGAATGTTGGTTTGTTTGACAGCAAAGGAATGGCGCTGGATAATCTTGGTAACAGATGGTTTATCGGTCAGCCGATCAATGTGATCTATGCGTATACATTTGATGGGATCTGGCAGGAATCTGATAATATTCTTAACTCACATATGCCAGAAGCCCGTCCGGGTGATGTGCGTATCAAAGATATCAATGGAGATGGCCGTATCACTGTTGCCGACATGTCGGTGATCGGTCGTGCTGATCCGAAATACACGGTGGGGATGATGAATACGTTTACCTACAAAAATTTTGCACTGAGCTTCTTCATCAATGCAGTGAAAGGAGTGACACGTTACACGGAGTATATGAATACCTATTTCGATGGTAAGAACAATATCCGTCAGCGTGAGTGGTGGACGCCAGAGAATCAGCTTTCCACTTATCCGGCCAACCGCGATAATTCCAATCCTTTTGGTGTGAATTATTATGGCAAGCCCAATGACGCTTCCTATATCCGCCTGAATGATCTTTCATTAAGCTATAAGCTTTCCCAAAATGTAGTAAGCAGACTGAAAATGGATAGAGTTGAATTCTTTGCCAACGTTAAGAATCTGCTTACGATCACAAACTTTATTGGTCTTGACCCAGAGTATTCTTCTGATTTTGGCATACCGCAGATCAGAACATTCCAATTCGGTTTCAGGGCTGCATTGTGATCAATGCAGTAGCATTTCGTAAACGATTTCTTACAATCAACTTATTAATGATGAAATACACAATATACATCGCTGCTCTTTTCATCGCTTTCAGTCTGTCATTATCAGGATGTAAAAAGGAATTCCTGGAAGAACAGGCAAAAGATGAAACTTATGCTGACAACTTATTTAATGACCACAACGGTTTTCTTTCTGCAAAATATGCATTGCTGAATTTCCCGAGACAGGAACGCCGTGAGCCTATTCAATCTGCTGAACTCGGTGTGATCTGGAAGATTGGTACGGATGTGGCCTGGGCGAATACGGAGCTTTCCTGGTCGCGCGGCCTTAACCGTTATACATCTGCAGACCTCAACCCGACCATGCAATTCCTCAATGGGGATGTAAGCGCTTCAGACAGACCCGGGATCTTCCTGATCCTGTATCGTTGTATCAACTCTGCCAATCTCATGATCTCGCGCGCACAAAATCCGGAAGTGAACTGGATGGGTGGTAATGCAACAAGAGATACCGCAAACAAGAACGAGATCATTGCACACGCAAAGCTGATCAGAGCATGGGCTTACCGTCACCTCGTGATGACCTTTGGCGCCGTTCCCAAAAGCGTGAATGAAATTACCGGTGAAAGCTATCGCAGTGATTGGGAAAGAACTCCTGTGGCAGAGATCCAGGCGTTGATCGAAGAAGATCTTCTGTTCGCGGAACAATGGCTGCCGGATAATTCGCAGGATGTAACCCGTTTATCAAAAGCCATTGCACAGCATTATCTTGCTGAACTCTATCTCTGGGAAAACCGTAACACGGAAGCAGAGGCAAAAGCAAGAGCTGTCGTCAATAATGCGAATTACAGGCTCATTACTGCACGTTATGGCGTGAACAGAACACAACCCGGCTGCGCATTCATGGACCAGTTCTATGACGGTAATATCCGCCCTAGCCAGGGAAATACAGAAGCGCTTTGGGTATTCCCGAACTCCGATGTGGATAATCAACTGGGACAATATACAAACGTAATGCGCCGTACCTGGGTATCTGCCTATAATAATCTGAACGTAGCCTATACACCTGAGTATGGTGGTCGTGGCATTGGCCGGGCCGGTATTACCGCATGGGTGTTCTCTATCTATGAATCAGGGGATGACCGGTTTAGTGAGTATGCGATCAGGAAGCGCTATGTAACACGTACTGGCAGTACGATCGAATGCGAAATGACGCAGTCAAGAATGGTGAGTAACAATCACCGCTGGGCAAGTACACGTAAATGGGACTGGACATTTGACGATCCAAACCGTTACGGAGAAAACTATTCTTATGCCGACCAGACTTACCTACGCCTGGCAGATACATACCTGTTGCTGGCAGAAGCTCTTTTCAAACAGGGCAAGAACAGCGAGGTTGACGGAGCTGCTTATTATATCAACCTGATCAGAACGCGTTCAAAAGCCAGTCCTATCACCGCTGGAGATGTAACGCTTGACTATATACTTGATGAAAGAGCAAGAGAATTGGTTACAGAAGAAAACCGCCGCGAAACACTGGTGCGTACAGGAAAACTGATCGAGCGTACACGCAAGTACAATCATATTGCTTCAGGCCAGAGAGATGGCGGCGCCGGCATTCAGGATTATCATGTACTGATGCCATTCCCCCAGATCGTGATCGACGCAAACGTAGGGAATGTCTTACAACAAAACCCAGGTTACTAAACTCCGGAGGAATCAACATTGTGAATCTGCAAAACAACAACAATGCAAACAAGATATTCTAATATACTGGCCATTCTTCTCGTTTCTCTTATATTCATTTCCTGTAAGCAGGAAAAATTTGAGTCAGATAACAGCATTCCCGAATCTCCCACAGCACAGATCGCAACATTGCGTGAAGCGCCATACCCGATCGGTGCTGCAGTGAACGTGAACACACTCAGAAATAATGAAAATTACCGCAACACGGTGATCAAAGAAATGAGTAGTATCACTGCAGAGAATGCGATGAAGATGAATTTCATCAGTGTCAGCAGAGGCGTTTACTTCTGGGACGATGCTGACTATCTTGTAAATTTTGCCGCAACAAATAATATCCGTGTACACGGACATACGCTGATCTGGTATAAGCATACACCATCATGGGTCTCTTCTTTTACCGGAACAACCGATGAATGGAAAGCCATCTATAAGCAATACATACAGGATGTGGTAAGCCGATATAAAGGTAAGATCGCTTCATGGGATGTGGTGAATGAGATCATCAATGATGATGGCTCACTGCGTGATTGTATCTGGTTGCAGAAAATAGGAAAGGAATATATCGAACTGGCTTTCCGTTATGCTCATGAAGCAGACCCTGCAGCATTATTGTTCTATAATGATTATGGACATGAATACAGTCATATCCGTCGTATGAAAGCATTTAATATGGCGGACAGCCTCGCCAAAAAAGGTGTGCCTGTGCACGGTATCGGCATGCAAATGCATACAAATATCAACCGCTCACTGGATGATCTGCGGTATGCAGTTACGGCAGCTGCTGTTACAAAATTAAAAATACATGTGTCTGAACTGGATGTTGCTGTGAATCCTGATAAAACCCTGACAAGTTTTAATGATGCCGTTGCACTCAGGCAGAAAAACAGTTATCGTGCCGTTGCAAAAGCAATGATGGATATTCCAGAAGAGCAGCGTTATGGTATTACAATGTGGGGCGTGCATGACCCAAGCTCATGGCTTAGCCCGAACCCTGACTGGGCTCTTCCTTTCAACAGCAGCTTCCAACGAAAACCTGCCTATGATGGACTTCTGCAAGGATTTTATAAACAATAAGAAGCGTGCTTAAATAATAGAACATAATTTTTCTTTTTGCCGCCCTTACCGCTTCACCGGTTTATTTTTTACCTGTAAGGCGATAAGGACGGTAAGAAGAAAATGGTTTGACCTGAAGAGGAATTTAAAATGTATATAATTCCGCTTGCTGTATCCTTACAATCTAAACGCAGTAGATAAAGATGAAAGCTATTTTTCCCATTGTACTCGCGGTTCTTTGTTCATGCAGGGTCATCGCGCAAAAACCTGAAGAGGTCTTTGTTGATGCCAGAACCGATAACAAGGATACCGTTTGGAAAAGGTATAAGGCCAGAACGATCAGTACGCTGCCGGCATTTACTGAAAAACCTGAAAGCAAGATGTCTGCATACGGCGGCTGGACAACCTGGAAAACAAAGGCTACCGGTTTTTTCAGAACAGAAAAGGTCAATAACAGGTGGTGGTTTATTGATCCCGAAGGATATCCTTATATTCATCGGGCTGTAGTAGCTATGAATCCGGGGAAGTCTGCAAAACAAAGGGAAGTTTTTGCCAAACAATTCGGGACTGCGGATAAATGGCTGGAGACTTCTTACAGTGTATTAAAGGAGAACGGTTTTAATGGTACCGGTGCATGGACTGATCTTGATCTCATACGGAATCAAAAGGATCCGCTGGTGTATACGCTGATCATTTCTCCGATGGGGTCGTATAAAAGAGATCATCTCAAAAAATTCGGTGGCAAATACGAAGAAGCCGGATGGCAGGGATATCGATATGATCTGGCAATGGTGTTTGATAAGGAGTTTGATAGGTATATAGCAGAAGCCGTAAAGCCTGTTGCACAATATAAATCTGATAAGTACCTGCTTGGATATTTTACGGATAATGAACTTCCCTGGGTGTTTGATGCGTTGGACAGACATTTGACAAAGCTGGCTAAAAATGAAGATGGATATATCGCGGCGGAGAAATGGTTGCGCGCAAGAAAAGGTCCCAACGCGACAGTTAAAGATATTACGGATGAAGACCGTTCCGCATTTACATCGTTCTATTTTGAAACGTATCTTCAAAAAGTAACCGCTGCGCTAAGAAAAGCCGATCCAAATCATCTTTATCTCGGTTGTCGTTTTAACCAGGATAAGAACAGGCAGGAGCTCAGTAATCCGGAGATCTTTAAGATCGCTGGAAAGTATATGGATGTTGTGTCCATCAATCATTACCGGAAGTGGGAACCTGATCAGCAGATCATGAACAACTGGGCGCAGTGGGCGGACAAACCATTCCTGATCACCGAATGGTACACAAAAGCAGAAGATTCCGGTTTGCCTAATAATACAGGGGCCGGATGGCTTGTGCATACGCAACGTGACAGGGGATTGTTCTATCAGAATTTCACCATCGGCCTTATTGAAAACAAGCACTGTGTCGGGTGGCATTGGTTCAAATACATGGATAATGACCCTGAAGACCTGACTACAGATCCTTCCAACAGGGATTCGAACAAAGGTATCGTTGACCGTTATTTCAAACCTTACACACCATTACTGGAGCAGATGAAGATGGTGAACAGGAATACATTTAATTTGATAGAGTATTTTGATAAGGTGAAGTCGTGAGAAAAGTTTTAAAGTTTAAGCGTTTAAAGGTTTAAGCGTTAGTGCAACATACATCCTATGTGTAAAGATTTTAACGCTTGAACTTTAAAACGTTTAAACCTTGAACTTTCAAACCTTTCATGCCTCTCGTTTCCGCAAGAATATATTTTTTTACCAGAAAAAGTGATAAGATGAAATCTGTCCTTAGAGCTGTTTGTCTTTTTGTTTTATTGTTTGTATTCGCCGGTTCGCAGGCAAGGGAAATTCCTCTTGTTGCGAATATCTATGCGCGTGAGCATGTAACCTTAAATGGAAAATGGAATTACATCATTGATCCGCTGGAAAACGGATACTATGATTACAGATTGCAACCATTTAAGGAGAATGGATTTTTTGAAAATAAGAAAGCGACAAAACCATCAGATCTGGTGGAGTATGACTTTGACAGGTCTCCGGTAATGAGTATTCCGGGAGATTGGAATATGCAGGATAAACAGTTGTTTATATACGAAGGAACGGTTTGGTTCAAACATGATTTTCTCTATACAAAGAAAGCAGGAACAAGAGACATATTGTATTTCGGTGCGGCGAACTATGATGCGAAAGTGTATGTGAATGGTAAACTTGTTGGGTCACATATAGGCGGTTATACTCCATTTAATTTTGATGTAACGGACGTGGTGGTTGACGGAAAGAATTTTGTTGTTGTGAAAGTGGATAATAAAAGAGCAAAGGATAATGTGCCGACAGTGAACATGGATTGGTGGAACTATGGCGGTATTACACGTGACGTATTACTGGCCAAACTGCCTGAAACATATGTTGAGGATTATTTTATTCAATTGAAGAAAGGAAGTAAAGAGCAGATCCCTGGTTGGATAAAACTGAATAAAGCTTCTGCAGGGCAGAGCATTTCAGTGGAGATCCCTGAACTGAAAGTAAACCTGAAGTTGAATACAGACGCAGAAGGAAAAGCAGCTTTTGATATCAAATCAAAGCCCGTTTTGTGGTCACCTGAAAATCCGAAGTTGTATGATGTGATCATAACAAGGGAAGGGGAGACGATCCGCGATCAGATTGGTTTCCGCACTATTGAAACAAGAGGCAAACAGCTTTTGCTGAATGGCAGACAGATTTTCCTTCGTGGAATCAGCATTCATGAAGAAGCGCCATATGCGCGTGGCCGCGCGTCGTCTAAAGAAGATGCCGTAACCCTGCTTACCTGGGCAAAGGAAATGGGATGCAATTATGTAAGACTGGCCCACTACCCGCATAATGAATTCATGGTTCGCGAAGCGGAGAAAATGGGGATCATGGTTTGGTCTGAGATCCCTGTATACTGGACGATCTCCTGGGAAAATGAAGATACATATAAGAATGCACAGCGTCAGTTGACGGACATGATCCGCAGGGATAAGAATCGCAGTGCTGTTGTGATCTGGTCCATCGCAAACGAAACTCCACACAGCGATGCACGCGATAAATTTCTGAGCAGGCTTGCTGCTTATGCGCGATCACAGGATAATTCCCGTCTGATCAGCATGGCGATGGAAGTAACAAAGGCAAATGATAATGTCAACAGGCTTAGTGACAACATGAATGAATTGGTTGATGTGATCAGTTTTAACCAGTATATCGGTTGGTACAGGGGCACAAATGAAACAGCCAGTTTGATGAAATGGGATATTCCATATGACAAGCCTGTTATCATCAGCGAATTTGGCGGAGAGGCGCTGCAGGGTTTACACGGTGATAAGATCCAGAAATGGAATGAAGAATACCAGGAGGAATTATATATCCAGAATCTTGCGATGCTGGAGAAGATCGAAGGCTTGTCTGGCTTGTCGCCATGGATCCTGGTTGATTTCAGATCACCACGCAGGCAGTTGCCGGGCATACAGGATTTTTTTAACAGGAAAGGGCTGATCTCTGACAGGGGGATCAAAAAGAAAGCATTCTATGTCATGCAAGAGTATTATAAGAAGAAGGCAGAACAGTTCAAATAATCTCTGATCGATGTTTACAGTTAGATTCTGGGGGAGTACCCGGCGACGTTTCCGTTGCTGGTCAGCTCCCTTTTTTAATTACGTTGGCGTAGGGGCCCTCCTTCGCTTTGCTTACGCTTGGGCCGAAGCTTCAGCGTAGGAGCACGGCGGACAGAGCCCGCAGATTTCGCTGATTTTATATTCCTCAGGCTGAAAAACCTTTACAACTTTAAGAGTTCCTTATGAGACTGCAGATGCGCAGATCAATTACTGAATTAAGATGGCGATCTGCGTACCTGCGTAAGACCATAATAAAGA
>VFQP010003431.1_pt1 | contig 16087 bp, 17 predicted proteins | sample 3512351 | NCBI WGS metagenome assembly VFQP01 (sample SAMN10412372, study PRJNA504923) | tailings metagenome | isolation source: Relicate 1 Philex TSF1 revegetated site | place: Philippines: Tuba, Benguet | collected 2017-08-29 | reverse complement strand
GCGCGAACAGCACCCCCCGCAACAGCAAGCCGCGCACCGTGAGCATCCGCTGCCCTCCCGACGCGGCCACAGAGGCCAAACGCGCGCGTGGAGGACCTCCCAGCGCTGCTCACCTGGCACCGCTCGTTGTACTTGAGGGAGCAGTAGTAGACGTCCGTGCCCTCCTCCTCCCCAAAGCCCTGAGCATGCAGACGAGCGCGGCGCCAACAGCAGCACAGCGGAGCAGGCGCAAACATCCCGCTTGAGACGTGGCGCTCTGCCTCTCCCGCGTGCAGGACGCCCCGCCGCGCGCTTGCCCAGGGTGTCTCCTGAGCGCCCACGCACCTCGGCGGACGTGACGGTGGCGGGCCCCCAGATGGCCTCAGCCGGCTGGCACCGCTCCTCGGTGGACAGGAACACCTCGCGGGTGCCGTGGCACTCCTGAGGGGCACCGCAGCGCACCGCGCCACACGTTACACCGCACCGCACGCAAGCGTGACTTCCCGAGTGAATTTCAGCCGTCCCACCCGACCAGTACCACTGAACCGGGCGACGCTGGGAGGTCTCAGGGACGCCGCGGGCGCACCTGCCGCCCCTTGCACGTGTCCTCAGGCCGGAGGAACTGCCGGCACAGCACCTCGAGCTCCCCCGTCCCGCACCGGTTCTGCGTTGATGGCGGCAACGACGCACACGGACGCTGGGGTGCACGCGCGCACACTGCCTCGTGCGTTTCGTCCGCCACGGCCCGCTGGCGCCAGGACCGTCGGCGTGCAGTGCGGCCGTGAAAGCAGCGCACGCTGAGCTGGCGCAGCACACCAGCCACTGCTCGTGTCCTGCAGGCGGCTGACCTTGACAAAGCCCGTGACGAGCGCCAGCATGAGCACCTCCTCGCCGGGCGGTGTCAGCAGGAACTGCGGCGCGTTGGGCACGGGGCAGCCGCCGCTCAGCACGCAGCACGCAAAATCGTGACAACGAGACGGTGTTGGACACCCTGGCTTGTCTGATCCATCGCCCAGCACAGCTGCGTGCGTCAAGCAGGCAGCTGGGGCCGCGCCAGCAGTAGGCGCCCGCCCACCTTACCTTTTCGTAGGGCGCGCGCAGCACGCGGTGGCTGGCGGGGTCCTCGCCCTGCTTGCAGCGGTGGCACAGCCACTCGCCCTGCGGCGCACGCCCAAGCAAAAGGAGAGCACACGGCCCTCCAAACCGACTCTGCTCCTCCCCCCCGCCAGGAGCTGTCGTGACAGGGGCGACGGGACGTGAGGGGCGGTGCCACGCGCTCTTCAACGGGCAAACCTTGACGCAAAAGCGAGCGCCTTGCGGGCGCGCGACAAGACAGCTCTTGAGTGGGAGGGAAGGCAGGCTTACCTCGGGCACGGCGGTGAGCGGGGGCCGGGCGCAGCGGATGTGGCAGCCGCCCAGGCACCGCTCGCACTCAATGATGGGGTTGGCGTCGGTGCACTCGCTCTTGTGGCACATGACGCAGACCTCCTCTGCGGCAGCATCAGCAGCGGGCGCGCACACGGCGCACGTTAACGCGTCCGCTGCAAGCGCCCGCGCCATCACAAGCTGCTGCTGCTGGTGTTGCTGCGGAGGGCCGCGCTGCCGGGAGCGGAGGGGGCGGCAAGGCCGCACCTGGGTCGTCCTCGGGCCAGAGCTCCTGGTCCTCCGTGGCCACCAGGTACACCACGTCACCCACCTGCGGGGAGGCACAGCGCAAGCGCATCACCACAGGAGGCAGGGGCGCACACAAACGAGTGGCGGTGGTGGCAGCAGAGCTCTGGGGCTCGCGCGTGCGGTGGGCAAGCGGAGGTGCAGGAGCGGGTGCAGGGGCAGGCGTGTCGTTGGTGTCAAGTCTTGTGGCGGCGGCCGCGCTCACCCGGTACAGCTCGTCGTGCACACGGTGCTCCTTGTAGTGCTGCGTGGCCCCCTTGGCGCCCTGCCGCGCGGCGCAGGCGCACGCACGGCACAGTGGGAACACGCAGCCGCCAGGCGCCGCGTGTTTCTGTCATGCGGGCAGAGAGAGAGAAGAAGGGCGTGAGCTCACCCGCACGTGGCGGCCCTGCACGCTGCGGCGCATGGCCTTCTGAGGGCTGGTCTCGGCGTCCCCGTCGTCCTCCTGCTCTTGCGCGTGGCGGCTCCGTGACGACGGGCGCGACGCCTGCGCCGCCGCGGACGCCGCCACCGCTGACGGTGCTGGCGCGGGGGAGGGCGCGCGGGAGCGCGTGCGCTGCGCGACGCCCCCCGCGCCCTCCTGTGCCGCCGCCGCCGCCGCCGTGCTCTGCGCTGGCGGCAGCCGCGGCGGCGCTGCGGGCGGCTTGGGCGCAGCGGGCGGCGCGGGCTTGGTGGCCGCCTGGCGGGCGGCTGACGTGGAGGGGCGTGCGCTGGGTGCTGGCTGTGTGGCGGGCCTTCCGTAGGGCACGGAGGTGCTGTTGCGTGCGCGTGTGTTGGCGGCGGGGGCGGGGGCGGCCGGCGCGGGCGCCGCGGCCTGGCTGCTGCGGGTGGGCAGCGCGGGGGTCGGCGCGGCGGGTGGCTTGCCGCGCTGCGGCCCAGCGGAGGGCGCGGCGGTGGCCTTGCTGCGCGTGGTGCGCGGGGGGGCGGGCGCCGGCGCCGCCGCCATGCGGCTGCCGCCTCGCGCGACGGGCGACGCAGCGGCCTCCTCCTGCTGCTCCTCCTCCTCCTCCCCCTCCTCGCTGTCTGCAGCTGCCTGCGAGCTGCTCTCGCCGTCGTCGTCCGCCTCCTCGTCCTCCTCCTCCTGCTCGTCCACGTCCATGTCGTCGCTTGGGCCCCTGCTTGGCGCCGCCCCGCTGCCCTCTTGCACCGCGCGCCTCAGCAGCCCGAGCTGCTGCTGCCGCTGCTGCTGCTGCCGCCGCTGCTGCTGCTGCTCCTGAACCACCTTCTGCACCACCCGAAGCGCAGACTCGGGCAGCGCGCGGTTTGGGGAGACCTCCTCCGAGTCCTCAGAGCTGTCCTGGCTCTGCTCCTCGTCGTCCTCTTCGTCAGAGTCGCTGGATGAGGGGGCAGGGCGCGCGGACGTCATGGTGAGGTGCTGCTGTTGCTGCTGCTGCCGCCGCCGTGCTGGTTGGGGTGCGCTGGTTGAGGTGGACCCGCTGCGCGCCCCTTGGCTGTCGCGTGAGGGGACGGGCACGGGGGCCAGCACGTAGTCGTCGCCGTAAGTCCTGGGAGTGATCCTGTCGCGCAGGGCGCGCGTGGAGGCTGCTGCGGGCTGCGCTGCGGGCTGCGCAGTCGCCGCTGGCGCCTTGCGCTGCTTTGGGGCCAGCTGCGGCGGCGGGGCTGGAGGCTCAGCGGCGGCATGGGGCTTGCCAGCAGCTGCTTTTGCTGATGCTCTTGTCGCCGTTGCACCGCCCTTGGCCTTGACCGCGCCTGCGCCTGCGCACAAGCAGATGGCGAACCTTTGGAGCGCCGCGCCTGAGGGAAAGCTTTGTGCACACGGCGCGCACACACGAGCGCGAGCGACGCCAGGCAATCGGTGAGGCTGCACCTTCGCGCGGCTTGGTCTCGGCGAACGGCAGAGTCGCCTGCACCTGCGCGACGGCCTTTTTGGGCGGCGCCATGCTGTGCTGCGCAGCAGATGCCGTCGGAAGCGTCGCGCCCTCTCGCTCTTTGATGCAGGCGCTGCTGCCCCGGCGCGGTCGTGGTGGTCCACTTGCTGTCCCAGAAGTTTGAGTTTTCGAGTTTGAAAACATCAGGTGGAAACTTCACTTCGCTCGGCCCGCCACGGCAGCAGCAGCGGCGGCGGTACTGGGCAGCGTTTCTGATGGCTGAGGCGCGGACGCTTGCGTCGTGACGTCGGCCCTGCGCCGCTGGAACGCTGGCGGGAGCTGCGACGTGTCGGGCACCGCCGCCTCTCCAAGCACGGCCGCCTCTGACTTGTACATGGCCTGCGTGCATCCATCAGCGCCAGAGCAGGTGGCGCTCTGTGAGTGTCAGCCGCCAGCTCGCCTCACTCAACCGGCGATGATGGCACGACGCACCTTTGTCCTGCCGTGCGGCAGCCACCAGGGCGGCGGGCGCGCAAACGCGTACTCGTGCCCGATGGTCTTGACGCGGGCCACCACCGGGATGGCGCAGTGCCGGAACAGCTGCTCCAGCTTGGCGGGGTCTGCGCCGTGCCTGTGCAGCAAGGAGCCAGCCCCAGCCCTGGAATGGTGAGCGGCTGCGGGCACCTCTCTTCTGCAGGCGGGCTGGCAGGCGCGGCGCTGCCCACTCACTCTTGCGCGTACGGGGTCAGGTCCAGCGGAGTGCCAGCCGCCGCGGCGGCGTTCTTGGCCTCCAAGACTTGCCGGAGCACGTACGCCTGCAGAGGCGATCAGCCCGCACGACCGATCAGCATGCTTGAGCATGCCCACGGGGGTGGCCACGGTCAGGGGCAGGCGCAGCGGTCCTGTCCTTCCTGCGTGGACGCGCGGCGCGCCCAGGTGCTCTCACCTGCACCCTGCCCGGCTCGTCGTCGCGCGCGGCGTCTGGGTTCTTGGGCGCTGCCCTGCTTTTGCCCTGCAGCTGCGCCAGCTCCTCTGGGCTGAGGCCTGCCGCGCGCCAAGGCACACGCGCAGCGCGAGCGAGCCCCATTCGTGTGTGCGCAACGCCTCGTTGCGAGGGCCTCACAGCACCCTGGCCTGCTTGCTGCTGCGGTGCTGTTCAGCAGAAGGAACTGTCACGCTGCAGCGCTGGCGCACCGTACCTGAGGGCGTGTAGAGAGGGATGGGCACGCGGTTCTTGGCCGACAGCGTCACGGCCGTGCCCCCGCCCTGCGGCCCCTGCGGCCTCTGCGGCTGCTGGGGCGCTTGCGGGGACTGCTGCGGAGCGGGGAGCCTGGTGCCCGAGGAGGACGTGGAGGCTGCTACGGCGGCGGCGCCTGGCTGCGTGACGTCCACGCGGTGCGGCCGGATGGCGTCGGAGATACGGGAGAGCAGCTGGTCCAGCGGCACGTCCTTGGTTGCGAGCTCCTCGGCGGTGGGCAGCTCGCGGGCGCGCTGCTGCTCCTGAGCAGCGATGCGGCTCAGCGTCGCTGCACGCGCGGTGGGCCGCACGTGTGCGCACGATGTGATCAATCCCCTGATGAGCAGGCGCCATCAAGGCCATCAGCAGGTCGCTCTCGTCGTGCAGAACCACTGCACGCGCTGCTCTCCTGCTGGTTACCTGCTTCATCGGGAGTGGGCGCGGGTGGAAGCCTGCGCTTCGCCACTTGTCGCCCCGCCTCCTTGAGCTGGCTCGACGCGTTGCCCATCGCTCGATCAGAAGTTCCGGCGCGGGACGCTCCGACGCTTTCGCGTGCGGGCTTGCGAGTTGATCAAGGGCTGGAGCGCAGGAGCTCAAGCCGATGCGTGCGCTGCTGCGCCGTGGCGTGCATGGCCTTCTGACGATCGCTGCTGCGTGTGACCTGAAGTCAGAGGCTAGGGAGTGCGTGGCACGCGGGATGGCGGCGGCCAGCGTGCGTGAGCGGCTGCAGCAGCTGGCGGCGCAGAGCGACGGCATGCCAGCCCAGGAGCTGGCGGCAAAGCTGCTGGAGCTGTCATCAGCTTGCCTCAGCCAGTCAAGAGGGCCAGGCGCCGGCGCGACGCACGCAGCAGGCGCCACCGCAGGCACGTCTGGTGTGGGACACCTGGCCCAGCCGGCCGTGCAGCACGTCTCAACGCACGCCACACGCCGCCTGTGTCTGCAGGGCAGCAAGCGCAGGCGGCCGCGACCGAGCCCGCCGCAGCGCCCGCCGCAGCGCCCGAAGAGGCTCGGGAAGAGTCGCCGGGGCCCCCTCTCAGCAAGAAGGCACGCAAAGGTGCGTACTGGCCGACAAAGGCACCAGGCACCAGCAGCTGGCCATCAGGTGTGGCCCACGCTGATGCAGCACGTGGGCGTGGCGCCCCCCACCCTCGACGGACGCAGCGCCCAGGGAGTTTGACGAGTCGCGGTACCGCCGGCGGTTCGTCGCGCTGGAGCTCATGTACTTCGGGGCGCAGTACCAGGGCTTTGCCCGGCAGGAGGGCACCGACCGCACCATCGAGGCACGTAGCGAGCCGCCTGCCCCCACCTCGCTTACCTGAGCACCCGCACCTCCACCACACAGCAGCCCGCTGGCCCAGGGGCGCGAGTGCGCGCGAGCCACTGCTGCCGGGGCGTGCGCGTGGCGTGGCGCCGCAGGGGCAGCTGTTTGCCGCCATGCGCCGCACGCGTCTCATCCCCGAGGACCCCGCCGCGCTGTCGCAGCTGCAGTACTCGCGGTGCGGGCGCACCGACAAGGGAGTCAGCGCGCTGGGGCAGGTGAGAGGGGCCTGGTCACCGCGGCAGGGCTGGCCAGCGTTGCCGTCTTCGCCTCTCATGCTGGGGTGGTTGCTTTGCGAGGACCACGCGCCCTCAGGTCATCGCCATCCGGCTCAGGTCCAACGCCCGCGTCGTACCTCCCGCCGACGGCGCAGCAGCGTCAGCCAGCCAGCCAGGCGGCGCCGGCCCCGCGCCAGAGGGGCAGCAGCCCGCCGCGCCCGACGCTCTGCAAGCGCCGCACCCCTCGCAGCAGCAGCAGGACGAGGACGAGCAAGGGCTTCCCCCCGTCCACGAGGAGATCAACTACCCCCAAATCCTCAACCGCGTGAGTGCGCCATTGCAGCACACTTGTGGGCATGCTCTGCGTGCACAAAAGGAGACGTGAGCCCGCGCAGCAACCTCGACCGGACCTTTCGTGTGCCGCGGCGCAGGCGCTGCCGCCAGACATCCGCATCCTCGGCTGGACGCCCGTGCCCACCTCCTTCAACGCCAGGCACGCGCATCCCGCCTCTGCCATCCTCTCCCTCTCGAGTGTCCTGACCTGCCACGTGTGCGCCGTCGTCCGCCTCACAGAAAGTGTTACTTGCCTGACTCTTCCCTTCAGGTTCAGCTGCCGGTACCGCGAGTACAAGTACTTTATCGTGGATCGAGGGGATCAGCTCGACCTGGGCGCCATGAGGCAGGCGGCCGCGCTGCTCGTGGGGCACCACGACTTCCGGTGCGCGCGGCGCCTCGCTCACGCCCGTCCTGCCCGCCGCACGCTGCTGCTGCTCACGGCCGCGCAGCTGTTCAAACGGCAGTCGCATGCGTGCGTGGCGGAATGCTGCTGTGCGTGCCCGCAGCAACTTCTGCAAGCAGGACGTGCTGGCGGTGCGCAGCTTCGACCGGCACATCCTCTCCTTCACGCTCGAGCCGTTTGGCGTTGACGCCAACGTGGCCCTGCCGCCTGGGCCTCCGCAGCCGCCCTCATCAGCCGCGCCGCCGGCGCCTGGGCCGGAGGGGCAGCAGCAGCAGGAGGCAGGCGTGGGTGGTGGGTCGGAGCAGGGGCCGCCAGAGCAGCTGCAGCAGGCGCTGGCGAGCCGCCTGGTGGTGGGGCGCGGTCCGGGCGCAGAGGCGGCAAAGGTGTACGCCTTCACCGTCCGGGGCACCGCCTTCCTCTGGCACCAGGTGACGCACGCTTGCGCTTGCCGGAAGGGGCGGCGACGCTGCGCCAGGGCTGGGCAGGCCCATCACACTGCTAGCACTGATGAGGAGCGAGTGCCTGCTCTCTGTCTGGGGCGCAGGTGCGGTGCATGGTGGCGGTGCTGCTCATGGTGGGCCGGCACCAGGAGCAGCCCTCCGTCATCACGCGCCTGCTCGACATCAACGCCACGCCGGCCAAGCCCTGCTACACCATGGCGCCAGAGGTGCGGCACGCCCACAGCACACCAGCGCGCCTCATGCAACGCTCGCAGCTGCAGCAACGACGTTTCCACAAGTGCTGCCGCCGCCGTCACATCGCAGGAGCCGCTGCTGCTCTACGCCTGCGGGTACCACGAGGGGCTCCGCTTCATCCGCGCCGGCCGCCTGCCGCATGAGCTGCTCGAGCACGTGCGCGGCGTCTGCGACGGCGAGCTGGTGGCCACGGCGCTGAGCGGCGCCGTGGCAGCGCGCCTGCACGCCAACCTCCTCGACGCTCAGGAGCAACAACAGCAGCAGCAGGAGCAGGCAGCGGCGCAGGCGGGCCAGGGCAAGCGCAAGGCCGGCGGGGGCCAAGGTGGTGGCGGCGGCGGGGGAGCAGGAGGAGGAGGGGTGCCGCACGTGCCTCTGCTCCGGCGGCCGGTGGAGATGACGGTGGCGGAGCGCATGGCCAAGGCGGGCATAACGGAGCTGGGCGGCGCGAGCAGCAGAAAGGTGGCGGCGGGCGCCGAAGAGGCTGACGGGGAGTGACCTCTCCCTCGTGGGGACTGAGCTCTCGCAGTCTCCAAGATGTGGCACGGAGGCTCATCACCGTTGCAAAAGCGCAACGGAAGAACGCACCAGCAGGTGGCTGGCAACCGTAGCACACTCTCATCGCACCCATGCCGTCGTCAAAACATACACTCAAGGCGCCCTCCCGCGTCAGGTCAGTCAGCGCACAACGGAAGGTCCCCCTGCCCGTCTGCAATTCTCTCGCCACTGACTCCCGTGCCAGCACGTCAGCGAGCTTGCGCTCAGCTCTCCCTCTCCGACGCTCTCCTCCGCCGCCGCCGTCACTGCCTGGCGCCGGGCACCTTGAGCCGCGACACGTCCACGCGCGGCAGCCGGGCGATGCACTCGGCGGTCCGGTACTCGGGGGGCAGCAGCTCGTTCAGGAACGGGTACAAGTCCCTGCGCGCGCAGCCACGCACGCATGCACGCGTCACGCGGCCAGAGCCCTCGGCACGAGCAGCGTATATGCCACTCAGTGAACGCAAGGGGTAGGGAGCAAAGGGTGGACGCGCGAGGGCGCCTCAGCCCAAGCAGGGTCTGAGCGGCGTGACGCAAGAGCAAGCCCCGCGGCCCTGGCAAAAGCAAGGAAGGGCGCACCTGTATGTGGCGCGGATGGTCACCTCGGCCACGTCGGTGACGGCGACAATGGTGGCCATGGGCACGGGGTCCTGCGGCCGGGGGCCCACCCAAACCGCGCGCATAGCGCAGCATCGCTACAGTATTCTCTCTCTCTCTCCCTCTGCAGACTCTGCCCCAGGCGGAACGCCCCTGCCTGCTCGCCAACCAAGCGAGGGCCTGCGGTGTGTGTGTGCGGCTCGCCCCCGTGCGCGAGCCCCAGCAGGCCAGCACAGCGCGCTCAGCGCGCGCGGCAGGTGGGGTACTCGCCTTGATCTGCGTGAAGATGAAGAGGATGGCGGCGGCGATGGAGACGGGCGAGCGTGCGTCCCACCCGTGCTGCACCGCCGTCTCAGACTCCTCCTGCGGACAAGAGGCCGCGAGGCACGCACGCGACACCCAGCCGGGGCCGTTCGGTGAGCCCCCGTCCCTAAGGCCGCGTTTGCGCCGCCCTGCCCGCCAGCCAGCGACCAAGCGCCCGTGCGCCGAGGGGGCACAGGGAGCGCCTTGCGCGTGACAAGGTGCACGACAGGGCCAGCGCGTGCGAGGTAAGCGAGTCGCACCTTGGGCTTGGCGGCGTAGGCAAAGTCCTGCAGCAGCCTGAGCATGTCGTGGCCCAGCTTGAGCTCTGCGGGGCACGCACACGCCACGTCGCGCACGTGAGCCACGCAGCCTTTGCAAAACTCGCAGCCAGCAGCCACCCGCCTGGTGCCTGCCCGCCACCCGCACGCAGTGGAAAAACATAGCATGAGGAGGAGGAGGAGGAGGAGGAGGCGGAGTGGGCAGGCAAACCCGTGGTGCGGGCAAGGTGGGAGTGCCTGCGCGCCACAAGGACGGGCGGCGCGTCGCGCGCGCGCTCTCACCCGCGCAGAAGCGCTTCATGTAGTCGGCCGGGTGCTGCGCCACGGGCGCCAGGTCCTCAGTGCGGTTCTGGCCCACCTCCTTCATGAGCGCCTGCAGCAGCTTGAAGCACGCGCTGATGTCCTTCTTGAGCACCTGAGCAAAGGAAAGGAAAGGGGAACGAAACCGTCGTGTCAACGGCAGCCGGCGTTGGTTGCAACGGCAGCAGACGGCGAGTGCGGGACGGGTGGGAAGGGAAGGGAAGGGAAGGGAAGGGAAGGAGAGGCGCGGGAGGGGCGCAACGAGCGCACCGAGGCGGGCATGACGGCCGTGATCTCCTTGAAGAGGCGCGGCGTGTTGGACTGGCGGCAGGCCAGGTAGATGCACGCCGCGCAAATCGCCTGCGGGCACGTACGCGCCGACCGCCGCAGCGCGCACATCACGCACCACCTCCGCGGTCGTTTCAGCACAGCGGTGAGGCGGCTGGGCCTCTGGGCACCTCCCAGCCCGAGCAGCACCCACAAGCAGCACGCCCAAGTGTGAGCGGGCTGCGCCCAAAGACTGGTCCTCCCAGCGTGGCGCCGCTCACGTCTGTGCTGCGGCCGCGCAGCTTGTGGCTCTCGGTGCCGCGCTTGTACAGCTCGCACGCCGTGTTCTTGATGGTGGGGTTGGTGAGGCGCAGCTTCTCGGCCAGGTCGCCCAGCTTGCTGAAGGCGGCCTGCAGCGCCTTGTCCGGGTTGTTGCTGCGGTTGGGCACGGCCAGGCACGGCGACAGGAACACGAGCAAGGTCCTCGTGGGTGGAGGCACTCGCCGCCCCAGCCCCCCACGACACAAGTCAACTGGCGTGCATGCGCGTGAAATGGACGGCGCGATTGGGTGCGGAGGAGAGCGGTGGCGGGGCTCTCAGCTGCCGGGGCTGCGGGGAAGGGAAGAGGGAGGGGCGCGCCCCTCCCTCTTCTGGCCACCCCCTGAAAATGGCCCTGATAGCGTGCACGCGGGATTCCAGGCATCACGGAGTGCAGGCTCACTTGCGCATGTGTAGCCGGTTGAGGTTGGAGCTGCCGTCGCCTTGCCCGCGCGCGATGACCGTGGTGAGCCCGCCGCCCTCCAGCAGCGGGTTGTTGGGCCCGCCCACGCGGTTCGGGTCCGTGCTCTCCTTGTCCTGCAGGGCACACAGGCGCGCGCGCACGGGCGAAGCAGGCAGAGCGCGCGAGGCGTCGTCCGGACACGTCCTGCTGTGCCGGTTCCCGCACGGCACGCCGCGCCTTGCAGTGAGTCAGGGTGAATGTTGCGGTGCTGCTGCGGAGGCTGCGGCTCCCAAGGCTGGCGTGCCAGACGCCCGCGCATGCGGCGGCCCGTGCGCATGCCCCCTCCCCAGCCTTGCCTTGTCACTGAAGGTCCGCCACTCTGACCGCTCGTCGATGATGTGCGCCTCCACCACCAAGCCGCAGCCCTGCGGTGGCGCTCCCGCTTCCACACTGTTTGCCTTGCCCCACGGCGACGCCACAGAGCAGCACAGCACAGCGCGCGCGCGACAGCGCGTGAGCAGAGGACTGCACGCACCGCGCACACGATGTCGCCCTGCGCGTGGTCCTCCACGAAGCGCACGCCTCCGCAGTCCGGGCACTTCCGCTCGTTCTTGGCCATTTCCGCTGGCCAAGCTGGGGACAAGCTCTGGGAGGGCGCGCTGCTCTGTCTGGTTTGCTGAGAGTGTCTGCGCAAGGTCCAAGCGAGAGTATGGGCCCTTCAACTGCGAACGGGAAGCTTTGGGGTGCCCGGCCGCATGGCGTCGCGTCTGGACCACCTTGCACTGTGCAGCACTCGCACGGCATGCAGGTCCATTGCCTGCGTGTCACGCTCGCTCGCTCGCTCCCGCTCGCCCGCTCGGTGCACCCTCCACCCCGCTCTGTGCAGCGCTCGAGACGCACACCGCAGCAGGCCCACTACGGGCCACCGTTCACCCCTCAGCTGGCACCCACGCCCGGGGCCCTCGGGATGCCCGACCCGCCGCCGCTCGTGGCGCCCGTGCCTCTCCGGCTGCCCGCCAAGGCAGCAGGGTCAGCAGCGCCCCCGCTCGACGGCCCCGGCGTGCTCGGGATGCCCGACGCCCCGCCCACGCTGACCGGCAACCCCCGCGGCGACGCCAGCGCCGACGCCGCCACCGCCGCCACCGCCGGCGACTGCAACGGCGCCGCCGCCTCGCCCGCCCACGCCTCACCCGTCGGCTCGCCAGGCAGGCTCAGCCGTTGCGCCGCAACGCCCGCCGCCGGCGCCGGCGCCGCCGCGGCGGCGCTGCTGCGGTGCTGCAGCGTCTGCGAGCGGCGCGTCGCGTAGCCCGCGGCGGCCGCCGCGCCGCCGGCGGAGGCCGCCGGCGCAACGCCGTTGGGCGCAGCGGCGCCTTGCATGCTGCCGAGGTCGACGCTGCGCCGGAGCGACGACGCAGACAGGTACCTGCGGCGGGAGCACGCGGGAGCACGTTCAGGGTCCAGCGCCACCACCATGTGCCCGCGCGAGCTTTGCGCGTCCACAGCGACGAGCGCTCATGACGCGCTCTGCTGTGCGATGAGGGCAAGGACGCAAAGCGCAAAAGGAGCTGCGAGGAGAGGGCCGAGATGCTCACTTGGGCAGTGGCCGGGCCTTGAACTGCTTGTTGCTGTTGGCGTCGGCGGCCTCGCTGCTTGCGCTACCGCCGCCGCCGCCGCCGCCGCCAACGCCGGTCTGGCGCTGGCTCCACGCCTGCGCACCAGCAGCCAGCCAGCCAGTGCGGGCAGCGGTCACCCTGTGCGCTCCGCCAGCGCCCCTCCCCGACGAGCCTCATCGCCTCAGCGCAAGCGGCGACGCGCCCCACGCCTGCCGCTGGCCTCCACCACGAAAGCAGAAGGCGCCCACGCACCAGGAAGGCCTTGGTGGGCCGCAGCAGCGAGGCGCTGATGTTGGCAAACAGCGTCTGCTTGCGCGGCTTCTTGCCCTCCTCCGACGAGCCGTCGCCGTTGGCGCCCTTGTCGCCCGCGCCGCCCTGCGTTCCAAGCACCACGCAACAGGCCTCGCTGCCGTCGGCGAGCCACGACGCACGCCTGGCCTCTTGCCCAGCACCAAACAGCAGCGAGTCGGGAACAGTAGCCCACACCAATGCAGAGGCAACCACGGGGCGAGGCAGAGAGCAGTCCTACGGCGCACCGTGGTGGCGGGGCCCCTCCGCGGCGACGTGTTGCTGCCCGGCTTGCTGGACGCGCCGCTGCCGCCCGGCGCCGACGCGGGCCGCGCCGCCGGGGCTTCGTGCAGGCCCAGCGCGGCGGCCGTGGCGGCGGCGGGGTCCTCGCCGGCGCCCTCGGCGCAGCGCGTGGTGTAGGCGGCCTGCGCGCGAATAGTCAGAGAGACGCGAGCGCGCACTGAAATGGGCCGTTTCCATCGGAAACGCGCGCGAAACGTGCACGCCCTCGGTGCGTTGAGCGGGACACCAGCCCAAGAGCGCCTGCCGCCCGCCCGTGTGAACCTTGTCCGCACCTTGGTGGAGGCGGTGTGGCGGGCGTACGACGGCAGCTGCGCGTCCGAGGGCAGCGGCTGCGGCGCACGCCTGGCTGTGGTGGGCGGGGGCCCGGCGGCGGCGGCGGGAGCAGCAGCGGGCGCCGGCGCGGCGCTGGCGGGGCGCTGGCCGCCGCCGCCCACGCTGGACCGCATGCTGATCGAGGGCTTTAGGGCGGAGGAGGAGGGCGCCGCGGAAATGCCGCTGGCGCCGTTGCTGGGCCGCTTGCTCAGCGGCGCGGCGGCTGCGCCGCCGCCGCCGCCCGCCGACTGCGCCGCCGCCGCCCGACCGCCGCCCGGCTGCGGAGTGAGCGACGTGGGTGGCGGGGGCTGCGCCCGCACGCCGGGGAGCAGCGACGCAGGCATGGTGTGTCGCCGCTGCTGCTGCTGCTGCTGCTGCTGCGTGCCGCCGGATGCGGGCGGTGGCGCCGGCAGCTGCGAGGCGGCCTGCGGTTCGGGCGTGGCAGCGCCACCGCCATCGGCAGGCGCCGCCGGGATGCCCGTGTGCCGCGCGGGCGACAGCGTGGCGGGCGAGGCGAAGCTGCCGCTGTCCAGCGCGCTGGGCCGGTGCTTGCTGCTGCCGTCGGGCCCGGTGGGCGTGTCGAGCAGCGTGAAGCTGGTGCCGAGCGGGCGCGGCACGGCCAGCAGCGAGGTGCCAATGGCCAGGCTGTTGGCGCCGGGGGAGCCGCTGCGGGGCGCCGTGGGCGTGGCGGGCGGGCTGCTGCCCGCGGCGCTGGCGCGCTCCTCCTCGTCGTCGCCGCCGCCGCTGGCCGTGGTTGCGGCGAGCGGCGCCGGGAGCGGCGTGGGCGGCTGCGGCGCGGCGGCGGCGTCGGGGTCGCCGTCGTCACCAGGCGGCGTGGCGGCGCCGCTGTGCTGGCTGTGCTGCGAGGCGGGCTGCGAACCGGAGGTGGGGGCGTCCGCCGACAACGGCGGCGCGAGCACGGCCCCGTTGGCCTTTGCTGCCACCTGCTGAGCCCTGTCTGATGCTGCTGAGGCTGGCGCCGCAGCCGCCGTTGCTGCTGCGCCAAAGGGCGACGACTTGGGCGTGGTGGCTGGGTGCGACGCCGCGTGGTGGTGCTTGGCGTGGTGGTTGGCGTGGTGGTGGTGGTGGTGGCTGCCTAGCCGTGACGGGGGCGGCGGCGCGGTGGTTGCCGCCGCGCCCGCCGCTCGGCTGGTGGCGGTGCTGCTGTGGCTGACTGGTGGCGGTGCTGGGCGGCTGGTGGCGGTGGAGGAGGAGGTGGGCGTGGGGTCGCCGCCGGCGGACGAGCCGGTGCCGCGCGTGTGGGTGGCGGAGCGCGTGAGGGAGGGCGCGCTGGAGGCGGTGGCGGCCGCCGCCCGGGCGGCGGCGCGCGCGCTGCTGGCTGCTTGCTGCTTGGCGGCGATGGCGGCCTGCTTGGCGGCCTGCGCGGCGGCCTTTTCGGCGGCCAGCGCGGCCTTTTGCGCCTCGCGCTGCTGCTGCAGCAGCTCCTGCTCCCTCCGCTGCTGCTCCTTCTGCGCCTGCTTGATGATTTGCGCCTTGGCGAGCTGCGTGGCCAGCGTGTTGGCGGCGGCGTCGAGCGCCTGCGCCTGCTTGGCCGACTCTGCCCGCGAGAGCGACAGCGACTGCGCCAGCGTGAGCTGCGGCCTGGCCGCCTCCTCCGGCATGCTGGCCAGGTGCTGCTGGTGGTGCCCGTCGTGCTGGTGCTGCTCGTGTGCGTGCTTGCCCGCCGTGGGCGAGAAGTTGAGCCCGTCCTCGGAGCTGCGCCTGCGCGAGCGGCGCCCGAGCAGCCCGTCGATGGACGAGCGGCCGCTGCTGGCGCGAGGGCTCCGGCCTGCGCAGCGTCATCATCGGGCAGGAGGGCGTGTGCTTGGGCCAACGGCCGCTGCTTTCGGCTTTCTGCTGCCTGCTGGACGACCGAGCAGGCCACCCCCACAGGAGAACACCCCCTCCCCCGTGCGGTGCGGGTGCGCGCACCCGCGGGCGGAGCTGCCGTCGCTGCTGGAGTGGCTACCGGCGGAGGAGGAGGCGGGGCGTTTGGGTCTGGCTCGGGCGCCCACTCGTCCTCTGGCGCCCAAACGTAGTCCTCCCCATCGCCGAAGCGCACGCCCGCCCGCAGGCACTGGCGCCTGCACACTTGCAGCAGCGACTTGGCCTCGTCCTGCGTGAGGAAGAGCCTGTCCGCGACGTCCTGCTGACTGAGCTGAAGGCTGCCGAGGGCCAGCGCGTCCAGCTCGGAGAGCTCGCAGGCGTCAGCGACATCGCCGATGAGGTCCTCGTCGAGCCCAGCCTTGCGCAAGCACTTGTGCAGGAAGCCGGGCTCCAGCACGGCAGACACGGCCTCCGCGGGCGAGTGCTTCCGCGCCGCTGCGTCCATCGCCGCTGCTGCGGGCGCCTCCTCAGGCCAAGAGGAGCGCTGCCTGCTCCTGAGACCCTCCTCTGTGTTGGTGCTGTGGGGCGTGGGGCGTGGGGGCGTGGGGGCGACGCACATGGCGTACCCCCGCCGCCTGGTTCCACGCCGTCAATCGAGACGTGCTGCACGCGAGGCGCCCTCATGCGTGTTCGATGATCAAGCAGCGGGATGATGAGGGAAGGAACCAGTGGAAGCGGGATCTGGGCGCGGGCGCGCGCGAGGTACATCGCGATGATGTACGGTTCAATCGACGGGCTCCGGCTGTGGCCTGCCCAGGCCACCTTGGAAAGGTGCAAGCCTTCTGATTGTCGCAGTGATGAACTCGTTGGCGCCTGCCTTGGCGGCGAGGTCCAGCACGGAGCGCAAGGGTGTCATGCCTCAACAGTGAGACAGCCTCATCACGTGACGCACCAAACCTAGTTCTCGAGTCCTAAGAAGTGCTCCTTCCAACGCTGCTGACTCCGAGCAGCACCGCTGCGAGCTGCACCGCTGCAACGATGCGCCCACGCGAGCTCTC
>VFQP010003763.1_pt1 | contig 16090 bp, 25 predicted proteins | sample 3512351 | NCBI WGS metagenome assembly VFQP01 (sample SAMN10412372, study PRJNA504923) | tailings metagenome | isolation source: Relicate 1 Philex TSF1 revegetated site | place: Philippines: Tuba, Benguet | collected 2017-08-29 | reverse complement strand
GGTTGAAATCTTAGGAATGGGTGATGAGAAATTGACATCTACTGTTACTGGGGTTGAGATGTTCCGTAAGATCTTGGATCGCGGAGAAGCTGGAGATAACGTTGGTCTTTTATTGCGTGGTATTGAGAAATCTCAAATTAAGCGTGGTATGGTTATCTGTAAGCCAGGTTCTACAAAACCTCATACAGATTTCAAAGCTGAGATCTACGTATTGAAGAAAGAAGAAGGTGGACGTCACACTCCATTCCATAACAAATACCGTCCTCAGTTCTACTTCCGTACAACTGACGTAACTGGAGAGATTTTCTTGACAGACGGACGTGAGATGGTTATGCCGGGTGATAACGTAACAATCAATGTTAAGTTGATCGTACCTGTAGCAATGGACAAAGGTCTACGTTTCGCTATCCGTGAGGGTGGACGTACAGTAGGTGCTGGTCAGGTTACTGAAATCATCGCTTAATTCGCGATAACATATTACAAAAAGAGGGGAGTTCCAACTCCCCTTTTTACACGGGCGTAGCTCAGCTGGTAGAGTAGTGGTCTCCAAAACCATTGGTCGTGGGTTCGAATCCTACCGCCCGTGCAAATAAAATGAATTGACCATGTCAAAGTTTAGAAATTATTTTAGCGAAACAATTACTGAGATGACTCAGAATGTTACGTGGCCGACGTGGAAAGAATTGCAGAGCAATGCACTGATTGTAGTGGTTGCGTCTGTAATTTTTGCATTGTTGGTGTTCGCAATGGATACCATTTTTGGAATCACGGGAACTACTACTTCTGCATGGAAGGGAGTGATCGGATTTATCTATTCTTTCTTTTAATTAGAAAAATGGGAGATATTAAAAAACGTTGGTACGTGGTGCGTGCAGTAAGCGGAAAAGAAAAGAAAGTGAAGGAATACCTGGATCTTGAAATTTCGCGTTTGAAACTGGATGACTATGTGTCTCAAGTATTGATTCCGACTGAGAAAGTATTTCAAATCCGCAATGGAAAGAAAATCTCAAAGGAAAAAGCATATTTACCAGGATATGTATTGATTGAAGCAGCTTTGATCGGTGAGGTTCCTCACGTAATCAAAGGAATTCCGAATGTAATCGGATTTCTTGGGGCTGAGAAGGGTGGAGACCCGCAGCCAATGCGTTTGTCTGAAGTAAATCGAATTTTAGGTAAAGTAGACGAATTGTCCGAAACAGAAGAGGAAGTGAAAATCCCGTTTGTGATCGGAGAATCCGTTAAGGTGATCGACGGACCATTCAACAATTTCTCCGGAGTTATTGACGAGATCAATGAAGAGAAGAAGAAATTGAAAGTAATGGTTAAAATCTTCGGTCGTAAAAACCTTCTTGAGCTTAGCTACATGCAAGTAGAAAAAGAAGGATAAACATGTATTAACCGCAGCAGTGGGATTATTGATTAAAGCTTCCCTTTAACGCCCACGTTACGACTGCATAATTTAAATAACAATGGCTAAAGAAGTAGCAGCATTGATCAAATTACAGATCAAAGGTGGTCAAGCCAATCCAGCTCCTCCAGTTGGTCCCGCACTTGGTGCGAAAGGGGTTAACATTATGGAATTCTGCAAGCAGTATAATGCTCGTACGCAGGACAAGCCAGGAAAGGTATTACCATGTGTGATTACTGTTTACAGTGACAAATCATTTGATTTCGTCATCAAAACTCCTCCAGCAGCTGTGCAAATTATCGACACCGTTAAGCTTAAAAAAGGTTCTTCTGAGCCTAATAAGAGCAAAGTAGGTACAATGACCTGGGATCAGGTTCGTACTATCGCGGAAGATAAAATGCCGGATATGAATTGTTTTACTGTTGATGCAGCTATGTCTATGGTAGCTGGTACGGCACGTAGTATGGGTGTAACTGTTAAAGGAGGTGAAGCTCCTGCAACTAAATAATCGCTAGTATCATGGGAAGAATTTCTAAAAAAAGAAAAGAAGTTTTAGCAAAGTATGATTTGACTAAAACTTACACCTTGGTAGAAGCGTGTGATTTAGTAAAGAACATTACAACTACTAAGTTCGACGCATCAGTTGACATTTCTGTACGCTTAGGTGTAGATCCACGTAAAGCGAATCAAATGGTTCGTGGTACTGTTGCATTGCCTCACGGAACTGGTAAGGACGTACGAGTATTGGTACTTTGTACTCCTGACAAGGAAGCTGAAGCAAAAGCAGCTGGTGCTGAATTCGTTGGATTAGATGAATTCATTGATAAAATCAAAGGTGGTTGGACAGACATCGACGTAATTATTACAATGCCTTCAGTGATGGGTAAAGTAGGTGCATTAGGACGTATCCTTGGACCTCGTGGTTTAATGCCAAACCCAAAAACTGGTACTGTAACAATGGAAGTTGGTAAAGCTGTTGAAGAAGTGAAAGCAGGTAAAATTGATTTCAAAGTTGACAAATTCGGTAACATTCATACGTCTGTTGGGAAAGCTAGCTTCGAAGGAGCTAAAATTCGTGACAACGCACATGAATTGATCCAGCAATTAATCAAATTGAAACCATCTGCTGCAAAAGGTACTTACATTAAAAGTATCTACATCAGCTCTACAATGTCTCCAAGTATCCAAATTGATGCTAAATCTGTTGTAGCTTAAAATCTTGAAGTATGAATAAAGATCAAAAAGCACAGTACATTGAAGATCTTGCTTCAGATTTATCGAAAGCAAACATCTTCTATCTTGCAGATACAGCAGCTCTTACAGTAGAAACAATTAACCAATTACGCCGTCGTTGTTTTCAACAAGGTATCGAACTACGTGTAGTGAAGAATACATTGTTGGCTAAGGCAATGGCTAAGGTTGAAGGTAGAAATTACGATAACTTGGCATCAGTGCTAAGCGGACCGACTTCTATCATGTTCTCCGAAGTAGGAAATGCTCCTGCAAAATTGATTAAAGATTTCCGTAAGAAGAATGATAAGCCAATCCTGAAAGGAGCTTATATTGAAGAAGCAGTATTCATCGGTGACAACCAATTGGATGCGCTTGAAGCAATCAAGTCTCGTGAAGAATTGATCGGTGATATCATCGGATTACTACAAAGCCCGGCTAAAAATGTTATTTCCGGACTTACAGGTGGTGGTCAGAAAATTGCTGGAATCCTTAAAACGCTCGAAGAAAGAGCATAAGTAAACAAAATTATTTAAGAACCTTTTTTAAAATTTATAAAAATGGCTGATTTAAAACAAATCGCAGAAACATTGGTTAACCTTACAGTAAAAGAAGTTAACGAGTTAGCAACTATTTTGAAAGACGAGTACGGTATTGAGCCTGCTGCTGCTGCTCCAGTTATGATGGCTGGTGGTGCTGCTGGTGGTGGTGAAGCTGCTGCTGAGAAAACTGAATTCGATGTAATCTTGAAATCAGGTGGTGCTAACAAACTTGCAGTAGTTAAGTTGGTTAAAGAATTAACTGGTAACGGATTGAAAGAGTCTAAAGACCTAGTTGATGGAGCTCCTGCTACATTGAAAGAAGGTGTTTCTAAAGAAGGCCGCGTCGTCGAAGCGGTTCTCGGCCACGGCGTTGGCCGCCAGCTGCTCCAGGATCTTGTGCGACAGCTCCGGCATGCCCGCCTGCGCACGGTGCCCACATGCACATGGGCACGGCGCTTTTTGAGGGCTCAGGGCTTGCAGCTACTGGGCACGCGCTGAGGTCAGGATGCTAGCAAGCAGACAAGAGGAAGCACAAGCGGAAGGGGCGCACCACAACCACCAGGGGCGTCAGCAGCCCACAAACAAGCTGAGCGTGCCCCACAGTCCCTCCCACCCTCACCTTGAGGTAGGCTAGGCGCGCCTCGTCGAACTTGTCCTGGGCCAGCAGGTGCTTGGCGTACGGCACGTACACGTCCGCCTTGCACTCTGCAAAGCCACGGTCAGGGTTAGGGCTTTGAGGGTGCAGGTGCGGGTGCCACATGCCTTCACCCCGCCGTGTGCCGCTTGCGCTGCACAGGCGGTCCTCCGCCGCGCCTGGCAGGCCACCGAGGCAGATGCGAGCACCACCACAGCGCGACGGCCCCGCTGACGCTGACGTGCGCCCATCAAAGGCGCAGAGCGGCGCGGCCGGCGCGCGCGCGCGCGCGCGCACCTGGGTGGGCGTTGAGCAGCAGGAAGGCGTCGTCCCACTTGCTGCCCTCCACGTACAGCGCGATGAGCGCGCGCGTGTCGTCCATGAGCAGCAGCGTCTCCTTGGCGTACTGGTACTCGCCCGCCTGCCCAGGGGCATGGTTGGGGTTCAGGGCAGGGTCAGGACTGGGCCACCTCGTGACAACTCAACGCCGCACGCATCCGCCCGTCCAGGGCGAACAGAGCACAGAGAGGAATCGCAGAGGGCAGGAAAGCGGGCACGGCACGCCTGCCCAGTTGCCCCGGCCCCTCTCTCGCCTTTTTGAAGTGCTGCGCGCAGGTGGAGAGGTTCTTGGCGTCGCCGCGCTCCAGCTGCCGCACCACGCCAATGAGCTTGTCCCACCACCCGTGCCGCGCGATGATGGCGATGGCGCGGTCGTACTTCTTGGCCTGCGCGTTGGACCCCCATGCGGAGGACGGGCGCAGGCGTCGGCTTCCTCACGCCGGGCAGAGTCACCACGTGGGGTTGGAGGTACCGCTCGTGGCAGCGCAGCACAGCACAGCGCGTCGCACCTTGATGTACATCTCGGCCGCCGCGTCGAAGTTCTTGGACTCCTCGCTCCACTCGGCCTGCTTCTTGATGAGCTCCGCCACCTGCATGGCACATGAGGCTTAGGGCTTAGTCGGGCACGTACGCCGCTAGCTCCCTCGCCCCTGAGCGCAGACCAGCACGCAAGCCCTCGCTGCCCTCTGCCCACCTCCGGCCCCTCCAGGGGTGGCAGGGGTGCCCGCATGGCCCCTGCACGCGCCTCACCTGGGCGTTGTCCCCACGCGTGCGCGAGTACTCCTCGGCCCACTTCTTGGCCTCGTCGTACTGCCTCAGGTCGCTGAACATCTCCATGGCCTTCTCCAGGTGCCCCGCCTGCACACACCACCACCGTGCCGCATGCCAGCCGCACCGCCACACCATCGTTCTGTCCAGGACATCGTGAGTGGGTTGCACGATGGCGGAAAGGCATCCGGCAGTGAGGTTTGGATGTGCAAGCTGACAGCGCGCGGCGTCGCGGTCGCTGTGTCCAACAAGGCAGCGCATGCGTTCTCCCTGCCCACCTGCGTGTAGAGGCGCGCGGCGTCCTGGTAGCGCCCCATGTAGGCCATGATCTCCGCCATGAGCAAGGGCTCGGGCACGCCCTGCCGCCGCCCCGCCTCGGTGCGGTTCACCTGCGCGCTCGCGACGCGACGCAGCACCCAGGGGGTGGGCACAGCCGCTCGGCACCTCACGCCCCAGACGGTGCGCCGCGGTGATGCGGCTTTTGCCTCCCTGCCCGTTGCTGTGTGCTCCCGACGGTGGGGAGGGCGGCGGGGCCGAGCCGTGCGCGGCGGCGACGCTCGGGTGAGGGGCTAGGAAAGGGGGAGGGCAGCTTCTCACCAGCTCCACGAGCCGCACGTCGCGGATGCGGATGTAGGCCTTGCGTGCCACCTCGAGCTGCATGGCCTGCAGCGCCTCCACCGCCAGGTTGCGCCAGTCGGCCTCCGTCACGCCCAGGCACCCCGTCCGGTACGCCTGGTCAAAGTCCTGCAACAGCACACGCGCAGCACGCGCACAGCACGCCGCGGTCGCAACACGCACACGGCACTCGGGCGGACGACTGCGCGCCACCGCCGCTCGCAAGCGTCCAGCGGCACCCTCGTGATGCCAAAGCCCTCGCATCATGCGGCCAGGGCGCAGGGACGCGCACCGCACCTTCTTCTCCAGGTAGCGGTACATGGAGGCGCTCTGTGGCACGTCGATGGTCTGCATGGAGACGTAGTGGAGGCAAAAGACCTTGGAGCCCTTGAAGCCGACCACGAAGCCCTGCAGGCGCTGCTGGTGCAGCGGGAAGTCGCCCGTCTTGATGCTCAGCTGCCCGTTGCCGCTGAAGCAAAACATGTCCTCGAACGCCGTGTTCCACGCCACGCTGTTGGCGTTCTTCTCCTGCGCGCACGCACGTGCGGTGCAACGCCCCAGCACGCTGTCCGGCGGCAGCAAGAGGTGCTTGACTGTCGATGGAGCAAGGACTGGGCGAGAAGGGCAGGCGGGCCTTGGAAGGCAGGCGGACGCGCGGCGGGTGGGCGTGGGCGGGCCAGCGCGCACCTCGAAGATGCGCTCCTTGGTGATGAGGTTGTACACGACGACGGCGGCGTTCTCGTCGACGACGGCCAGCTTGTTGCGGCTGGAGCTGAGGTCCAGGCAGCGCACGCTGGCGCCGTGCTTGACCAGCTGCGGGCGGGTGGGGTGGGGGCAGCAGTGTTCAGTGCCAGGGCAAGCGTGTTAGGGTTGGCGCCGGCGCGGCGCCGGCGCAGGCACTGGCGCACTGCGTCGGTGCGTCGCCTGCCTGATCAGCGCTGCCACAGCGGCGTGCGGTGCTGCTGTGGTGCTGTGGTGGCACCGCATCACCGCGGACGTAAGCCACACGTTTGCGGCGAGAGAGCGGTGGCAAGCGAAGCGCGACGAGCGGGGCAGGCGAAGCATGGACGGGCGCGGCGGGCGTGCCTGGCAGGAGAAACACGACGCGCGCGGCTCCTCCTGATGCGTGCCGCGCGCACCTGGATGGGGAATGGGTTGTCGATGAAGATCTTGAGGATGGAGCCGCTCTTGAGCCCGACCAGCACGCCCTCGCGGCGCGGCGGGCCGCCCACCACCTTGATGTAGCGGATCACGCTGTCCATCATCCACTCGCGCTCCTTGACGCCGTCAAAGCTGTAGAGCTGCAGCTTCTTCTCCTGCGCTCATTCACCCACCACCACCGCACAGGGGCACCAGGATGCGGCCATGAGCTTTTTCCTGACGCAAGCGGGGCATGATGGCGGCTGCAGCGGATTTGGCTCGTGGCCCCGCACGGGCGCGTTGCTGCATCTGGGCCCGCCACCGCCATCATGCCCCAGCGCATGGCCCCGGCGCCCTGGTCACGCAGAGCATGCCGGGCCAGCGCGGACGAGGCGGAAACAGCAGGCGTGGGGCGCCGCACCTGGCAGAGGATGACGTGGCACGAGGTGACGACCAGCAGGTTGCACTCGAGCTTCTGCTGGATCTTGGTCGCGCTCTGGTAGTGCATGTCGTTCTCGTCCGCTGCGCACAGCGCCGAGTGCCACGGGCCCGCGATCGTGAGGTTCTCCGTGAGCTTGAGACTCCCAAAAGCCTCACTATCCTGCCACAGCTGGGCCTTGGTGCTGCGGAGGGCTGCGAGCACCCCACCCTCCCTGGCGGCGTGTTCCTCGTCATGAGGCATGCGCAGCGCAACGCGCTCACAGGAGTTGCGCAGCTCGTAGATGACGATCTTGGAGGGCAGCTGCACCGCCAGCTTGTCCTTGTACACGGCAATCTTCTTGACGTAGTCTCTGCGCACGCGCAGCACACGCCAGCACCACTCGTGCCACGACTCACGCAAAAAGTGCACCTCCACATTTGGCCAAACGCCGTGCTGCCATTCGATCGGTGCAGCTCGCCCAGCTGCACGCGTTGCGAATCAAGCAGCCAGGCCAGCAGGCGTGGGCGCGCGCTCACTTGCACTTGATGCGGACTTTCTGCTCGGTGATGAGGTGCTGGATGATGACGTCCGTCATCTGGTCGCGGTACGCGTACCGGTCGTGGTAGAGCCCGTGCACCGTGCTGAAGATGAGCTGCAGAACAAAAGCAACACGACGAGGCACGCACACACGCGGCTCGCCAGTCGGCCAACACCACCTGTGCGGCTCCGCTCTGCAGCAAACAGGCTGCGCCAGTGACGCACAGCGGCACCACCGCTGCACGTGCGAGCGCCGTCAGGCCGTGCGCACCTGGTGGCTGGAGAGGCTGCCGTCCTCGCAGCCCAGCGCCACAAAGTTGTGCTTGGGCCGCGGCCGCACGCTCCACACCCAGCTGTCGCGCTTGACGATCTCGGTCAAAAAGGTGCCATCGCGCGTGTACAGGTGCACCGCCCTGCGCCGCGCCAGGCAGCGCGCACACGCGACACGTCACACTGGGCCCACGGGCGCGTGCACACCCACAGCATCCACCACAGCATGCAAGCACGCCGCCTGGGATGGGAGGGTGCGTGCAACCGGACATGCAGCTGTCGTAGTCAGGTGGTGATGGCTGGGCGTGGACGAGAACGAGAGCAAGAGCAAAGGGGCGGCTGGGCCTCACTTATCGGTGCCGCTGATGGCGAGGTAGTCTCCGTTGCCGAAGAAGGTGAGGCTCAGCGGGTCGTACGCCAGCTCCCGGTCCTTGCTCTTTTGCTGCCCGTTGGACTGGAAGAAGCGCAGCTTGCCATCCAGGCACCCCAGCGCCAGCACCGTTTGCTCCTGCAGCCACCGGGCAACCCGCTCAAGGACGGTGGCGCGGCAGCACGCAGACCTTGCCGCTCTCCTCCTGTTTTGGGCAGAGGCTGTCCGTCCAGCAAGGAGGCCCCCTTGTCGCCCATGCACCTGGCCACACGCTGCGCTAGCGCCAGCCGTCCCCCGCCCACCCAAGCAAACACGCACGCACGCACCGTGGGGCTCCAGCTGAGGCACCACACGGGCGAGCCGCCTGCGTCAATCTTGTTCTTCTCGGCGCCCGCCTTGTCGCGGATGCTGACCGCGCCGTCAAAGTAGCCCACGGCCAGCAGGTTGCCGTCGTTGGTCCACGACAGCGAGCAGATGCGCGAGGGCACCTGCGCCGCGCCGCGCCACGCGCACACGATTCGTCATTCCGTACCCAGGCACGGATGCACGCTGCAGCCACGGTGCATGCGTGCCAGGCGGCGTTCCATGCCCATTCCTGGACGATTGCTGCCAGTTCAAGTGCGGGCGCGTGTTTCTGACCTTGTGCTTGGCGACGGACTTTTGCTCGGGCGACCAGAGGCCCAGGTCGGAGGAGGTGGCGCTGGCCAGCTGCTGAGTCACCGGGTTGTACGCCAGCACCTGGATGGACTCGTTGTGCGTGTACTTGAGGATGCCCTCGGCCTGCGGTGAGTTTGTGCACTCAGTCACGGCGGCGGGTGGTGAAAGCGCGTTCCGCCCGGCGACCCAACACGTCCTCTGGTGCGGTTGCAGCAGCACAGGGCGCTTCCCCGTCCTCCTTCCTGCCAATGCAGCCCCGCCCGGGCTGAGGGCCGCTGGTGCCGTGCCCGGGGCACCCGCAGCGCGCACACGAGTTGTCGTGCCTACCTTGCTCGTCCAGATGATGACTGTGTTGTCGGCGCCGCCAGAGGCAAAGCGCTTGCCGTTGTGCGCGTACGCCACGCAGTACACCGTGTCCTGCGTGGCAGTTGGGCGTGTGCGGCACCCACGCTGCTGCCTCCCCTGCTCATGACGCCCGCCCCGCCGGGACGTGCACGCTCCAGCTCGACGCTGCCATGCACACGGTGGCACACACGCGGCACGAGCTGGGCCACAGCCGTCCGCTGCTGCTTGCGCCGCTGCTGACCTTGTGGCCCTTGAGGGCGTGCAGCAGGTCGCCGTCGACGGCGTCGTAGACGAGCACGCGGTTGCCCACGCCCGCCACCAGCTGCGTGCCGTCTGCAGCGAGAGGTGCAGCGAGGTGCCAGGCACACGCATGTGTCCCGCACGCAGCCGCTGCTCCCCGTTCCTGCTGCTCATGGCGCGCACACACTCGCTGCACACACCTGGCTTGTAGCACAGGTCGTAGCACACGTTGCGGATGCCATCCTTCTCAGGCTGCGCGCGCGATCACCAGCACGTTGCGCCGCAGCGTCGGATTGCGCTCGCCGCGCTGCCGCACGCGCCTGTTCCGCACTGCTCGCTTCAGCATCTGCTCCAGCAAGCACCGCGCTCAAGTCCTGGCCCCCTGGCCCTGCAGCGAGTGGGCTGGATTCGTCAATCCAGCTCGTGGCCACAGCCGTCGCTCGACTCACAGGTATCTCTTGCCACGCGACCACCGTCCTCATGGCGCTGCCTGGCTGTGCTCAAGAGCTGCTCGGCGCGCTGGCCTGCTTCCACAGGTGGCACTAGCAGCAGCTACACGTAGCCATGGCCCGCTGTGTCTGGTGCTCCGGATGATGATGCTGTGGGTGCTGGGCGCCCAGCGCCACGCCCGCCGCGCGCGGCCCAGGAGAGATCTGTTCCCTCAGGCAGCCTCCAGGTGGCGTGACTCAAGGGCCAGGTGGGCACACGCAAGGGCCTCTCGCACTCCGCGTGGAGGCGTGTTGCTGAGCTGAAGCATGGGTGCCGGGCTTGAGGTACGGCAGCCCTCAGGTCGCGCCGAGCGGCGTCAGCAGCGCGCGACCGGGCCAGGAGCAACCAGCAGGACCCTTTGTGAGGTCGACCGCTTTTTCTTTGTTGCGGACTCGGAGGCGCAGCACGACGGGAAGCAGCACGCGCGCGAGAGGACCAGGATGGTGAGCGACGCGGCGAGGTTGGGTGCTCTACACATGCAGCTCACACGTAGCTGCTGCTCTCGGTCGCCTGCGCCGCGGCTCGTCGCCTGGACGCTGTTGCCGTGCATGCGTCTTCGGTGCAGGTGCAATGGGACGAGCTGCCCAGGCTCAGCGAGGAGGAGATAGAGATGTGCAGGAAGGCCTTCACGCTGTTTGACAAGGACGGTGCGTCGCCAGGATGGCTGGCGACAGCGCATGCCGCTCGCTGCGGCCGCACGCTCATGCAGCGGCGCGGCTGGAGCCAAACGCATGGTGTTGGCATCGTGTGCCCTTGCAGGCAGCGGGACCATCGACATCAAGGAGCTGCGGGTGGCGCTGGGCGCGCTGGGGCAGAACCCCACAGAGGAGGAGCTCTTCGTCATGATCAGCCAGGTGCGGCGCGCAGGCACCTGCAGCTGGGCGGATGCCCTGCCTGCCTCTGGGGCGCGCAGGAGGCACGTGGGCCCAGCCTGGGGCCTGAGGAGCTTCCATCGTCACGCACCACCGTGCAGGTGGATGAGGACGGCAGCATGGAGATTGAGTTCCAGGAGTTTGTGCACGCCATCCAGATCAACAAGGCCATGAGTGAAAAGACGACGAACGAGCAGGAGACCATCGACGCGTTCGTGGCGCTCGGCGGCAACGTGAGTCACGGCGCCGCCGCACGGATTGGGTGCTGAGCAACACCCGCAGGTGCCCAGCATGACTCCACTCGCAAATGATGCCCGCAGGCGGACAAGACGGGCAAGGTGCAGACAGAGCGCCTCCGGGCCATCATCGAGGTGGGTCGCTCGTCCCTCGTGGCCCTCCCCCGTGCTTGCTCACTGGCACGGCAGGTGCATCACGCCTTGCACCTGCCTGCGTCATTGCTGAACGCCAAACCACGCAGGAGTTTGAGTTGACGCTCAACGTGGAGAAGTTCATCCAGGACGTGGACAAGGATGGCTCTGGCTTCCTCGACTTCGAAGAGTTCAGGTGCCTGCTTGTCTGAGTCCAGGGTCCTCCGCGGCTGTGTGGTGTTGCTTTTTCTCTGTCGGACTCGAGTTTGCCGTCGTGCACGCCCGTGCCAGCTTGCAAGGGTGCGTGCGCTGCGGCCCCAAGCACGTGCTCTCGGTCACCAGACGAGACCGCAACGCAATGGATGAATGAAGGGCAGGCTCCAACGCGCCACCACTGCACCGTGCACTAGCACGCGCGGCCACGCGACCCGCCCGCCTACGACGGTGACGCGCCCACGGCCTGGTTGCTGCGCGTGAGCGACCCAATCAGCGCCTGGAAGTCCTCAAAGCCCAGGCGCTTGGAGGAGGACGACGACGACGCGGCGCCCGCGCCCCCCGCCTTCTTGACCTGCTGCGCCGCCCACTCCAGCATGCCCTGCGCACAGCCAGCATCCTGCCACCGGCAACAGCCATCACGGACAAAGCCCGCCGCCCTCCTCACACCAGACGTGGGGTTCCACAAGAGGAAAAAGAGGGCAAGAAAGGAGACAAGGACTCCCCACGCACCTGCACACGCTCCTCGCTGGCGTCGTGCCCCAGCCGGTCCAGCGCCGTGGCCAGAGAGCGCGCCGACACGGCGCCGTGGCTCGAGTCGGACCGCAGCGCCTCAAACAGCTGCAGCAGCGCGCCCTGCGACAGGCCCTGAAGCACCGCCTCGGCGCTCGCCAGCGCGCCGCCGCCCCGCCCGCCTCGCCCCCCGCCGCGCCCCTTGCGGCCGCCGCCGGTCGCCGCGCCGCCGCGCGCCGCCCGGCCCTTGGGCGGCGACGCCTTGACGGCGCTGCCCGGGGCCCCATCCACCTCCTCCTCGCCTTTGTCGTCGCCTGCGGCAGCCGCCGCTTCCGCCGCCGCCTTGCCGCGGCCCCGGCCGCCCGCGCCGGCCTTCGCGGCAGCGGCGCCCTTGGCGCCCCGCCCCGCCCTCCCACGCGCTGCTGCCCCGCCGCCGCCGCCGCCGCCCTGCTCGTCCTGCTGCTGCTGCTGCTTCTGGAACTCCTGCTGAGACAGCTTGAGCGCCATCTGCAGTTCCGGGTCATCTTCCGCCTCACCGCCTGACGCCGCACCGGAGCGGGCCCCCGCGCGGGAGGGCGGCGTGGCGCCGGCAGAGCCGCCAGTGATCACCACCTCGCCGTCGTCGTCCTCCTCCTCCTCCACCACGACCACCTCCTCCTCGTCATCGTCGTCGTCGTCATCGCTGTCACGGCGCCTCTTGCCCGAGCCCGCCGCTGCCTGCCGCTGCGCCGGCTTCTGCCTGCCGGCGCCGCCGGCGCCGCGGGCGAGTGGCGGCGCGGCGCTCCCGCGCTTGCGCGCCGGCCGCTGCCCCTCCTCATCCTCGTCGTCCTCCTCCTCGTCCAGGAAGTCGTCCTCCTCGTCCTCCTCAGTGTCCAGGTCCACCACGTACTTGCGGCGCGGCGCGGCGCCGTTGGCGTGGCGCGAGCTCCGCCGCAGCGGCCTGCATGCACGCACACCACCACCACGCAACCGCCCTGTGCCCGAGCCTTCTGCCCGCAACCCTCACAGGCGCTCGACTCCTCCACCCTGTCTTCACAGCCATGCACAACCGGCCATGCACAACCGGGGAACCGGCCACAACGTCCCGCGGTGCACCTGCCGTGCCGGTCGACGCCCTTGCGCACGGCCACGCCGTCCTCCTCGTCCTCCAGGTCCACGTCGTCGTCGTCGCCGCTGCCGCCGCCGCTCAAGGACATGCTCAGGTCGTCCTCCTCGCTGTCGCTCCAGTCGTCCGAGTCATCAAACGCTGCCTCGCCGCCGCGCCGCCGGCCCCGCCGCCGCTTGGCAGGCTTGCTGCCGCCCCCCTCCTCGTCCGACGAGCCGCCGACGAACTTGGCACGCACGGCTGCGGGCACGATGGCCGCGGCAGTCACGCAGCGGGCGCAGCGCCCACCACCAGGCGTCTCGTCGCAGGCGACGGCAGGCACGGCATGCCCCTCACCGAGGCATGCTGCGCGAGTCCCTCTTCCCGACCCCCAGGGCGCAGGTGGAGGGCCGCACCTTGGGACTGCTGCTTGAGGCGTTCGTTGGCCTGCGCTGCGGACGAGCGACTGGAGCGCTCGCGCTGGGGGCCAGCAGCCACCGCCGCCGCCCGCTGCTCCTTGAGCTGCTGTCTCCGCCTGGCCCTGGCCGCCTTCTCCTCCTCGTCGCTGTCGCTGCCGCCTGGCGGCCGGTTCTCCTCGTCACCCTCGCTGCCGCGGCGCCGGGCCGTCTGGTCCGCCACCTTGCGCGCCAGCTCCGGGATCTGTGACCCGCGCAGAGAGCATTCGCCGCAAGATGGCAGTTGCGCCATGCGCCCTTGCACACGAGCAGAGGAGTTGCACGGCTCCGCGTCTGCCTGGCGCGGCGCGCTTGAACGGTTTGACCCCGCAGCGGCGGGCGCGGACGCAGCGTGCATGAGAACACCCTTCTCACTCACCGCCAGCTGCATTAGCATGGCGCGGTTGCGCTGGATGCGCGCTTGGCGCTGCGCCTCGTACTCCTTTGCGTCAGGCGCGTCCTCCGCCTGACCCTCGCCGTCCTCCTCCTCGCCCGTTGAGGGCTGCTCCTGTTCATCCTGCTCCTCCTGGCCGCTCACGAAGGCTGAGTCCTCCTCCTCGCTGGCCATGCTGCGCGCACGCTGACCGCTGACACCGGTTGGCGGGCCCCCGGCCTGGCCTGGCCTGGTGCTGGTGGCGCGTTCTCTGGGCACAAAATGCAGAGCACAAGAGCTGCACGAGGACCGCGTGGATCGCCGAGCGCAGCATGGCGCGTATGCCCGCACGATTCTTTGCTCACCTCACAGCGCAAGCGAGCGCAGCATCAGCAGGACGCTAGGGACGCGTCAGGATTCTACGCGCGCAGCTCCTGCGCCCTTGGCCGCGCGGCGGCACCCCACCGTCGCACGATGGCGGACGCCGTCGGCGTCGCGCGCGCGTTCCAGCTCAAGGGGTTCACAGAGGCGGTCAAGGAGCAGGCCCCCCTCGACGGCGCACGCGTGGCGGACATGTGCGAGGCGCTGGTGGCCTCCCGGCTCGTCGGTGGCGAGGCGGCGCTGCAGCAGAGCACCACCAGCGCCAGGAAAGGCGGCCCGCAGGCAGCTCCTGACACGCTCTCCAGGGCGGTGGACCAGTGGTTCGCGGCGTTGACCAAGGCTCTGCAGGACCAGAGCCAGGTGCGCCTCACAGCACGCGCGTCGTGCCCCGCTGCCGCCGCTGCTCGAGCACCGCTCTCAACACGAAACCATCATGCCAATGGATCCATCGCGCGATGGGCGGCCGCCTTTGCAGGTGGCGCAGCAGGCGCACCTCGCCCGGCTGCTGGCCGCCAGCATGTCGGTCTGCGACGCGCCGCGGCTGCTGCTGGGCTACCAGGCGTGGCTGGCCCTGCTGCTGGACGCGCTGCTCAAGCCCCAGCGCGACGCCCTGCTCGCCCTCGTGGGCGCCCCGCAGCAGGCAGGCGGCGCCGGCAGCAGCAAGGCGGCGGGCGAGGGCAACGGCGCCGACGCGTCTGGTCAAGAACAGCCTGCCCAGCCACAGCAGCAGCAGCAGCGGAAGCGGCCGTGGGCGGCGGCGCTCATGCCGGGCGGCGGCGCGGGCGGTGCGGGTGCGCCGCAACAGAACGCAGGCGCCGCGGCGGCGCTGGCCGGCGCCGTGGCGGCGACGTGCCACGCCGTCACGCACGTGTTCACCCGGTGAGCCACTGCGCAGCGCCCCTGTATCTGCGGTGCCTGGGCTTGAAAAGCGATGAGCCAGCAGGTCCGTGACGCGTGCGCTGATGTGCTGTGCTGCGCACGCCTCCCCCTCCCCTCGCCCGCAGGCTACAGGACTTCCTGGAGGTGGCGGGCGTCCGCCGTGAGGCCTCTGCGCTTGCGTCACGCGCCTGCGGACTCCTCCTGCCGCTCACCACCCTCCCCTGGCCCTCATCACCCGTGGCCCCGGGCGCCGCCGCCGCCGCCGCTGCCACCGTCCCGGCCGCCACAGCTTCCCTGCAGTTGCTCACCCGGCTGATGGACGCCGTGCCCGCCAGCCTCCGCAACCACGCCGCGGCGCTGGAGGCCGCCGTCGGCTCCGCCCTGGTCAGCAGCTGCTGCGCCGCTCCTCCGCTGGCCGCAGACGCGCCCTCGGCGGCCGCCGCGGCGCAGCACCATCAGCTGCGGAGCGCGGCGGCCGCGTGCCTGGCGGCGCTGCCGCGGGTGGCCGGCGACGCGCCGTCGTTTAGCGATCACTTCCGTCGGCTGCTGCTCTCAATCCACGACGCGCTGGACGCGGCGCTGATGCGGCTGGACGACGCGACGCTGGCGGCGGCGTGCCGCGCGCCCCTCCAGGCAGCCGCTGCGACTGCGGCCGCGGCGGCGGCGTCCTCCTCAAAGCAGGCCAACGGGGTGGGCAACGGCGGCGCGGCGGCGGCGGCGGGCAGCGCGGCGCAGCAGCAGCAGCGGCAGGCGGAAGGGTTGCTGCCGCTGGGCGCGGCGCTGCGGGGCAGGGAGGGCGCGAAGGGGGCGGCGGGGCAGCAGGGCGCGGCGGCGGCGGCGGCGGCGCTGGCGGGGATGGAGGCGGCGCAGCGCATGGTGGCGGGCGCGTACCCCTGCCCTGTCCCGCTTCCCTGGTGAGTGCCGGTTGCTGCTGCCATCTGATCCCG
>VFQP010006082.1_pt1 | contig 16091 bp, 12 predicted proteins | sample 3512351 | NCBI WGS metagenome assembly VFQP01 (sample SAMN10412372, study PRJNA504923) | tailings metagenome | isolation source: Relicate 1 Philex TSF1 revegetated site | place: Philippines: Tuba, Benguet | collected 2017-08-29 | reverse complement strand
CAGGCACTCGACCCAGGCGACAGCACGGCTGGTACGAGATAAATATCCGCTCTCTAGGGTTTCGGCCCTGGCAGCCCGCCCCGGGGTGAGCATGCACCGACTGGGGCCTCTGTGGCACGTGGCATTACAGAGGGCCGGTCGGTGCATGCTCACCACCACCGGGGCGGCAGTGGCAGCGCTGCAGCTAGGGCTGTGAGTGGTGGGTGGGAAAAAGGAGGAGAAACGCACGGGAAGAACGGAGGTACTAGGCGGGCTTGAAAGGAGCGGCAAGGAGAGACGATAACCGTGTTTGCAGGCAGTCACTCGAGCAAATTATCCGTCGCTGCCAAGAAATCTGGCGTTTGTTGCGGCTGTGGAAAAGGGGGCATCAGTCGTTGGCGGGCGGGCAGGCCGACAGGCGTGCAGGCGTGCCACCAACATCCCGCTGCTTTCAAGCACTCGCGAGCCAAAGGGGCTCGGCTGCTTCTCTGAGCAAGGCAGCGCAGCAGCCAACCAGGCAGCTCAGGGCTCAGGAGCTACCCACCGCCGCCTTCTGGAACATGTCGGCGGAGATGCCGGCGCGCGCCATCTGCTGCGCCAGGCGGCCCAGGCCGGCCGGCACCTCGGTCTTCAGGCCAGACACACGCAGCTCCTTCTCCTGGGGCGATCGAGGGGGAGGAGGGCAGGAAAGGAGGGGTGGGCCACCAGGACATGCAGGCGGAAAGCAGAGCTGGGGAAGCAGGCAGGGGCGACGCCTGCAGGCGCATTCCACGGGAAAAAGCACAGACTGTCCTGCCCCTCCTGCGCCCATGGCTTGCTGCAGAGCAGCCTGCTCGCCCTGGCATCTCCTTGCACCCGGCCTGCCAGCCCTGGGTGCCCCCCGCTCTGCTCTGCAGGCCCACGCAGCTGCTGCTGCCAGCCGGCCAGTAAGCGCGCGCAGCCCCGTCGGCTGCACCCGCGCCCCACCTGCTGCAGCTCCTCGGCGGAGCGCTGGGAGAGCTGGATCTTGTCGCCCTTGACTGACACCACGGTGACCTCGATCTCCTGGCCCTCAGCCGGGGCGGGCACGCCCTCGCCGCGCACCATCTCCGTCTCGTGCAGCAGGCCGGTGAAGCCCTCGCCGACCTCGACGAACACGCCAAAGGGCGCCACCGTGGCGATCTTGCCCTTGATCACGTCGCCGGCGGAGACGGGGACCGCGGCGCGCGGCGCCTTGCGGGCCGCCTTGGCCGCGCGCGCCTGCTGCTTCAGCTGCGGCCGGTCGCCGGAGGCCTCTGCCTCGGCGTCGGCGGCGCGGGGCGCGGGCGCGGCGCCCTCGGGGATCATGGTCACCGCAAACTTGCCGCGCTCCTGGTCGATGTTCATCACGCGCACGCGCACCTCCTGGCCGCTGGACAGGGTGTCGTTCACGTTGCGCACAAAGTCGGTGGAGATCTGCGGGGAGGGCAGCAAGGGGGTGTGGGTGCGGGTGAGGATGGCGCGAGCACCGACAGAGCTGTGGGGGTTGGGCATGCACAGGCGCTGGTGCAGCAGGGTGCCATGTTGCTGGGCAAGGCATGGTTGGGCAGTGCCAAAGAGCAGGGGCCGCCTGCATGCACCTGCATGCGCAGCCCTGAGGGTGCCGGCTTGCCTGGGAGATGTGCAGCAGGCCGTCGGTCTGAGCGCCGATGTTCACAAAGGCGCCAAAGTCGCGGATGGAGACCACCACGCCGTCGTACTCCTTGCCCACCTCCACCTCAGTGATGGCCATGGTGCGGGCAGGACCCAGGGAGGCTGCAAGGGCGGGGCAGGAGGGAGGTGGAGGCAGGTGGGTGCTGGCGCGTGCGGGAGCCAGGCAGGTGCGCTGCTAGGGCGGGTGGGCCGCGCGGAATCCACGCACAGCCAGGTTTGTAAGAATGCTTACACTGCTGCTGGCGCCGGCCTTGCCGACGCTGGCGCTGCTGCTGCTGCTGCTCGGGGGCAGGGGCGGGCGCGGCCTCCGCCTCGGGCGCCGCCTCGGTCTCTGCGGCGGCCACTGCGGGGCGCACAGTCATGCGGGCACGGGGCACGCGGGCCTTCACACTGCGAATTGTGGAGGACAGAGGGGTGGAGGGATCCCTCAGCAGGGGCAGGAAAGCCGGTGCTGCCACAAGCGCCCTGCAAGCGCTGGCGGGGTCCCTGCGCCACAACTTCGCCATCTCATGTGCTGCATTATAGTCGCCGAGCATTTAGGGGGACCTGACAGCCCTCTGCCACCGCTTTGCAGCGCTGCCAGCGGCAGCATGGTCCCGCGCTCACTTGCGGGCCACGCCGGCCACACGGCCGTGCGCCAGGACAGACGCCTACACAAGGGAAAGGGTAGCAGGGCCGAAAGTTACAAGGGCGCCGCCCGGCTTATCTTTGGGCGCTGAGCAGCACGCATTGGCGCTGCACGCACCTGCAGAGTAATAGGCGCCATCCTAGGAGACCACAGGAAGTTGAAAAGGACACTGCCAGGCCCCCGTCAGGGCCACATCCTCGACACCTGCTGTGCTGTGCACCAGAAGGAAATTGAGTTGATTGCGGGGCCCATCCGTCACGTTTGTATTTCCTGCGATTTAATACACGCTTCTGCGCACCGCGTTTGCGTTTGCAAGACTTCCCGCAGCCGAGACGAGAAGGAAGCCGGCCATCTGCTTGCTGCGCTGCTGTGCAGGCTCAAGGTAGGAAGGTCGCAGTCCAACGCCCTGCGGCATCCTGCTCGCAACAAGCCCACTTGCCTTCAAACAGCTGCGCCTCTCTGTCCCTGCCCCACTGCTCGTGTTCCTGCTTTCTCGCAGCCGACTTCATTCCATGCTGCGCTAGCAAACTCGCGTTTGCGCCGGCACACCAGCTGCCTGCGCCGCCGCCTTGAGGTGGGCTCAGTTGCATTCGCTATTGCGAGTGATGGTGCTTGTGCCGAGGATTCCAGGGCACCGCATTTCTTGTGCCTGATTCTCTGCCCCTCACTGCCAGGCTCAGTCCTGACTCTCCGTTGGGGCGCCCAGAGCAAAATGATACCTTGCTTCCTCTGGGTGCTCGCATTGACATCTGTCACTTGCCATTCGTGCCGTGCAGTGCACGTGTAGTTTTGTGGTGATCTCATGGGCTGGGCATGCTCGCGCTGTACCCTCTACAACAGTAGCGCCTCAGCTGTGTGTGGCGCATGCGAGCAGCCGCGGCCGCCGGCGCAGCAGCAGGCGGCGGGGGCTCAGCCACCTGAAGTGATTGACCTGTTGGACGACAGCTCAGATGAGGGGGAGGCTCTACAGCGGCAGCAGCAACAGCAACAGCAGCAGCAGCAGCGGCAGCAGCAGGGGAAGCAGCAGCAGACGCAGGAGAAGCAGCAGCAGCAAGATCAGCGGCAGCGACACGGCCACATCCAGCAAGGGCACCCGCTGCCACAGAAGCAGCCGGCTGGTCCGCAGCAGCGGGGCGGTCGCGGCGCCGCTGGCATGATTGCCGCTGGCAGCAAAAATGCGGGCATGGACGCCGGCAAGGACTCTCCCAGCTCTGATGACAGCTTCCAGATCGAGCTGAGCGACGTCACCAGCAGCAAGCGGCGGCGAACACTGGGCGCTGCCGGCTCAGCCAGCGTGAAGAAGCAGCAGCCGGTGGGGTCGGCAACTGCTGCTGGCAACGGCAGCGGGTCCTCCGCTGAGACCGCTGTGCTGGCGGGCGCCGGTGGAGGCGGCAGCAAGAGCGCAGCTCCACGGCTGCCGCCGCGGCAGCCGCAACCCCTGAAGGGCACAGCTGCCGTGGCGGCACTGGTCCGCCCAAGCCCAGCAGGCAGGGACGAGCCCGCAGGCAGCGTCACAAGCGGCAGCCCAGCACCGCTCCCGGACAGCACCAGCGGAGGGCAGCGGCAGCGGCGGGAGGGCCAGCACGAACGGGCAGGGAAACGGGACCACGATCACCGAGCACAGCGGGAAGCCGACACGCCATCGCCCGCGGGCCTTGCAGGGCTGAGCCTCCCCCCCAGCAAGAAGCAGCGGCTAGCGGCTGGCAGCAACGGTGCAACCGCTGGTGTATCAGCACCTCGCAGCGGGCAGCTGCAAGCTGGCGCCGGTGTCCGCGGCCAGGGCTCCAGCCCCGCTGCCCCGCAGGCAGCGCCTCCCAGCGGGCTCGGCGCCCTGCCCCTGCGCCATGCCCGGCTCTCAAAGCGGTCGCCGCAGACGCTGCGAGGGCCGCGATCAACGGCTGCAGCTCAGGCACAGACAGGAGCAGGGAGGCCTCATGGCACATCAGACCTAGGACAGGAGCCTTCCTTGACAGTTGGTGGTGCGGCACTGGCAGCGGCGGGAGCAGCAGGCCCAAGCCCTGGCCGGCCGCCCTCGCGGCAGCTGCCGCCGGCGGCCAGAGGCTTGCCGGTGCCGCTTAAGCCTCGCATGCCTGGCAAGCCGTTGGAGAAGCATCCGCAGGGGCAGGAGGTGCAGCAACAGCAGCAGCAACAGCAGCAGCTGCCGCAGCCAGTCCAGGCATCGCTGCGACTGCCGCCGCGGCCGCCGACTGCGCAGGGCAGCAGTCTGGGCAGCCCGGCAGCTGGGCCAAGCCTGGCACTGGGGGTGCGGCATGCGCGGCAGGAGGGGTATGGTGAACAGCAGGAGCTGGAGCAAAGCCCGGGGTCGGTGGGTCTTTTACGCCAGCAGTCTTCGTCCGCCTCCCCAGCCGGGAAGGCGCCGTTGGAGCAGCAGGCAGAGCCTGATGTGCGGCAGGATCTGGCGACGCGGATGGATGGAGGGGATGGGGAGCGGCATGATGAGCAGCAGGGCCCGCCAGCCGTGGGTCCACACACCTTCTGGCAGGGCTTGGAAGCGGCATATGGCGTGGTGAGCGCGGCGCTGAGCTGTGGGGAAGGGGCGGAAGTTGGGGGGGCGGGGATCCCGTTGCATGGCCTGGTGCTGACTTCTTGAGTGTGTGAGTGTTTGGTTTAGCTTTGCGAGGTCCAGTCAGTGCTGCTCGGCACAGTGCTTTGGTCACCCGCGTCACCTACCCCACCCCTGCTGCCCTGCGCCACTGATTACCTGCAGCCTTGTGGCCCACCCGCCGGGGTGCCTGCCGGGGTGCCTGCCGGCAAAGTTGGCGGCGCCGCCGTCGCCGGCTCCGCCCCCGCCTGGGTGCGTCGCGCACGGCATTGCGCCGTGGACGCCACCCCGGCCCTGCTGGCCGCCGCCGCCGACTGCCCGCCCCTGGAGCTTGAGGGCCAGGGCCAGCACCCCAAGGCAGGCCTGGCCAGTGCCACGCAAGGCTGGCTTGCCTTCCGGCTGGCGGCGAGGCTGCCCGAGGCAGCTGCCTGCTGCAACGCTGAGGAAGTGCTGGAGCTGGGTGCGGCCATGGCGGCTGCAGCGGGACCGCCGCCTCCGCTCGGCGCGGCGCTCGAGCCGCGGCGCCAGCTGGGGCAGGGCAGCGCAGCAGGCGTGGGCATGTGCCACGTGGCCTCCCGCCTGCTGGCGGCAGCCTCGCGCTACCAGGCACACCCGATGAAGCTTGAAGAGCGCACCAACCGCTGGTTCCACACTCGCACGCCCACCTTCCGGAAAACGCTGCACAAGCGGCTGGGCGACGCCTTTGCCAGCACTGGCGGCGCCGGCAGCGCCGGCGGCAGGCACGGCGGCCGGCGCGTCGGCGGCGGCGCGGCACACGGCCCCAGCCGCCTGGGCAAGGGCGCTGGCGCGGCGGCGGGGCAGGCCAGGGGCAGCATCCAGCGCTACCCGCCAGCGGGGCGCAGCGCCATGACGGGTGTCAAGAACTCTGGGTACGGCAGCTTCTGGGCCACTTCCACCATCCGCGGCAAGCAGATCTGGCTGGGCACGTATCGCACCCAGGCGGCGGTGAGTCAGCCAGCGCTGCGTGCCCCGCTGCCTGCCGTCGCGGCCGACTGCGCTTGCCTGCAGGGGAAAGGCCGTTTGCCTTTCCTGGTGCCCGCATCAGCCTGCCATTGCGATCCATCTGAAGGCATCGCCTCTCGTGTGACTCTGGCTTGTCGCAGGCTGGCCGTGCTGTAGACCTTGTCTGGCTGTGGAAGTGGGTGCGAGGCGGCTGCCAGGGCGCTCTGCCAGCTTTCAATGTCCCGGACAAAGCCTACCAGCAGGCAAGCAGCGGGGTGCGCCAGCCACGGAGGCCGCAGCAGAGGCTCAGCCGGCGGCGGGCTGCAGGGCCGCGGGGCCGCAGCGCAATGCATTGCTGCCAGTGGCCGGGTCTGCCCTTGTCGGCAGTGGGGCCCACGCGTAACGCGCCGGCCGGGCGGACCCTGCAGGACGTGTGTCGGTTGTGGGGCAGGTTGCGACTGTGCCGGGGTGGGCCAGCTGCTTGTCGAGCCTGCCTGGGCAGCCAGCAGCCTAGCCCGTGTGGGCACGCCAAAGAATGAAGCAATGCTCGAGCCTGCTTGCTCCCCTTTCCGCAGGACAAGGCACTGCTGGAGAGGCTGCGATCCATCAACGACCCCAAGGCTCTGGTGGACTTTATCAAGTCCGTGTGTGGCGCCAAAAAGTGACGGGGCCCCTGGCCCGCGCACCAGCGCCGGCTGCCTGCGTCTTGCTGTTTACCACTTTCGGCATGACAGTGGGCCTTTGGGGCAGCCAGCAGCAACCCAAGTCTCACATGAGACCGTGACCTCTGACCTCTGTGGCAAGCTTCCTGCGAAGAGTGCAAAGTTGTCTCTTCTGACCAACCCACACGCCGTCTTCTTCGTCCGGTTGCTCCACCCTCCTTGCGCTGACAGACCACTTTACCTCCCCTGTTTTTTCTATCCGCACTGCACGCCATATGTTACATTCACCCGACATAAATGTGCTAAGCCACCATCACTCCTGGCGGCACCCTGCTTTCTCCTGCTGGGCTGCCGCCCTGATGCAGCAATGCTTTGCCCCTGCGAGTTTCCCTCAAGTGGGTTCTCTGGCAACATTGTAGCCCTCCTGTGTCCTTCCATTCCTCTCCTCCTCTCCTTCCCCATCGTTGCACTTTCGACACATACATCCCTGCCCAATGTTGCCGAAGGAATCTGTTGTACACATCCTCATATTGTGACCACAACCAGCTGAGGTGGAAGCTGCCTTTGGGAGGACGGTTGGGCCTGCAATGTGCCCTCCTGCCTGTTTTGCAAGCATGCCGTGCTGCCTGCTCACCACCTGTGGCTCCTGCCTGCGCCCGGCAACGTGTAGGGCGCACAGAAGACCGGGGAATGGGCCTTGAGTACACATGGCTACCGCGGAAGGGGTGCAATGCGCAGCTAGCGTGGCGGAACCACTTCAGTGCGCATGCATCAAGTGGAACCATTCGGCTTCCGCACTGAGGGAGCTGCCTTTTGCCGTGCTGCACGCAGCCGGCGGCAGCTCAGCCAACAAAGCCAAAGTACGTGGGCGGGTCCCTTGCCAGCCCCGTGGGGTGCCCGTTGCTCTCCTCGTCCTCGTCGCTGCTGGCATCAGAGGCGTCTCTCCTCTCCTCAACCCGCAGGCGTCGCAGCTCGGCGTCCACAGCGGCAGCCGATGGGATGGCACGAGGGCCCAGGGCCTGCATCAGTGGAGGGGCGGCAGGCAATCACGGTTTATTCCCGGCTTTTTCGGTTTTTTTTGCACCAGCGAAGAACCATGGCGTGCAGACTGTCACACACAAGGGCTGACATCTGAATGTATTGCTCGGCGATGCGGCAAGGCAGATGACGTTACCAACAGGCACCGACTCGTCTTTGCACATCGTTTGCCACGAATTCATCGCACCCTCACCTTCTGCGCCTCATCCAGGCTGCTGAACTGCGGCAGGGGCCTAAGATCTAGCAGCTCAGGCCTGCGAGCGGGCGCCCCACCAGGCAGGCTGCCAGAACTGCCGCCCTTGGCCAGCACCGAGCGCTCAAAGCAGCTTATGGCAGGGCCTTCCAGAAACCCTATGATCGCCTGCAGCAGCTCTTCCGGGTGGTCTGCCGCCAGCCAGTGGCCCGTGCCCGGCAGCTCGGGCGCTGCCGCTGCCGAGGCGGCGCCGCCCGCCGCGGCCGCCGCCATGGCCGCCGCATCGGCCGCGTCAGCCCAGGAGCCCCGTGCGGCGCGGGCCAGATGAAGGTGGCATCGCAGGTCTGGCAGCCCGTTGAGCAGGGCGGCAGCGTCAAAGTTGAATAGGAAGGAAGGATCCATCCGGGGGCTGAGCAGGCCAGACTCCCCAAACTCGTCCTCTTCGAGCTCGTCCCAGCCCAGCATGCGCCCGCCGCCCCTGCCCTCTGCCAGCCCCGGCGGCAGCCGCAGCAGGCTGCAGGCGGAGGCCACGGTGCCGCGCAGCGGGCGCTGCAGCTGGCCAAACAGCTGGCGCAGCAAAGCGGCGTCCTCTGCAGGTTGGGCTCTTGAAGCGGTGGCGCTGTCACCGCTGCTGCTGGGGGCGGGAGGGTCGCTCCAACTGGCAATCCCAACAGCTGCTGCTGCCCGAGCCGCCGCCGCCTCCAGTGGGAGCAGCAGTACAGGGGACAGGTTGCACAAGGGATGCGCCAGGAAGGCAGCGCAGTGCTCCACAGAAGGGAAGCAACTGGCCTGGGCGGGGCACAGCCCCCACCACGGCAGCAGCGCCCTGCTGTCAAGCACCGCTGCGCCGCCTGCTTTTGCAGGCTTGATAGCCGTCGCCTGGCTGCCCAGCCTGGCCCCAGCAGGCTGCGCTCCTGCAGCAGTGCCCCCGGGCAGCTCCCCTGCCGCTGCCAGCCCAGCCGCGGCACTGCAGGCCGCTGCCACAGGCAGCGTGAACTCTGCCGCCAGCAGGGCCCCAACGAGATAAGGCGACGCCTGCGCCAGGGCCAGCCCCGCTGCGGCACCCATGCCGCAGCCCACTACCGCCAGGGGGCAGACATACAGGTCCAGGGCAACGATCAGGGCCTTGACATCCTCTGCCAGCGCCTCTGCCGAGTACCGCCCATCCAGGGACCGACCCGACTCGCCGTGGCCTGCGCAATAATGCCCAGGCGTGTGGAGGTGTTGCGGCAAAGGGATTGGTGGACGGGGAAGGCCGGCGGGCATGGGCAGGCAGTCAGGCCGGGCTGGCAGCGCGGGCAGTGAGCCGATGGAGCAGCGGCAGTACGAACGCCGCCGTCTTGCCCGTGCCGGTCTCGGCGAGGCCGAGCAGGTCGCGGCCTTCGAGCAGTGCTGGAATGGACTTGGCCTGGATGGGCGTCGGGTGGATGTAGTCTGCGTCGCTCAAAGCACGCAGCAAGGGCTCGGCGAGGCCGAGCTCGGAAAACGTCGGAGTGGTCACGGAAACTATAGCTTTCTGCGCGAGCGACCGGGGGCTAGCGCCGCCGGATGGCCCTTATATGCGCGGTTGGCCCCAGGCTGCGCACCGCAGCGAGGCCCGTTTGTTGGTCGAACGTCCCGGAGGGATCACTTCACGCTTCGCCGGGCTCTCACACAGCCACATGGCGAAACAGCAGAGCGCCTGGCGCGCTCGCGGAACGACACGCCTCATATGGGTGATCCGCGGTGTTCCGTCAATCTATTTCGCAGGTGCAGCATTTTTGCCGCACAATCTACGGATTAACTGGATCTACCATGTGAGGGCCTCGAGGGCCGCAATCGGAGGCGCCGGATGGCCCTCGAAAAGCTGGGCCAGCGTGGCCTCGTCGAGGGTCGCCTTTCCCGCCACATGCAGGGCGCTCGCGATAAACACGGCGCTCAGGCCCGCCGCCGCGGCACCCGCGATATCGGTCTTGATGCCATCGCCGATGGCCAAAATGCGAGACGTCTCGACAGGCGCCCCACGCACTTCGCTGATCAGCTCGCGGGCCCGCGTATAGATCGGGGGATGCGGCTTGCCGGCATAAGCGACCTTGCCGCCCAGCGCTTCGTAGGCCGCCGCGAGCGCGCCCGCACAGTAGATGAGGCGATTGCCGCGCTCGACGACGAGGTCCGGGTTGACGCAGATCATCGGCAGATTGCGCGCTCGCATCGCTGTCAGCCGTTCCCGGTAGTCATCAGGTGTTTCGTGATCGTCCTCGATAAGACCCGTACAGACGACGACGGCTGCGTCAGCTAGCGGGGCGAACGCAACATCGAGCCCGGCGAATGTGCCGAGGTAGCGATCCGGCCCGAGATGATGGACGGGCTTGCCGGCCCAGGCGGAGATCAGCGCGCGCGTGACATCGCCCGAAGTGACGATTGCGTCGTAGGCGGCGCGCGGCACGCCCAGCTCGTTGAGATGAGCCGTCACCTCCTCGCCGGTCGATGGCGCATTGCTGACGAGCACGATCGTGCCGCCGCCCGCGCGGAACTTCACGCACGCGTTGCTCGCTGCCGGATAGGGATGAGCGCCATCGTGGAATACGCCCCACACGTCGCTGATCCAGGCATCTGACGTGCGTGCGAGGGGTGCGATCGAGCGCAGCAGCGGAATATGCGGGCCAGCCTTGTTCTGCATCCCGCCTCCGCGTTGGATGATGTGGTTGAGGTTCGGCCGCGGGCCGGATTGCCTGAACATGCCGCGGGCCGCCACAGCCTTAGCCGGGCGGCCCGCGCGGTTCAAGTTCGCTCACGCCCGTGCTCGCTTCGCTCGCGCGCTCCGCGGGGGCGGCGCTCGCGCCGGCGCGCGGTCGCGCGCTGTTGGCAGTCTTTCCGCACACGCCAGCAGCTTCTATGCGGCACTCGATCGGGTTGCCGATCGGTCCTGGCGGATGGCCCGCGGGCCGCCAAAAAGCCTTCCCTGACCGAGCAGCGCGCCGAAGCCGAGCACCTTGACCAGTTCCCGCTCCTCGGCAATCCGGCTGACGATCAGCGTGAAACCGAGACCGGAAAGATGCCGGCAGAGGTCGGCAGCCGGAACGAAGCCATGCGGTGCAGCCAAGCCCTGCAGGAAGACTTGCGCATCGAGGCGCACGAACTGGAAGCCGCGCCCGACTAGCCCCTCGAAGTCCATATCGAGATCGACGACGTCCACAAGCGCATAGCGCAATCCTGCGTCCGATAGTGCTGCCAGCGCCTCCCAGTGTGCGGGACCAAACGCGCGCACCTCGGACTGCGCGATCGACATCACGAGCCGCGCGCCAAGCGTGGCGTCGGGTGCTAGGGCGCCGCTCAGGGCCGCATGGAAGCCGAGATCGCGCAGAGACTCACCCGAAGCGACGGAGAACAGGTCCGCATAGGCGCCGCGGGCCACGAACTCACCTGCGAGCCGGATGGTTTCACCAAACGTGAGCGCCTCGATGCGGGGACGAAGGCCCGTACCCGCCAAGGCTGCGCTGAAGGCCTCGGGATTGAAGATCTCGCCATCCTCGCTGCGCAGTCGGATCGAGACCTCGAAATGGCGCGTTTTGCGGTCGCCGAGATCGAGGATCGGGTCGAGGCAGAGATCGATGCGCGAGGCGTCGATCGCATCCGCAATTTCTTCATGCAGACCCATTGGCCCGGCAAGCGGTGCGCTCGGTGCCGCGCTTCTTGCAGCCGGCGCCACCAAGCTCTCCCGCATGTCGTCGGCCATGCCCTGTAGCGCGCCGACCTGATCTTCGACGAGGTCTAGATCGCGCGCGACTGGGGCATGAGCCGGCGCCGGCGGAAGCGATGAAGCCGGCGCAACGGGGGCGCGCGGGACATCCACCTTCACTTCAGCCTTCACTGTCGGCCCGTTGATCTGATCGGCCAGCCCCTTGATCAGGGACTGCATGATCGCAATGTCCTGCGCGCGCGGGTCTTCCGCCTTGGACATCTCGCGCGGGGCTTCGACGACCGGCGGCATGGCAGCCGGCCTCTCGGAAGCCAGTGCCGCGAGCCCCTGCGGACGCGGACGCGCGGGCAATGGCGGCGGCGCGGGGCGCGTCGCTGCGGGAGCGGGTACGGGCTTCTTTGCTGGGGCGACAAGGCCTCCTGCACTTGCTGGGCGTGCCGGGGGAGCGGCTGACATCGGCTTCGGCGCGCCTGCTGTCTGCACGATCGGCGGCGCGACTGGCGGCTTAGCCTTGGGGTCGCTCGCGCGCGGCGCGGACTTGGCATCCTCGCGCGGCGCCTTGCCCGCGGCCGGCGGCGCAGGCTCTGTCTTCGGCGGGGCTGCCCTCGGTGCCACGGGCGGTTGCTGGCGAGAGGCATCGGGCGCCGTCGCCCGCTCCATGACACGTGGCGGCGGCCGGTCTCCCGTGAAGCCCGCGAACCGCGGCAGTTCGCGCTCGGCATCCATCCCACGCCGTGCGCCGACCAGACGGCGCAGCGCGGCGTTCTCGTCCGCAAGGTGCGCGACGTCACCGCTTAGATCCGCCGCCTCCTGTCCGCGCCGCACGAGCGCGTGCACGACCAGCAGGCACCAGTAGATGGTGAGCGAGATGACGATCGCCGGCAGCATGCCGAAGCCGAAGCTCGTGCGCAGCGCCATGCCAAGCGCCGCAATCACGATCATCATCGATATGTGAACAGTTACCTCGCGCAACCAGCCACTCGAGCCGGTCTCTGCCGGTTCTTCGAGGGCGTCGGCGTCGTAAGCTGCGGTATGTGTCATCCCCGCACGCCGCCTCCAGTGATTCGACCCGTGATGACTCTTCTCGCAGCGCCCGCGATTCGCAATCCGCGGGGGCCTGCTGTCACCAGATAAAGGCCGAAAATCCGGCTGTTCAGCGCTTTATGCTCGCGCGGTGGTGCGCAATCTCATCACGCAGGAGCTCGAGCTCGAGCCAAGCGTGCTCGGCCTCGGCAAGCTCGGCCTCGGCGCGTGCGAGGCGAGTCGTCGAAGTGTTGAACGCCGCGGTGTCGCGCGCGAAGAGATTCGGATCCGCGAGACGGCGCCCAAGCTCGGCAATCTCACCTTCGAGAGCGGCGATCTGCTTGGGCAGAGATTCGAGTGCCTGCGTCTGCTTGTAACTGAGCTTGCGCTGCGGGGCGGACGTCGTCGCCGCATCCCCGGAAGGTGATTCAGTTGTATCAGCGGAGCGCGTCGCGGCCCGCTGCTTCGGCTGGGGCTCCTGACTGCCGACGCGCTGCGCGAGCATGTCGGAATAGCCACCTGCATACTCGGTCCACAGTCCCTCGCCCTCTGCGGCAATCACGCCCGTCGCGACGCGATCGAGAAAATCACGGTCGTGGCTGACGAGAAGCACCGTGCCGGCATAGTCGGCCAGAAGCTCCTGCAGAAGATCGAGCGTTTCGAGGTCGAGATCGTTGGTCGGCTCGTCCAGCACCAGCAGGTTGGATGGTCGCGCCAGCGCGCGGGCAAGCATGAGCCGCCCGCGCTCGCCGCCCGAGAGCACGCTCAGCGGTGTGCGTGCCTGCTCGGGCGCAAACAGGAAGTCCTTCATGTAACCGATGACATGGCGCGCGCTGCCATTGACGATCACCTGGTCGCCGCGACCACCTGTGAGCGCATCAGCGAGCGTCCAGTCCGGCTTGAGTTCTGCGCGGCGCTGATCGAGCGTCACCATCTCCAGGTTCGTGCCGAGCTTGACGCTGCCGCTGTCGGGCATGAGTGCGCCGGTCAGCATCGCGAGCAGCGTCGTCTTGCCGGCGCCGTTCGGACCGATGATGCCGAGGCGGTCGCCGCGCGCAATCCGAAGTGAGAGGTCCTGCACGATCGGCCGGTCGTCGAAGCTCTTGGAGATCTGCTCAGCCTCAATCACCAGCTTGCCGGATGTACCACCCTCGCTCACGGCAAAGCGCACATTCCCCACGGGCCCGCGCGCGTCCTTGCGCTCCGCTCTAAGCTTGTGCAGCTCGGCAACGCGGCGCACGTTGCGTTTACGGCGCCCCGTGACGCCGCCGTGCATCCAGCTGTCCTCGCGCGCGATCTTGCGATCGAGCTTATGGCGCTCGAGTTCCTCCTGCTCGAGAACCTCGTCTCGCCACCCCTCGAAGGACGCAAAGCCCCTGTCGAGCTGGCGCGCGATGCCGCGATCGATCCAGATGGTACTCTTCGTCAACGTCTCCAGAAAGCGCCGGTCGTGGCTGATGAGGACGATCGCGGCTCTCTGGCTCCCGAGCTCCTTTTCGAGCCACTCGATGGCGGGCAGATCGAGGTGGTTGGTCGGCTCGTCGAGCAGCAGGACGTCGGGGCTCGCCGCAAGCGCACGGGCGATCGCCGCGCGGCGCGCTTCGCCACCCGAAATCTGCGCAGGATCCTCGCGACCACTGAGCCCGAGTATTTCGAGCGCCGACTGCGCGAGATACGCTCCCTCTCCATCGGCAAGGCCCGCCTCGACATATGCAGCGACACTCGCGAAGCCGGAAAGGTCCGCCTCCTGCGGCAGGTACGCGACGCGCGCACCAGGATGCACGAAGCGCTCGCCTTGATCGGGCGCAACCTCACCCGCCGCAATGCGCAGAAGCGTCGACTTGCCTGAGCCGTTACGCCCGACAAGGCCGATGCGGTCGCCTGCGCGCACGGAAAGGTCGGCGCCGGAGAGCAGCGACGTCCTGCCGAAGGTCAGATGGATGCCGGAAAGGCGGATAAGCTCGATGGCCATGCGGCGTATGTAGCCCGGCAGGCCCGCTCGCAACAACCCATCTCAGTGCCAGTTATCTCAAAGCAAGTCAGTGCTGGCGCGAAATGTCGCTGGCCGCGATCTCGGGGAGCCCTATGCGCGCCATCATGGAGGCCGGCGAGACAGCAGGCTCCAGACGAGCGAGCGCGATGACGACATCACGGCGCTGGTCGGGATGGACCAGAATCAGCTCGTGGTGGATGCCCGATACCGTGGTCCGTATGCGATGAACAACGCCCCGATAGGCATCGAGCGGCTCGCGGAAGCGGCGCGAGGAAAACAGGCCCTTCTCGGCGACGCGCACCATGTCGCCATCGATCTCGACAATGCCGCCGCGGCCGATCCCGGCAACCAGGCGGCGGACAGGCACGAGGAGCAGCACCGAGAGCAGCATCACGCCGGCGATGACCTGGAGCGTCGCGAGCGGCTTTGCCAATGCCAGGTTTATGGCCTCCGGCTCGCTGATCGCCTCCGTGGTGATGAGAAACATGCCTCCAAAGAGCGACGCGAGCATCGCCCCGGCAGTTACCAGCCCGAGCATGGTGCTCCAGCGCGCCTTGGACCGCACGATCCGCACGAAGCAGTCATCATCGTTCGAGGCGTTCGCGAGGAGGTCTTCGGCGCGCGCGAGCATGGCAATCGTTCCGGCAGTTTTCAGGGATCAGAGCATTGGTTCCGCCGCTTAACGCCCCGGCCGCAAAGTTCGTTCCGTTCGCGGGTCGGGCAAGCGCAGACAAGCGACCTCGCCCGGTCAACGAAGGACCAGATCGAAAAGCTAGGACATAGAGCTGGATCTAGCCTTGTGGAGGCCCGTCCTCATCGGAGGGCTCCGGCAAGATGACCACGATCTTGCCGGCGGGCACGTCGACCTCAGGCACGAAGCGATCACGAAAGGGTATGTGCTCGGTGCGCCTCGAGGGCGCAAGAGCGACCTCGATCAAATCGCCGGCACCGAAGTTGTGAACTGCCACCACCCGACCGATCTCGGAGCCGTCGGGCGCGACCGCCAGAAGGCCGATCAGGTCGGCGTGATAGTACTCATTCTCGCCCGCCGACGGCAGCTGTGTGCGATCGACGTAGAGATCGGTCCCCACGAGCGCCTCGGCGGCATTGCGATCGCCAATGCCGCCAATTCGCGCGACGACCCCCTTGGTCGTCACACGCAACACACGCAACTCGAAAGTGCGATTGGCCGTCGGCGCGAAGAGCGGTCCATAGGCGCCGATCGCCTCGGGCTCTTCGGCGTAGGAGCGCACGAGCACCTCGCCGCGCACACCATGGGCGGCGACGATCCGGCCGAGCAGGATGCGCCCGCCCCGATCCTCTCCACCTGGCATGCCCGATCTCCTGCTAGCGCCTTATGCTTACGCGGCCTTGTCACCGCTCTCGGCGGCCTTCGCTGCTGCTTCGGCTGCTGCAGCCTCGCGCTCGAGGCGCTTCTTGCCGGGCTTCGCCTTCTGCGGGTTGTTGCGGGCCGTGCGCTTCATGAGGCCGGCGGCATCGAGGAAGCGTGCTACGCGGTCGGTCGGCTGGGCGCCGACGGAGAGCCAGTGCTTCGCACGATCGAGGTCGAGCTTCACCCGGTCGGCATGGTCCTTCGGCAGCATGGGGTTGTGCGTCCCGATCTGCTCGATGTAGCGGCCATCACGCGGCGCGGCGGCCTCGGCGACGACGATGTAGTAGTAGGGACGCTTCTTGGCGC
>VFQP010003430.1_pt1 | contig 16091 bp, 6 predicted proteins | sample 3512351 | NCBI WGS metagenome assembly VFQP01 (sample SAMN10412372, study PRJNA504923) | tailings metagenome | isolation source: Relicate 1 Philex TSF1 revegetated site | place: Philippines: Tuba, Benguet | collected 2017-08-29 | reverse complement strand
TGACGCCTGCCGAGGCGACCGATCCACTGTACTGGGTCAAGCATCTGCGCTCGACAGTGCGTTTCGCCGATGGCCTCGCGACGCTCGCTGCCGACAAGACGCGCCTCTACATCGAGACCGGGCCGGGCCGGATGCTTTCCTCGCTCGCCAAGGCGCAGGGCATCGACGCCAATGCCGTGATCAACTCGCTTCCGCATGCCGATGAAGCAGTCGATGATCATCTCTACTACCTGACCGCGATCGGACGCGCATGGGCAACGGGCCTGCCACTGCCGATCGAGCGGCTCTCCGCGAATGCCTCCCCGCGCCGCGTGCGCCTGCCGACCTATGCCTTCCAGCACCAGCGCTATTTCTTCGACCGGGTCGCATCGGGCTCGGTCGACAAGGATGCCGAAGTTCCTGTCAGACGGCCGGATATGGCGAGCTGGGGCTGGGCACCAGCATGGAAGCCCGCTTACGCGGATGTCAGCATCGGCGCTGACCAGAAAGCTGGCTCCTATCTCGTATTCCTCGACGACGCGGGCGTCGGCGACGAAATGGTCGCCCGTCTTCGCGCCGGGGGCCACGCCGTTACCACTGTGGCGCTCGGCGATGCCTTCGCCGTGAAGCAAGGTGGCGGTTATGTGCTGTGCCCAGAGCTCGGTCGCGAGGGCTACGACGCACTGCTAAAGCACCTCGCCGAGAACGGCGGCATTCCCGCCCGCTTCGTGCATCTCTGGCTGCTTACAGCGGACGAGAACTTCCGCCCCGGCTCGAGCTTCTTCAATCGCAATCAGGAGCGCGGTTTCTACAGCCTGTTCTTCCTGGCTCAGGCGCTCGGCGACGCGGAGCTCACGCACGACGTGCAGATCACGCTGCTGACCAATGGTGCGCAGCGGGTTGCTGATGAGCGCTTGCGCTATCCCGACAAGGCAACCGTGCTGGGGCCGGCGCAGGTACTTCCGCGTGAGCTACCGAGCGTCCAGGTTCGCGTGATCGATGTCCCGCTGGCTGCGCGCCTGGCGCCGACGCTGGTCGAGCGCGGCAGGGTGGCGTTCGGCGGTCGTGCAGCTCCCGCAATCGACGGACAAGCCGCTCAGTCTCTGGCCGAGATGGTCTGGGACGATCTCTTTGCCGATAACGGCAGCGAAGTCGTCGCCTACAGGGACGGACGCCGCTGGATCAGGACGCATCGCGAGGTCAGCCTCGATGAGCCATCGGCGGCATCCGATCGTTTCCGCGAAGGTGGCGCCTACCTGATCACCGGTGGGCTCGGCGATCTTGCCGTCGCCTGCGCGCACGAGCTTGCAAAGACATATCGGGCGCGGATCGCCCTCATGGGGCGCCTCGAGCTGCCCGATCGCTCCGCGTGGCCCGCCTATCTCGAGGCGCGCGGGACGACGACGCGTGTCGGGCGCGCGATCGCATCGATCCGGTCGATCGAGGCTGCGGGCGGCGAAGTCCTCTATATTTGCGCGGATCTCACCAATCCTGAGGCTGTTCGCCAGGCCATCCTGGACATGAAGGCGCGGTTCGGGGCGCTGCATGGCGTGCTTCATGCCGCTGGCGTCGTGAACGACGACCTCATTCAGCTCAAATCCGTCACCGACATCGAGGATGTGCTGGCGCCAAAGGTACTCGGTACCATGGTGCTCGATGATGCGCTTGCCGGCGAAAATCTGGATCTCGTCGTTCTCTTTTCCTCGACCAGTACCGACACCACGCCCGCCGGCCAGGTCGATTACGTCGCCGCAAACGCCTACCTCAATGCCTTTGCGGAGAGCCGCGCGACGAGCGGTAAGCCGCACGTTGCCGCTGTTCACTGGGGTGTGTGGCGCGACGTCGGCCTTGCAGCTCGCGCAATCCACGACGCCGAGAGCGATGCGCCGCCAAGGACGATCGACGCGGCAAGCCAGCCGCTCTTCGAGGATCGCGTCCACGAGGAAGGGACCGGCGACTGGCTCGAGCTGCGCGCGGATCCCGCGCGCCAGTGGCTGCTCGATGAGCATCGTCTGCGGACGGGCGAGGCGGTCTGGCCGGGGACAGGCTATCTCGAGCTTGTTGCCGAGGCCGCTCGTGAGTTCGGCATCCACGGCGCAATCGAGATCAGGGATCTCGTGTTCTTGCGGCCCATGCATGTGGCCGATGGCAAGCCACGGACAGTACGTGTGCTCGTCGCTCGCGACGGCCAGCGACTGCGTATTGCGATCGAGAGCAGTGTCGATACCGATGCCGGTCCGGGCTGGCTGCGTCACGCCGAAGCAGTGGCTGCGATCGCGCGCGATCCGCGGCCCTCGGCACTCGATGTTTCTGCTGCCATTGCCGGCTGCGCCAAGGTCACGCGGAAGGACGGCGGTCGCGCCATGCCATCGGCGCAGGATCGGCATCTGCGCTTTGGCCCGCGGTGGCAGGTGCTCCGCGAGCTTCATCTCGGTGAGACCTCTGCGATCGCGAAACTGCAGCTCGCCGATGAATTTGCCGGTGATGTCGCGCGCGGGCTCCTGATGCATCCCGCGCTGACCGATATCGCGACGGGTTACGCGATGGAGCTGATCCGCGGCTATGATGCTGCGGCCGGCCTCTGGGTTCCCGCGAGCTATGGCCGTATTCGCCTGTATCAGGCTATTCCGGCGACGGTCTGGAGTGTCGCGAAGCTCTCTGCAGACAGCGAGTTCGGACCTGGCTTTGCCTCGTTCGACATTACGATCGCCGACGAAAGCGGTCGTGTCGTCGCCGTTGTCGAGAATTTTACGGTCAAGCAGCTCGAGGTCGGCACCGATTTCTCCGCGGCATTGCACGATGTCTCCGGCGCGGTCCCGGCCAATGTGCGCGGCAGTGGTGCGCGCGAGCTATCGCCCGCCATGGCACGGCTTGCAGCACAAGTCGACCAGGGCATTGCGCCGTCCGAAGGCGGCGAGGCTCTGCGCCGTGCCCTCGCTACTGGTCTCCCGCAGGTCATCGTGAGCTCGATGGATCTGGCGCTTCTGAAAAAGGCGGCCGCGCACATCGACGAAGGCCCGTCGGCTGCCGCCGGGCTCGACCGTCCGAACGTCGACAGCGAGTTCATCGCGCCCCGGACCGACATCGAGAGAACGCTCGCGGGCTTCTGGTCGGAGCTGCTCGGCATCGAAAAGATTGGCGTCGCGGACAGCTTCTTCGATCTTGGCGGCCATTCGCTCGTGGCCGTGCGCCTGTTCCGGATGATCAAGAAGGCCTATGCCGTCGACTTCCCGATTTCGGTGCTTTTCGAGGCGCCGACGATCGCGCAGTGCGCCGAGCTCATCGAGGAGACCGGGGCCGGGCGCCAGGACACGGCTGCAGGGAACGCCGAGAGTGCCGATCGTGCGCCGGCCAAGGCGCAGTTCACGCACCTCGTCCAGATGCATACTGGACGGCACCCGAACGCGACGCCACTGTTCATATGCGCAGGCATGTTCGGCAATATCCTCAATCTGCGTCATCTCGCTGTGCAGGTCGGCCTGGATCGTCCCGTCTACGGGCTGCAGGCGCGCGGGCTCTACGGTGGCCAGGCGCCGCACGAGACATTCGAGGAAATGGCCGCGAGCTACCTCGAGGAGGTCCGCGTTATACAGCCGCACGGGCCTTACCTGCTAAGCGGCTTCTCGGGCGGCGGGCTCGTCGCCTACGAGATGGCGCAACAGCTCCGCGCAGCCGGAGAGGCGGTCGATATGGCGGTCATGCTCGACACGCCCTACCCCGAGGACGTGCCGTTGTCGGCTGTCGACCGGCTCACGATGAAGCTGCAGGATATCGGCAAGGAAGGTGGCGCCTACTTCGGGCGCTGGCTGCGGAAGCGCATCGCGTGGGAGATGGCGCGCCTTCAGAAGGGGCGGCCTGCGGAGCCGATCGGCGCCGAGCAGTTCCACAACGAAGAGATCGAGGCAGCATTCCGCCGTGCGCTCGGGCGCTATCGCGCAACCGCCTATGATGGCTCGGTGCTGCTGCTGCGACCCAAGTTGCGCATCGCCTATCGTCTGAGGGATGGTCGCCAGCTCAATGCCGAGCGTAGCATCCTGAAGCCTGACAATGGCTGGTCGCCCTTCCTCCAGACGTTCCTGATCAAGGAAGTGCCGGGCGATCACGACAGCATGGTGTTAGAGCCGAACGTGCGCGTGCTTGCGACCTATATGCGCGACGCTCTGAAGTCGGCGGGTCAATCACCGAAGCTGGAGGCACTTGCAGCGGAGTAGGAGGCGCATTGAAGCTCCTCTCTGCGTGTGCTCGACGCTTGTCGCCAAGCCAGACAACAGCCGAACTGGCTCGAGCAAACGGGCTAACTGCTCTGGCGCAGTCGACCAAGCCGCGTGACTACGGGAACGCCCGCGACGAGCTCGAAATCCTCCCCAACCCGCAGTCGCGGATCCAGCATCGCGGCGGCGCCTACGCATCCCAAGCTGGAGAGAACAGCGAGCAGCATGATTGCGATCGCATATTTTCGTCCGGGGCTCGTGCCCATCAGGGGATCCCGAGGCCGACCGATCACGGTCAGGCGTTCCGGCGCATCGAAGACACGCACGTAGCTTGTGGCTGATGGATCGCCCTTGTCCCGGATTTGCTGAAGTGCCGTGTGCGCATTCTCAGAGGTATCAAACAGGCTTTCCAGTGTCGCGACGATTTTGGGATCGGAGGAAATTGCTGCACGGGCTTCACCGAGCTGGGAAATTGCCGACCCTGGCTCTCGCGTGCTCGTTCGCTCCATGCGCAGTGCGCTGGTGCTTGGCTGGCGGTTCAGCTTGAGCAGACGAAGCGCCTGGAGCTGTGCCTTTACGCGTTCGGGCGATTCCAGGCCCGCGGCGGCGATAGCATGGTTGAGCGCGGCTTCCGCCTCCTGCGCCGCCTCCTCGCGGTGCGCAATAATCAACTGTACGGAACTGAGGATTCCGGCTTCCGGATTGAGAACCCCTTCCATCAGTCGCGCCACGATGGTTTCCAGCTTTCTACCAAGGCCTTTGGCTTGCGAGCCATCGAGCTGGATCTCGAGAACCGCTGCGCCGATGAGCTGCAGCGAGAGCGAACGGCGAAGGACTGAGGTCATGATGCTAAGGGCTGCCGGGTCCGTCGGCACCGGACCGTCGACGAGCTGCGGCAGGAGCTCGCCCAAGACGTGGTCGCTCTTCAGCCAGGCCTCAAGCACGGCGATCTGCTCGACTGCGTTTTGACGGGGGAAGCCCGACGCCCCGCCACTCCAATCAGAACCTCGATTTGCCGACAGCATCAGGATCGTCGACTTGGCCTCATACTTTGTGGGTGTGAACTTCCAGGTGAGAACCGCGAGCGGCGCCGCAATCACCAGCGGCAGGAGCAACAGCAGCCAATGGCGACGCAGGCCCATCAGAAGGAAGACTATTCGTTCAATCGACATCTCGTCGGAACCCTAACTATCGTGGGAGGGCTATCAGTCGGCTTTCGATGCAGCCTGGCCGCAATTCGGAATTGGTGTCGTAGTACGATCGCCACCGGTGCTCGAGCGTCGCGCGCTCGAAACCGATCACCACTCGGTCGCGAGCCAAGCCGCTGGTTCTTTCCAGTCGTTGATAATAATGCCCCCGATCGGGATTTGGTTGAATTTGCAGCGCTCGATACAGCTTCTGAGTTCGGTTCTCTTTATAAGCCCTGACAGGTTGACGAGATACACGAGTTGGCAGGCACCGCCGACAAGGCTAGCGATCTGCGTATCGTACCCCGTGCCATCGTGGATCGCCGGCAGGTCGACGACTATGGAAACGCCGCCGGCGGCGGCCTGATCGAAGATCGCCCTCATCTGGTCGCGACTAGCCGGGAGCAGGTCGCTGTGCTCGGCGAGGTCGATTTGGGCTAGCCCGGTCTCGATCGTCGTGGCCATCCCGAGGAGGTCCAAAGTTTTATTCGCGACCTCCACCTGGGGCGCGGCCTTGCCGACGCGGCTGGCATCGACAATGAGGGCATTGGTGCCGCTTCGTGCGTAAGAAAGTGCGAGCTCGCGACATAGCAAGCTGACGCCCACCCCTGGCCGATCCCCGACGACGCCCACGATCCTGGCCTCTTTTTCTTCGGAGAAGGCCAATATTTTTGTTACTGCGTGCTGCCACGGTGCCGCATCGACTGCCCGCCTTGCGCCGCTCGCCATTGCGAATTCGATCCCTTCCACCCAGCTTCGCCGGACTGTGTCTTACTGCGTCGCCCCCAAAGTGCCCTCATCCAACGCCCGGCACAAGTTGACGTTACCGTCTCACTGGTCCGTGTCGAGGGGCGGCCTCGACACAGGGCCAGCTCATAGTGCGAATTTATAGCCCTGCCAATCCGTGCCGGGCGTGTCACGCACCTCCTCGCAAGGAGCAGGCCAACCACCGCGAAAAGCCCTTCCGCCTATCGGGACGTTGCCTGAGGCTAGATATCACCAGCAACGATGCTTACTGCCGATCGTGGCACACAATTTGCGCCACCTTGCGGGCGATCTTGAAGTAGCAGGCGCTGTCGGGAGTGAAAATTCAAGCTTCCAAGCGCTGCCATTCAGTCTCGATTTCACTCAGTCGGGAGCATACAAGCAAGGGTAGGGGCCTGAACGGGCGTCGGGCTCGTGCAAGTGGCATTATCGCCAAATCGAATACGATTACGTGCTAGTCCGTGTTGTGGCGGCAGGCCACGAACTCGCCGCCGCGAGGAAGGTACGAAATGAATATGTTTGTGTCAGCCCTGGCGTACGCGTGGATATCCCATGCCCTGGCTTTTCTACTGATGCCCAGGTCGATCCCGTTGAGCTTCCGGCTACGCGCAATTGTGCTCTGGGCGCTTGCCGCGCCCCTTCTGTTTTTTTTGCAGGACTGGTTCGTTGTTCTCGTCGTGACCGGGGCTGCCATGATGTTGCTGGCGCCTTTTGACCGCGTTCAGCGTGCCGCATTCTTCCTCGTCGCTGCGCCGTGTCTGCCGACCTACATCGCGACGAACCTGCCGTTTCCCGGACTGAATGCCCTGCTCAATATCACTAATTACCAGGTGGCAGTGATGGTCCTGCTGCTCCCACTGTTTGCCATGCGCAGGTTTGGCGCGTCTCGTCCCGCAAAGTTTTCGATTATTGATGCGTGCCTGCTTTTCTACATCAGCTACACGGCCATCGTGGTGGGTTTTTCGATAAATGCTACAGTCGGCTTACGTCACTTTGCGGAACAGATGTTGACCCTCGGAATCCCTTATTACGTGCTGCGCTACGCAGTGCAGTGCATTGAGGACATAGAGGTCATCTTCGCCAGCTTTCTGGTCGTATCGATTATCCTGGCGTCGGCTGCGCTCGTGTCCACCGCCAAGCAATGGGATTTCTACTTGATCGTACAGCCTATGTCTATTTTCGTGATACCGGATCTCCGGGCCGGCTTCGTACGAATTCAAACCGTCGCGAACACCCATTCTCTGGCCTATCATCTGGCTGTGGCTCTCATCTTGTTGGAGTTTCTCAAATCGCGGTTGCTCGTTTCAGAGAGGAGCGTGGGGCAACTTCGAGGCCACTACGACTGGTTCTCACGGCCATTCAGGTGGGGCCATCTGATGGGTTTGCGTTTTATTTTCGTAGCCGGCATGTACTTCACAAACTCATATGGCGCCATGTTGAGCCTTTTGGTCGCCTGGCTCGGCTACTCGCTGATGATGATCAAGGACAATGTCCTTCGCACAATAGTCCTCAGTCTCGGTCTCACGGCAGTCGTCGCTGGCGGCCTTTGGCTGCTGTTTGGCGATGTGGAGCGCGTCGATCTCCACGGCAACGTGGGCTATCGCCAGCAGCTATTCGTTATTGGCAGCGCTTACTTGATGGAGCACCCAATATTTGGAGATTACAATTTCTACCAAAATCCGGTGTTCGAGCCGCTGAGGCAGGGGCAGGGTATTGTCGATATCACCAATCTCTACCTTCAGGTGGCGCTTCACTATGGCCTGCTGGGTGCGGTGCCCTTCTTCGCAGTTATGGTGGCGTCGATTGTTGCTCTCTTTCGCATAACGTACAAATTAGGCGCCGCTCGTGCGAGCGGGCGATCAATTGCAGATAGAGGGCGGCAGACAGTCATCGACGATAACGAGCTGAGATGGCGACGCATGGCGGCTGTTCTCATCGCCGTGCAATTAGGCTGGCTCGTGCTCGTCGCGACAACGAGCAATGTCGGATTAACGGTGCACCTCGGCATTGTCTTCGCTGCGCTTGGCCGCGGGCTTGCAGATCTCGGATTGGCGGCCGTCACTGCCAATCAGGAGACGGAAGTCGGGAAGGCCTCGCAAGCCGCTACCCGGCATAAAGCACCGGGCCTGCGAGCCACGTGACGAAATGCGGGGGCTCGGGTGCGAAAATCTCGTTACTAGCCGTATATCGCCGTTGGGTCGGTAACGACGATGATGAGCTCACTTGTATTCGATAATGCTGGCCGCTCTTCTGCGGACGCGATTGAGATGAAAGCGGAGTTGCCCGATCACCTCTGGCATATTGCCAAGCGCCAGAAAGAACGATGACTGGAGCGGGATTGGGGACTTGCGGCGCTGTCGTAGATAGAGTCTGGCAACTTGCAGCGGGTAAATGAGCGCGACGCCGAGGCCGGGCAGGCCGAGCGCGAGAGCTGCGGCGACCGTCGTTGCTGGAACTCCTGCCCCCCAAAACCAAATGCGGCGGGATGGCGCGACGGAGTGTCGTTCTGGCGGCGCTCCGTGCAGATGGGCGCCCTCGGCGTACGCGTGGCCGCTGCGGATGGCGCGCCGCCACCACTGTGAAAACCGTGTTATTGCCGCGTCGTGAATGGTCATCGGCTCGTCGAGGCAGACGATCTTCCAGCCGGCCTGGCGCAATCGGACGCAAAGCTCCGGCTCTTCGCCGGCGATCATGTCGGGCCGATAGCCGCCTACTGCCTCGAAGGCGGCTGCGCGGAGCATCACGTCCCCGCCACACGACCTTACGACGCCAGGCGGCACGTTCCATTCCTCATCGCAGAGGCGATTATAGACCGATGCATCCGGAAATCGCTCCCTGCGGCGCCCAAAGACACCCGCAACGTCAGGTCTCTCCACGAGAAAATCCCGCGCCGCGGCAAGCCATCCGCGCTCGACCTCGCAATCCCCGTCGACAAACTGTACGAAAAGGATGTCTTCGCGCGCGGCTCCGAGCCCTTCGAGGCCAGCATTGCGGGCTCGGGCCGCAGTGAACCCTCGCGTAGTATCAAGTTCGATTACCTGCGCGCCCCGGGAGCGGGCCAGTTCGATCGACCCGTCGGTCGATCCCGAGTCGACATAAACCAGGGCTCCAGGCTGCCCGGCCACCGATTGCAGGCACCGCTTCAACCGCTCGCCCTCGTTGCGTCCAATTGCGATGACCGCGACATCGCAGAGTCTGGCATCTCCCGTCGCTGCGCTCATGCCGGCCAATCCTTGCTGATGGCGGCTTCGGCATGCGTCGATGGTAGGGCAGCGCAGCCCTCGGGCTCGATCTTCAAGAAAATGTCAATCATCATCTTCTGCTCGACTTCAGATCGGGCCTGCCGGGCGATTGCCCGCCGTAGCAGAGCCCGCTTATCCAGCCGAGACCCCTTATCATGTGTCGCGGTGGACACGCTCACCAGCGAAACGTGCGCCTCATTCGGGCCCATTCGGCTCTACGCCGAAACGTGGAGCCTACTTGCCAGACCTGGATCGAGGCGCAAATTCTGGAACACTTACCGCGCCAAGGGCAGGTCCCCAAAGCTCCAATGGTTTCCTGAGGGGCCGCGTCAGTCGGGGGACGCTCACAAAGTATGCCACTGGGTGAAGGTGGGCTAGGGAGCATTGAAAAAGCGGACAATGGGATGAATCTACCCTTCATCCCCAGTTCGTTTCTGCGCAAATGTTTCATTTTGGGGCGGCCATAAATTCCATTGCAGTATAAATAGAAGGCGACTAGTCTTCACCCGGTGTGTGATGAGCCATCTCGGGGTTTGGCTCGAAAATTGCGATTGCGGTGGTGTTCCGTGTCGAGGCCGCTTGGTTGGTCATGTTCGGCACAAAGTAAAGTCTGTCCGAGTGGGGAGCGAGTATCGTGGGGCGAGTAGCGTCTGCGCGAAGTGCGGCATGTCCGGCTGGTGGTTTGGCGATTGGCGCCATGCTGGTGTCTATTGCAACAGTCATAGTTCCAGGTGCTGTATTGTCCGCGCCTCTTGAGCGGACAGAAATTTCGGCGGCGCCGCCCTCTGATCAGGCTCGTCCTGTGGAGGTCGCGCAGCTGGCGGAAAGCCGGCCCGCGAGCCCAACTCGAGTTCAGGTGCCCGACAGGGCAAAGCCTGAAACGCCAGCTGCCGCGCCAGGATTTCGGCTTGCCAGTGCAGAGCTGATCCACGTGCGCGTGCGTGGCCAGAGCGAGTTCACTGGCGACTACCGCATCAATCCCGACATGACGATCTCCATTCCTCGGCTGGGCCGAGTGGGCGTCGGTTCCATGACCCCGCACGAGCTGGAGCGTTACCTCGGCGATCGGTTGAGTGCTTCGCTGCGCCAGGAAGTCAGCATTGCCGTTGAAGTTGTGCGTTTCCGGCCATTTTTCATGACAGGTCAGGTTTCAGCTCCCGGCTCGGTGGAATGGCGGCCAGATCTCACGCTGATCCAGGCGATTTCATTGTCGGGCGGCATCACGCGTCCGACGTTGTCGCCCGATGCCGACACCCCGGAGAGGCGATTGCTCCTCGAGCAGGCGCGGATCCGGCATAGTTTTGCAGTAGCGCAGCTGGCGCGCATGAGCGCGGAGAAGGCGCGCAAAGACACTGTCGAAATGGAGGACGTTCTGAGGCCCTTCATTGCGAAGGCCCTGCCAGAAAGCCGGGACGCCCTCGAGGCGTTCATCGCGCGGCAGAATCAGCTTCTCGAAGAGCAGCGAGCGGCCCATGAAATCAGGATCAGTGGGATTGCGCGCGAGCGCGACGCGGTCCTTCGCGAACTCGAGTTCGCCCGATCGCAGTCTGACGAGATCAAGCTGCAGGTCGACCTCACAGAGGCGCAAATGGAGGGCATCGAGAGTCTCAAGGCTCAACAGCTGCTGACCAACTCGCGCTATCTCGATTATCGCCGTACTCTGGCTGAAATCCGGTTGCGCTACAGTGAGAGCGTCCAGATCATCCAGCGCGCGCGTGCGCGATACAATGGATTGGAGCGCGAGATCCAGACGATACAAAGCGACCGCGACGCCACGCTCAATGATCGCATCGAGACCCTCGAGCGTGAAATCGGCGAGCTCGAGATCACGCTCGGCGGGCCGCCAGGATTGATCGAGGCCAGCGCGGGCCAGCTCACGACGACACTGAGCTACCACATCGCGCGTCGGACGAGCACGGGCGTGCAGACGCTGGTCGCCAACCTGTTCACAGAGATCTATCCCGGCGACGTTGTCATCGTTTCGAGCAAGCGGCGAGCTGGGAGCGTAACTTCAGGCGGCCTGACGACGGTCAACAACGCGCCGAATAATTCTCTCGATGAGACGCAGCGGATCATGGAGGGCGCCGTTAGCCCCAGCATTCCGACGTCAGTGCCGGCTGCTGTTCCGACGACAGGCGCGGCCCGGCGCGCAGCGGCCCATCGCCCGGGCTTCCCCCGTCCTTCGCCGTCGTCCTCGCGATCGGTGCTCGACGGTACCGTTAGCTCGTCGCAGGTCCGTTAGGCAGCCCTCTTGGTGCAGTGGGTTGTCTGATCCCAAGTCGTCCGGCTGCCCGCGACGAACCCCAAGTGCCGTGGTGCTTTCCGGTGCAGTCGGCTCCGGGGGCCACACGCCGCGCCGGCTTGGTCTTGCCGGCCTTTGGACGACGCCACGCGCAAATGCGTGATGGGTGAGCGGGCGTGGCGCTACGGGCGCCGTCGACAGGTGCACGGCTCTGTCGCGCACCCTGGAGGGTGAAGCGCCCGGCATTGGAGGCAGCGCAATCTCTGCAACTATTGTCCGCTGGCGCCTGAGGGACAGTCGAGCAGGCTCTCAATCTATATCGGCTCGGCTGTACGGGTTGCTTTGTTAAGGATTGCCGCTTGTTCTGGCCTTATTCTTGCTCCTGTTGGGCAGCGAACCACCATCCTGGAGCTTTGCAAGCCTTGATTTGCGCCTAAGCAAGGAACTCGGAACCATTCCGCGCTCAAAGGGTAGTCGAGACTTAAACGGTCTAGGATCGAAACAATTCTGTTTGAAGTGAATGGCGGGGCCGAGGCGATGCAGGCAGGCAAGATTACGTGCATTCTACTCGGCGACGGTTCGCTCCTCACCCAATGTGGCAACTTACTTCTCGATCGCGGCCACGGGATCGGTGCGGTCGTGACGTCGAACCGCGACATCGCCGAGTGGGCCGCCGGACGCGGGCTCCGCTGCCTTGCTACCAGTGACGTCCTTCGCAGCGGCCTCCCCGGCATTGATTGCGACTGGTTCTTCAGCATCGCGAATACGCGGGTGCTACCGACGCGCGTCTGGCAAGGCGCGAGACTGGGCGCGGCGAACTTCCATGACGGCCCGCTGCCGCGGCACGCCGGCCTCAATGCCCCTGCCTGGGCCATCCTGGCCGGTGACGCAGAATATGGCGTGACTTGGCATGCGCTTTCCGAGAACGTCGACAAGGGCGATATCTACAGCCAGCACCTTTTCGAGATTGCCGACGACGAGACGTCGCTGACGATCAACATGAAGTGCTTCGAGGCCGGTATCTCGTCGTTCGGCGAGTTGCTCGACGGCGTCGAGGCTGGCTCTATCGTCGGCAAGCCACAGCCATCGGCAGGGGAGAGCTCTCACGCTCGCCACGCGCGCCCAAGAGCGGGCGCAACCCTGGATTTCACTGCGACCTGCGCCGAAATCGACCGGATAGCCAGAGCGATGACCTTTGGCACCGAGTACGCGAACCCTCTCTGTGTTCCAAAGATGCGGACGGCAATGGGCGCCTACAATGTGCTGTCGCTCGAAGTTGCGGGCAGCGCGCCGTCAGCGCCCGCGGGAACAGTTGTCGCAGTCGACAAGACCTCGGCGCTGATCGCCGCCGCCGACGGCATGATCCGCATCACGAGCCTGAGCGATGCGACTGGCGCTGTAGTCGCGCTTCGCGACGTCCTGCAAGCCGGCGAGCATCTCCCGTCCCTTTCTGGTGTCGACGTCGAGAGCCTCGATGCGATGCTCCTCGATGTCGCGCGCAACGAGGCGTTCTTCCGCAAGCGCCTGCAGGACTATCGCGACCTGGAGCTGTACGGGCAGCTCGTGCCGCTCGAGGGCGCCACGCCACGTTGGCAGACGCTCGATATTCCGCTTCCCACAGCGCTGGAAGGTTCGCGGGCGGTCGCGGCGCTGATTGCCGGGCTCGCGAGGATCTCCGGTCAGGACCGCGTTGATGCCTATTTCTCCGATGATGCGCTAAGAGAGCGTTCGCAGCGCTTTGCCGGCTACATCGGCGAAAGCGTACCCCTGAGCGTCACTATCTCCGATGATGCGACGGCCGCCACGTTGGGCGATGTCGCCTCGGTGGAGATCGCCGAACTTGGCCGCCGCGTCGGATACGCAGCGGATCTTGCCAATCGCGTCCCGCATATGAGGGCCCTGCGCTCGGGAATTGCCATCAGCCTGGCGACGGACACCTCTTCTGTGCGGCCCTGTGCCAATTCGGTCGTAACGTTTGGCGTTCCTGTTGCAGGCCGGGCCATTCGCCTGGCCTTCGACGCCAATCTCCTCGGCACCGCCGAGGCAACCGCGCTGGTAAATCGCCTTTCGGTCGCCATGGCCGCATTCGCCGTCGATGCGCAGGCGCAAATTGCGTCGCTGCCGCTCATGTCGCCGGACGAGACCTCAGCGCTCTTGTATGGGCGCAATGCGACTGATCGCGATCACGACCGCTCGGCCCTGGTGCATACGCTGATCGAGCGCCAAGCCGCGCTGACGCCTGACGCCGCCGCACTCGTCTGCGGTGCGGAGAGCCTGACCTATGGCGAGCTCGACGCTCGTGCCAATCGCGTCGCTGCGCATCTCGTCGCCATGGGTGTCGGGCCGGATACGCTCGTCGGCCTCAATCTCACGCGATCCTGCGATCTCGTCGTTGGCGCGCTCGCAATCCTCAAGGCGGGCGGCGCCTATGTGCCGCTCGATCCCGCCTACCCTGCCGATCGTATTGCCTACATGATCGAGGACAGCGGCTTGAAGACGCTGATCGTCGACGCATCTGCCGTCGCTGCGACAGCGATCCCCGGCGTCCGCGCGGTGTCGATTGCGGACGCACTCGCGGCGGTGTCCGAGGCACCGACACTGGCGGTGCGCTCGGCCCCGCATAACCTCGCCTATGTCATTTACACGTCGGGTTCGACCGGCCGGCCCAAGGGCGTGATGGTCGAGCACCGCAACGTTGCCAATTTCTTTGTCGGCATGGACGATCGCATCGTCCGCTCGGCCGAAGGCCAGCCGGTATGGCTCGCCGTGACGAGCCTGTCGTTCGACATCTCCGTGCTCGAGCTGTTCTGGACGCTGGCGCGCGGGTTCAAGGTCGTGATCCAGGCCGACGAGCACTACGTGCCGGGCACCCGACGCCCTGCGGCCGGCGCCAGCGGCAGCATGGACTTCGGTCTCTTCTATTGGGGCGATGACGATGGCCCCGGCCCCCGCAAGTATCAGCTGCTGCTCGACGGCGCGCGCTTTGCCGACGCGCACGGGTTCAATGCGGTGTGGACGCCCGAGCGCCATTTCCATGCTTTCGGCGGTCCCTATCCGAATCCCGCTGTCACCGGTGCTGCGGTTGCCGCGGTGACGAAGAACCTGTCGATCCGGGCAGGAAGCTGCGTCCTGCCGCTGCATCATCCGGCACGTGTTGCCGAGGAATGGGCGGTCATCGACAACATGAGCAATGGCCGCGCCGCTCTTGCATTCGCCTCGGGTTGGATGCCCGAGGACTTTCTGCTGCGGCCGGAGAATGCCCCGCCCAACAACAAGACCGCGATGCTTCGCGATATCGAGGTCGTGCGCAAACTGTGGCGCGGCGAGAAGGTCGCGTTCAACGGCTACGACGGCAAGCCGACCGAGATCACGACGCTGCCGCGCCCCGTGCAGGCCGAGCTGCCGATCTGGGTGACGACGGCAGGTAACCCCGAAACGTTCCGCGAAGCTGCACGTCTCGGTGCCAACGTGCTGACGCACCTGCTCGGCCAAACAATCGAAGAGGTCGCCGAGAAGGTCGCAATCTACCGCGAGGAGCTGAAGAAGACCGGCCGTGATCCGTCGCAGTACAAAGTGACGATGATGCTCCACACGCTTGTCGGGCGCGATCGCGAGATCGTGCGCGAGCAGGCCCGCGGCCCGATGAAGAGCTACCTGAAGAGTGCGGCCGCCCTGATCAAGCAGTACGCCTGGGCATTTCCGGCCTTCAAGAGACCGAAGGGCGTGGCGAAGCCGGTCGACCTCGATCTGCGCACGCTTGACGACGAAGAGATGGACGCGATCCTCGAGTTCGCGTTCCTGCGCTACTTCGAGGATAGCGGCCTGTTTGGCACCGTCGAGGACGCTATCGCGCGCGTAGACCAAATTAGCGCGATCGGCGTCGATGAGATTGCATGTCTGATCGACTTCGGCGTTCCGGCCGCAATTGCAATGGAGGCGCTGAAGCCGCTTGCTGAGGTCGTCGCGGCCGTGAAGGCGCGCAAACCTGCGGAGGCCGGAACTGCAGTAGCCGCAGCGACAGTGCCGACGGCGGGGACAGATCGGGCCGGCGGGCTGATCCGGCGCCATGGCGTCACACATCTGCAGTGCACGCCGGCGATGGCGACGATGCTGCTCGAAAGCGACGACGATCGTGCGGCCTTGGGCGCAGTCCGGCATATGTTCATCGGCGGCGAGGCGCTGCAGGGGCCGCTGCTCAAGCAGCTTCGCCGCGCGACCACGGCCAGCATCGAGAACATGTATGGCCCGACCGAGACGACGATCTGGTCGTCGACAGGGCCCGCGCACGATACGGACGGCAACGTACCGCTCGGCACACCGATCGCGAATACTCAGCTCTATGTGCTCGACCCGAAGCTGCGTCCAGTGCCGCAGGGACTGCCGGGTGAGCTTTTCATCGGTGGCGAAGGCGTCGTGCGGGGCTATCACAATCGCCCCGATCTCACCGCCGAGCGCTTTCTCGCCA
>VFQP010003429.1_pt1 | contig 16094 bp, 28 predicted proteins | sample 3512351 | NCBI WGS metagenome assembly VFQP01 (sample SAMN10412372, study PRJNA504923) | tailings metagenome | isolation source: Relicate 1 Philex TSF1 revegetated site | place: Philippines: Tuba, Benguet | collected 2017-08-29 | reverse complement strand
GTGTGTGTGTGTGTGTGTGTGTGTGTGTGTGTGTGTGTGTGTGTGTGTGTGTGTGCTGTTGGGGTTGTTTATGTGTGTATGTGTGTGTCTATATTTCTGTGTGTACGTGTGCACATTCCTGGGTGACATTCTGGGTTGTTTGAGTAGCAATTCCACATCCTCCCACCCCCACTGCCTACCCGTCCACACCAACCACACACACCACCACACACCACAGGTATGGTGGTCGGCATATAGAATCAGCAAGTAACATATTCTTCAGCAATGGTGCTCTCGACCCCTGGTCTGGTGGTGGTGTGACAGAAATGCTCAACCCTTCCCTACCTGCCATTGTTATACCTGAAGGTGTGGGGGGTGTGGGGGGGGGGGGAATTTGCACCTTGGATTGTGTTGGTGTGTTGGATTGTGTTGGTGTGTTGGATTGTGTTGGTGTGTTGGATTGTGTTGGTGTGTTGGATTGTGTTGGTGTGTTGGATTGTGTTGGTGTGTTGGATTGTGTTGGTGTGTTGGATTGTGTTGGGGTTGTTTCATCACACGAAAGCATCTCCCAACACCCCCACACGTGCCCTCACAGCGGCACATCACCTGGACCTGATGTTTTCACACAAGGGGGATACAGAGCACGTGATAGACGCACGTGCGTTGGAACGAAAGTACATTAGGCTCTGGGTGGAGGAGGCATGGCGGCGAGCACCGGGAGGGGGTGGTTTTGCTGGAAATTTCACATAATCTGCCGTTGGTACCATTATCATCATTGATTTTACCTCAACCTTTGGTGTTATGGCACCATTATGGCATTGTGCTGCCAAATATAGATCACCCTTGACGCAGACAACTCGAAAAAACAAAACGGGCCAAAGGAAAAAACAGGGGAACCATGGGAAACGTTTCTTCCCACGTGTACAAAATCCCCCAAACAAAAACCCAAAGCACACAAAATCTTCTCGTCATAGGTATACATGCATGGCCCAGCAATGGCCACCAACAAAAAACGCTTGTTTCCAAAAACCAACATGTATCAACCAACACAAAACCATCCGTGATCAGTAGTGATGCTCCAGGAAAGAGGGTGTGTATTCTCATGCACACACACCACTGTGTCATGTAGCATTACGCATGCAACATGCACGCACAACAATCAAAGCATGTCTTGTAACAGCAGCAACATCACACAGCAAAACTGTTGTGCGCACACGGTGTGCACAATCGAGCACACCCAAAAACGACGGGGGTTGATTTCCCCCCAAAATGCCACTGCTGACGACAAAACTGTGTGCACAGTTGATTCCCGTGCACACAACACATCATGCAGCCATATGGTGTTGCTACCCAATACAGGCAGCGTCAATAGATTTGCAATGCAACTATTGTTGTAGCGTCATCTTCTTCTCTTCTCATGGTCACAGCTGCATGCCCCCCTATTTGCGGCGGCGCTGCTTGGTGGGGGTGTTGTCACCTCCAAAATCGGTCCAAAGAATATCGTTGGACATCTGGCTAGCCTGTTCCAGTGCAGACCGCACAGGGGCCTTGCCAGTATACTTGCGTTGCACATCACCCAGCGTTGCCATGTCAAAATCGGCGTTTCCACCGGCTGTGGCACGCACAGAGGTGCGAGGTGCATCCTCAGTGGTGCTGTCGGTCATGTCCGGACGTACAAATTGGGATGCGGCTGGGTTGTTGTTGTTGTTGCCATCAGGGAAGCGTAGCAGTGGCTTTTGGCCGAACTTACCCACAAATGCAGGGCTGGAGACGTTTCTGTGTTGGGGTTTTTGATGGTGTGGACCCTCGGTGCTGAGTCAGCTGGGGTTTTCAGTGGTTTGGCAGACGTGCAGCCACACGTACCTGGGGTTGGCGGGGTTGACGGGGTTGGGTTTTGGGGAGAAGAAAAGCTTGCGAGGGCCGTCGAGGAGGTTGGCAGAGACGAGCATGTCTGTGGTGGGAGTGAAGGCATGGGGTGTTGGGGAGGGTGTTGTCGATGGGTTTGATTGGTTGCTACTAGTCGACAATTGCATGTGGCTGTTTGCTGCACTCGATGCAATGCTGCACTCGATGCAATGCACGTACTGGTGTTGATGCGTGTGTGGATGTTGTTGTCGGGGCTGGGAGTTGGTGCTTGCGCGGGTGATGGTTTGGAGGTATGTGTGCTGAATGATGCTTTGTTACAACGAATTACAACATATATAGCCACAAAATAAAAAACACGTGTTCCAAGCTAGGTCCTCTCCACCAGCCCCTGCGCCAAATGCAACTGCCAATGGCTTTCATCATCGGGGATCGTCGTCCCCTTGATCATCATCATACGCTTGTCGTATACGCACAGGCACCGTGCGCATCGTCTTTTGCGTCCGCACATCCTCCTCTTGGCCGCTCTCGCTGCTGCGCGTAGCGCCCTGCTGTGGTTTCCCTTTCCCTCCAGCCCCCTCGTCCTCATCTTCCCAAAACGCCGGTTCCTCTCCATCCTCTTCCTGTACCTCAACCACTGCAGCGTCCTCCCTCTTGGCAGCAACTACAGCTTTTTCACCGTCCTCCCCATCCTCCTCGAGCACACTGGCATACTTTGTTCCCTTGGATTTTGTTGCTGCCTCATGCTCACGCAGTGCTGCTTCAAGGTCGGAGTAATCCCCACCTGTCAACCCACCATCCTCACTCTCATCAGTGGTATCCTGCTGCTGTTTTCCTTGTTGTTGTTTTCCTTGTTGTTGCTGGGGCTCATCGTCTTCGTCTTGTTCTAAAGACCTGTCATCCTCTTGCCGTTTCTGTGTGATTGTGGTATACATGGGAGTATACATACGCAGCATCAACTTGCCAAGTATGCAACACACCTGTTGCTGTCCAGTACGAACACCATCCTCTTGCGCATCACCCTCCTCCTCTCGTACATCCCCCTGCTCCTCCTCCTCCTCTTGCACAACAACCGCCATGCTTTGCGTCCTTGATTTCTTGGAATCCTTGCTCTTTGCTGATGTCCCCTCACTTGCAACATTCCCCTCATCTGCACCATCCGTACCCTCCGCACCCCCATCTTTATCTGCACCCCCACCTTTTTTTGCACCCCCTTTTTTACCTGCCATACCACCTTTATCTGCATCCCCACCTTTACCCCCATCCTTATCTGCACCCCCACCCTTCTCGCCTCGCCATGGCAGCAAATCAGCACCTGCCATCTCATCTTCATCTTCCACAGGCACCACTGCACCCTTCCCCACCCCCACATCACCCTTGACCACAGCTGCCTGTGTGTCTGACTTTGTTGCGCCCCCCCCTGCACCCCCTGTTTCCCCATCACTCCCAGCATCACCACGCAACCGCCCACGACTGGCAAACCATGAACGACCAAACAACCTGTCTATCCATGACGAACCGCCGGATTTTGAGGGTGTTTTCTGGTTTTTCTGTGTTTTCTGGTTTTTCGTGTCAGTAGTGCTACCACCAGTGGCAGTAGAGGTGGTGGTTTGCTGGTCATCGGTGGTCGATGTTGCTGGGGTTGGCAAAAAGTCATACAACCCCTGCGTGCTTGCATTCTGTGTGTGGGGGGAATACAGTGTGAACATTCTGTGCATACACACGTGGTACATTGAACATGCATCATGTACCACACAGTACACACATCTTGAGAATTGTACACATACATATTGCGTACACACAATCAACACCCATCACTCACACAACTACCCACCCATCACTTGTACAACTACCCATGCTCATCACCCCTCACCGCCCACACATCACCATACAACCGCCCATACCTTGGGTGCATCATGTGCAGTCAACAATGCTGCAGGTATCCAGGGGTCTGCTGGCTCTTTACCCCGGGCAGGCTGCTTGGTCTGTACACGCACAAGAGTGGGCCGGTGCTCCCATTGCTGCAGCGTTGACCATTGGTCGAGGAACACGCCCATGAGGGAGCGTTGGTTGACCACTATGGTTGAGGCTTTGAAGAGAATGAGGGCGTCCAAGAGCTTGTGCTGCTCACTATGGAGATCTGCGAAGGGGGTGGGGAAGGGGGTGTGGGGAAGGGGGTGTGGGGAAGGGGGTGTGTACGAGGACATGGGGCGTGTGGGACATGTGGTGTTTGAATAGAGGGTGTGTGTTTGTGTGTCGGTGTAGAGATTCCAAGAGGATGTGCTGTACACATGCGTGTGTTTCTATAGACATACAAAGAGCACCCACATGCAAGAGATATGTATGCCCTCATGCCTACCATGTAATCGTTCACTGCTAAGCAGGTCTAGTTTTGTATACACACCGCCACCACATATCGGGTGCTTTTTATTGACAAGCCGTGTTGATTTTCGTATATCTGTGGTGATTGGGAGAAACAATGTGGGGGGGTGGGTGGGTGGGGGGGGGTGGGGGTACACAGAGACGCATACAGTAGACACATACACACACACCTGGTTTGTTCACGTCCACCTGCTCCTCCAACCCAACAAAACATGCTCGTGATGTGTTGTAATTGTCCGACATGGCACTCTCATACTTTGCCCACACCTGTAGTTGTGTGTGTATAGTATATATGTATGCAATTCCATGCACAGGTGACACTTGAGGGTTGCTGTTATCACAATGATATACACACCAACAATGCCACCTATCACAACATCACCCTACACCAGCACTCACACCATACGCCCCATTATCATCAACCATACCATGGGAAACTTGTTTGCACTAAATGTCAACAGGTCATCACGTCCCATAATGACAAGCCCATTAAATGCATCATCATGTATATTCTTACGCAACGCATCTACTGCCTTGTCGGACCACAGTTGCAGTTCTTCAGCCAGATGCACAAAGGATGCTGCATGTTGTATTGTGGGGAGTGCTCTGTGTGTGTGATGGGGGGGGGGGTGAATGGGTGCAAAGCTGCATGTGTGTGATTACGGGGGGATGTACGGGTGCAAAGCATGTATGTGTGTAGATGGACATGGGTGCGGTTATGTGCGATGGGTGTTGGTGACACACACACACACACACACACACACACACACACACACCTGGCATCCTTCACAGCCATGGAGGTACAGGGCAGTCGTATGAGCAAAACACGATGCTCTAGCTGTTGACGTTTGTCTGCTTGATGCTCCAAGACAGCCTGTAACAGTGTGTGTGTGTGTGTGTGTGTGTGTGTGTGTGTGTGTGTGTGTTGAGCACCCTTCACACAAACTACCTTGGAGCCTATACGTTGCACAATCTCATCCACGATATCATCCATACTCCTCCTTGCATGATAAAAGTTGCCGAAGGTCAGCACATCATCGTCTGCTATACGGTCATCCAGGCGAAACCATGGGTAGGCTGTGTCAGCATTGAAGGAGGGGTCATCAAAGGATGGGAGGTTGGTGCGTTTCATGGCGGTCTTGGGGGGCTGTGTGGGTTGTGGAGCAGGGTGTTGTGGCGGACATGGTGTGGTATGCGCATGGTGTGGTATGCAGTACGGTGTGTATGTTGCTTTGGTGTGTGTACACCCAAAGATTTCATACAGGAGCGCAACAAACAAACATAATATATACAGACATAAATACAAGTATACAATGCATCCCACCCTTCGCATCCCAATCATCACATCCCAATCATCACATCACATACCCGCCACAGCAACAACGATTGTTCCTGTGCAGCTTCGATCATATTTGCTGTACCCAACACTGTATCAAGGGGATATGGCACCCACTGACCCTTTTTGTTTTTCGCCAAAGCGGGCGGGAGCACCACTTGTGCGTGCAGCTCAAGGGCCAATGCCATGGTGTGTATGTGGGAATACAGTTGATCTGTGATTGGGGAGGTGGTGAGGGTGTAAGAGTGGTGAGGGTGGTGAGAGTGTGAGGGTGGTGAGGGTGTGAGGCTGGTAATGATGTGTTGATCATGTTGATGACCATGAAAAGAGAGTTGACACAACCGCTACACATGAACACTTGTAACCATCAGTAAAAACCATTGGTACTACCCACAGGCAGTTCAAGGCGTGCAATCTCTCTGCAACACAAACACATGTCCACAATACACACACGCACACCCACACATACCCCAAATGTTGAGGCAGGCACTGTACTCTATATACAGTGGTGGTAGGTGTTGCAGGCGTCCCTCTTTAAACCCACTGTTGCTAAAGTGACCAAATGCCATACCCTCTGTTGTCACACCAGTGCGCTCAAGATCTGTGTGTGCAAGGTGTTGATGTGTACTTGATGAGTGTGACTGAAGTGTACTTGATGAGTGTGACTGAAGTGTACTTGATGAGTGTGACTGAAGTGTACTTGATGCACCAAGTGTACCATGGTCATTGCTTATTATAGCCATTGCTCGTCATTGAGTGACCATAATGTTGAATGCATCTGCCACACAGACATACATACACAACAGACACACATACATCATGGCATACAAACACAACATACACAAAATATGGCATACACACAACATATATACCTGGATACAGGCGTATGTAATGCCTCCAGTCAAAATCAGAAGGCAGCCCCTGTGCATCAGCTTCTACTTCCAGGACCAGTGGTGGTAGTGGACGCACCTCCCCTTCATACTCGTATGCATCCTGTTCATCCTCCTCTTCCTCATGTTCCGGCTGTTGCTGCTTCTTGGCTGCAGCTTTGCTGCTTGCAGCTTTGTTGCGTGCAGATGTGCCTGCTTGTTTTTTGGATTTTTGTGCAGGCTTGCCTTCTCCTTCCAGTTCACTCACAAGCTGGGGGGGAGGGTATGTGTGGTGTTGTGTTTGTTGGCAGTTCTCATGTTTTGCTGTTCGAAGTCACAACATGCTCTCCCCCCCCCAAAAAATAATACCATACCGGCAGTGCACCCCATGTGGGGACATCATCATCCACCTTGCTGCTATCACGCCCCCCACCAGGCTCCCCCCCCGCAAATGCAATGCCCTCCCCCGCAGCCCCAGCACCCTCTGAGACCAGCACGTTGTCTGTATTGGTCATCCATAACCCACCACGGCGTGCTCTCTGTTTCCCACGCTGCTGCACTGTTGTTGCTTTCCCTGCCACTGGCTCAAAGTCTTCGAAATAATCATCATCAAATGGCATTGATTTGCTGAGCATGCGCACACGACTGTGTCCCCCAGTACTCAGCCACATGGCATGACGCACTAGCGCAATGAGCACCACGCCAAGGGTGATGGTTATGAACAGGTGTTTGCGGCGCTGTATAAAGGTCCTGCATAGTTCAGTGGGTTTCTGGGCGCGCGGGACCACTGAAATCCGGCGACGCCGTTGTGTCAAGGTCATCTGTTGGAGTGTGGTGTGTTTGTGTGGTGTGTGTGTGGTATGCTCGGTGTGGTATATTGATGCAACACTCCGTATAATTTCAGGACATGCCTGTTGATCCGGATGTTTACGGCATGCCGTGCACGTTGAGGAATGTCTTAGACTTTCACAATATTAATGCTGCTATAGTGCTTTGTTTTAATAGTTTTGTACTGTGTGTTTCTTCCGGTTTAGTGGAAAGGGCTCAAACGGTGTTTGTTCCGCATGCGAGGTGGCAACAGCTTTCGTTGCAGCAGCACATTGTTCTTGCTTTATTGGTCTAGTATGGTGAGTGATGAAAACGTGATAATTTTTGTGCGTTACAGTGCTGAAACAATGCAACAATCTTTTTCAGCAAGTGTCCGTTGGGTTGGGTCCACAATTGCGTGCTGCTGCCATCAAACACACTGCCTCAACACTGCCATCGCTACCATCACCATTGCCATCAACCATTTCACTCTACGATGTTTGTTACATTTCAGTGTCATGTCAACAGTGCACATTAAATTGTTAAACAACAAGTTATTGGGTTGTAGGCTGCACGGCGCACAATAGCACACGTGCAACACACAACATGGACACCACAGCACATATGGGGGTACAAGAGAATATGATCAATGTTGGTGCAAACACAATTCCACAGAAGCAATCAATGTCGAGTATCCTAGCACAGTCAACATAAGGTCAATCAGTGGCGACGGTGGTGGCTCCGCCTGCCTTGATGCTGGCCATGCCGCCCCCATGCATGGCTAGTGCTGCCCCTCCAATAAATGCCCTCATCAGCCACAGAGAGCATGCGGCGGGCATGGTGTTGACCACTCTGGCGCGCCCCTTCTGAGGACATGGTGGACACCTCGAACGCCAAGCTGACAGATAGGAACAGCACGACGATCAAACACAGTGTCTTGAATGAACGACTGGCCAACACTGCCAAGGGGCTGCGAGGTTTGTAGACAATGGATCGACGACGGGATGACCCTGCCACTGCGGAAACGACTTGGTAGTCGCCTCCCTTTGCCACTTTCATGTTGACTTGTGGCAAGAGTGTGCGTGCCTGTGTGGTGAAGGGGTATTGGTGTGGGGAGGCGAAAGGTTAGGGGCGGGGGACGTTACAAGTTCCCCATCGGACACCAAGGTGAAATGTACGCAATATGCAACAACGGCCACCTACCTGAGGCAGCATGGTGTTTTATATGCTACGGTGACTCTATTGACGCCGGTGGTGGATGGTTTGCGCGTTTTCTTGTGTGGTTCGGTGTATAGGATGTCGATGCGCAGACACGACCAGCGTGGTTTTCGTGAGTGCGGAGTGTCTAACGTGTGGTACGAATGTGTGTGTGTGACAATGAAAGTAGGAGAGTGTTGTAGTTATGCTTGCTTTCAAATTTTTTAGAGGAAATGAATGGTCGCGCGGGGGTTGATGGCGTCCGACGGTCAACCCACAAAGGTTGCCGCCCGTGTGATGGACTCTATCGGTCAAAAACGGTCTGGTCCTTCTCCCCGCTGGCCCACAACCCAACCAAGAAGTTTGTTGTGCATAACTTTTTATGTTACTTGTTTTTCAACGCCATCCTGCGCGCAGCAACATACAGCCCCACGTGCTCCCCACTTGGTGCAAAAAACACCGCATCCACCACACCACCCTCGTGCCGCTGCCTCAGCTCCACCGTCCACCCTGACTGCAATGTATCAAGCTCCTCAAAACGTGCCCTGCGCGTAGCATGCTCTTCTGGCAGCGCTGCAATGGGTCCCTTGGGATACACAACGGTGTATGCCGACGGTGGTGGCTGTGACGCTGCTGCAGTGGTGGTGCGTTGTACTGGTGCTGCTGCTGCGGTGCGCATAACTGGCAGGTACCCCGATGCCAAACTCGTCGCGGTTGTGTTGGTGGTGGTTGTGGTTGGCTGTTGTGGGAGGGGCCGTGCAGCTTCCTGTGTGTGTGGGGGGGTGGGGGTGGAGGGAGGGTGTTGTTACCTAGTGTGTGTATCTCAATAAAAATACCAACGTATCCACAGCACCCCGCGGCAACCACCCACCTACCTGTTCGCCTTCGCCCACCACTGCCAGCGATACAACCTCCACCTTGGCCCCCCCACTATCCTGCAACATGGTGTTCAAGCTCCGAAACATTCCCGGATCCACCTGACACGTGATGGCCACGCTCCCATCATTCAGCAAGTCTGTTGATTCGGTGATGCAGTGCTCTGTGGACCGCAGTGCAGCCAGCACATCATCCCGTGAGGCTTCTGCGGCTGTGACCTGCAGGCGCATGCGTGCCCGTTGAATGGGCAGCCGCTGCTGGAGTAATGACAATGCCTGATGAGGTGCATTGGGAGGATATGTTGTTTTCGTGCTGTTTTCTCCCTGTGCAATAAGAGTGTGCATACACCTTCTCACCAACCTCTGGCAGCTGTTGCTTGGCTTTTTTATTTGGATCGACCGCAAAGTGGGCATCGCGCAGGGCCCGCTCCAGCATGGATGCGGTGTATGGGCGGCTATTGGTGGGATTGACACATTTCTCAGACAGCAAAAAGGCAACATCCCTAAACAATGCATCGAGTTCGACACGGCGCTCCTTGTCAGACACCTGCAGGTCCCCCTCTGCCAGGATCTTCAGGCATATGGCGCGCTCATCCGCAGTTCCAAACACTTCGAGCAAGTCCTCCTGCTTTGCGAGCACACCCTTGCCTACGTTGCTGAATATGGTTTCTGTCTGCAACACCTCGTCCAGATCCTTTTCACTGTGTGCATGTGGACGGGTGGGCGTGGGTGGGGTGAATGCGGTGATTGGCAGTAATACGCACACCACCAACTAGATCACCCACATACACGCCAGCACGCCAGTTGAGGACTTTGTTTTTGTAGCATGCAATCTCAAAGCGCTTGCCCATTTTCCTATAGCGCACCACTGCAATGTTGGTCAAACGCTTTTGACCTGAGGTTGAATAATGTGAGGTTGAAACACCAGTTGGTTGTGGGGGTTGTTCCTTTGTTCTTTTATCACTATAGTTCGTCAATCACTATACATACCAATTGGCTGTTTCAACATGGCGTTTCTAGAGCAGGAGCATCAGATGCACGACGGCATGCACAAGTGTGTAGATTTTACTTGTTGTGCATATGAACAGTTTCAGTGTACAGTTTGTTACAGGGTTGTAACAGGGTTCGGTTTGTTATTGCAAATGCTGTGTCCTCCCCTGAAAAGCTGAAAACAGTGCATAATTTTCAAAAAGAAAACAACTCACCCCACAACATTTCACAACCTCACAACCACTAACAACAACACACAATATGGTTACAACAACAACACGCACGTGCAACACCCCAACGAAATCATCAGCATCAGCCCGCTCTGCACCCACTACCAGCATGCGCTGCTCCACCCCCCACCACACACCAACACTCCCCACAAACCTGATTCTGCTGAAAAACACGTTGCAAAAGACGAGCTCAGCTTCGTCTTGGGTCATCACGCATGACAAGCGCAACAGCGTGTCCAGGACAGTGTGCCAGGCCCTGCCAGCGAGCATACCACGTCCTGTACGCAACTACGAGTCTGTGTATGCATTTTACACCGACGAAAGCAGCCCGAGTCAGCAGACAGCAAGCCCAAAGCAATTGCCACGCAATGTGGAGGGAGCTGCTGACGACCCGAGCCTCTGCAACCCGTTGCAACGCATGGAACGTTTGGGAACAGGGTGGATGGGTGTCATCATGGAGCTGGACGGCGTTGTTGTAGAAGATACGTCAGAAGCAGAAGCCCACGCATGGCTTCAGCTGGCAGCCGAGGAGGGCAAGCCTGCCCCGCTGCAATTTGCTTTGAAGCGTGCACTGGGCATGAAGGCTGAGCAGGTTGGTGTTGTGGTGGGGTCGCATTGGATCGCCTGATCCTACCCATAACCATTTTGGTGTGTGGGCTTTTCATAACATGCATGCTCCTCATTCCCGCACAGGTGGTACAAGAGGTCTTTTGCTGGACACGAAACCCCGTCGAGTCACGTCGTCTGGCAACACGCAAGGAGGCATTGTACCTCGAGGCACTGGGGGAGCGCAAACCCATGCTGTGCAGTGGGGTACACGCACTGCTCGACACACTACACAAAAACAACGTGCCCGTGGCGCTGGTGTCATCAGCACCGGAGCAGCGTGTGCATGGAGTGCTGGCAGAGACGGGCACACAGGGTGATTTTGAAACCACCATCTGTGCAGAGGATGTACATCGTGGGCGGCCAGACCCTGAGAGTTTGATGTATGCATCCCAACGCATTGCACGACCACCAAGCCGCTGCGTTGTGATTGGTATGTGTGTGTTTTTTGAGGGGGGGGAATGAAATGTGTGTGGGTGGTGGTGGTTGGGGCTTGACATCTCACATCTTCACATGTTTACCTCTCCAACAACACAGGCAACTCCAACCTATCTGTAGAGGCCGCACATGAAGTGGGTATGCAATGCATCACCGTCGCTGGTCGCACCCCCGTGTATGAACTCACCGCTGCTGATCTCGTGGTGCGGCAATTGAGTGAATTGTCATTTGTCAACCTCAAGCAGCTGTTTCGCATGGAGGACACAGTTGCAAGCATGAGTGGTGATGAGGAGGATGACATGCTCATGATGGAGGAGGAGGGCTCGAGCAGCATGCCAACCACCACAACGGCAACCTTGGATTGGTGATGTCATGCATGTAGGCAGTGTGTGAATGTGTGATGGATGGAGTAGCTGTGCGTGATCTGCCGGTTAGGAGGATGAAACCAAGCAGCTATGATGCTGCGGTGTGTACCAGTGTGTTGTACGTGTGTGTGTTTGCATTGTAGCATGTGCTTTTCCTACACAAAGGAAAGGTGCAGTGCGTGTACCATGTACCATATTCCCTTGACGTGTTTGTTGTCATTATACTGTATGTACCTGTGCCACACAAGACGCGTGTTGTTGTTCTTGCTGCACTTGCTTGTTGTACACCGATGACGCGATGGGCAGATCGCCTTTGTTGATGCTGCTGCTGCTGATGGCGCTGCACATCTGCTGCTCGGTCTTGATTTACCAATTGTGCGATTGATTACGCTACCTTTGCTGTTTGTTGTTTGTTGGTGTTGCCATGCACGTGTATGCAGAACAGAGGCGCATGAGTTTGCGTGCATGGCGTGAATTGACGCAGCAACATCATCGTAGTTTGTGTGTAGTTTGTACAATGACAGCATTGCCTTGGCGTGTTGCTTTACATCTCGTCAAAGTAATGTGTGTAATAATAACAACTAGGTTGATTGATCGGTGTTTCTGAAACGCATTCTGTTTTCACAGCCTCAACCCCTGCGGGACCCCCACCCCCATTTCCGAGAATGCCCACAACCACTTGCGCAACCCCCCGTCCTCTGCTTGCTTGTTTGGACGACGTGGCTGGCAGTTGCTGTCGAAATACACCTGCCCACGTGCCAACACCACCTCTGCTGCTCTGTCAGACGTTGCGCAATACACCGTACAGCGGGCCCCCTGACTTGGTGTGAGGAGAAACAGCGGCATGATGACTTTCTGCGCCCCTCGCACCCATGCTGGCAGTGCACGTGACACGTTTGTCAGCACCTCCCCTGGGTGGAGTGCAAAGCACACCACAGGGACGGGGGTGTTGTGTTGTGCAGCACGTGCATGAATGCGGGCTTGCATTTCAACAGCAAACAACACTTGAGCTAGCTTGCTTTGGCCATATGCAATGGCGGGGGTGTAGGCGCCCTGGGATGTTAAATGGGGGTCGTCAATGTGGATGTGACCGAGCTCTTGTAATTTGGAGGAGACGTTGACGATGCGTGCTGGTCGGCCCTGTGTGTGGGGGGGGTGTTGATGGGGGGGGGGAGGCATACAAATGTGTGTCATGGGGATGAGATACACACACACTCACACAGCACACACACAACCGCACAACCCTCCACAAACAAAAACACACACTCCCACATCCCCACTTTTAACCACCCCCCTACACACACCGTCTGTTCATGTGCCTTGTACAGAAAGGGCAGCAGGCCCAGTGAAAGGAGAAAGGGCCCCAGGTGATTGGTACCCATGTGTGACTCAAAACCATCCACTGTCTCACTGCGGGGGCCTGTGTGTAGTTTTTTTTAGTTTTTTTTCAGTTGTGTTTTTTTTGTGCGGTTTTTTATGTGCAGGTTTTTTCAGTTGGTGGGGGATGATGTCAAGTGGGATGGTGTTGTGTGGAAGAGGTAATAAAACGCACCGCTCATGTGAAAGACCCCCGCATTGTTGACCAATATGTGTATAGGTTGACCATGACGCCCCCATTCCTCAAGAAAATTCCACACAGAGGGGAGTGAGGCAATATCCAGCTGTAATGCCTGTTCATGTTGTGAAGGTGGTGGTGGTGGTGGTGGTGAAAAAAAAATGGGTGGGAGGAGAGAATGTGTTGTACGTTGTATATACACACATGTACACACATATATATATATATACACACATATATACACACATATACACACATATACGTACATATATGCACGCACCTCTATTACAGGCTGTGCACCACCACCACCACCTGCTGCTGCTGCTACTTCTTGTTGCAACTCTTCCTTCAATGCATCACCTCTTGATAGGTCACGACATGCCAATACCACTGTATATATATATATATATGTGTGTGTGTGTGTGTGTGTTGCATGTACCACTCCTACATATACGTTGTACCACATAACACGCAGCATACGACACAGCAATGTCAACACAGCAATGTCAACATACAGTGAGCTCCTTTACGTGCAAAGTATGCTGCAGTCTCTCTACCGATGCCACTGTGTGGTGTATGGGGGCGTGCAAGTGCCCAACATGTGAATGCCATCGGGTGTTGGGTAGCATCCCACATCCTACATGTAGTGCACCAGTGTATACAGATGTGCGACAGACAAACACCAAGTACACGCATGGCATTTGCATGCACAAAAGTGTGTGAGGTGAGGATATTGTAGTACCTGGTAGGCCCTGTGACGATGACTGTGAGACCTTGTACATTGCTTGGCATGTCGTGCAATGCAGGCAACCGCCACATCCACAATTTCTGTAGTGTGTGGAACATGTGCGTGGTTTACAATCACAGCCACATTGAATGGCCATGGTCAATGTATGCAAAAGGACCTGTAACAATACTTCCACTGCGACGCTCAAGATGCACTTGATCTTGCGCCATAATCGCCACATGACTGGGCTACACTAGGTTAATAGCCTCTGCAATAGTTGAGAGAATATATTGGGTGCAGTATCATGTGCGATGACACACGTAGCTGCAGAGATGCGATCTGAACAATCAACACTGTCTGTCACAGTTCTGTCACAGTTGTGTCTTAGTCAGTCTTTTTTGTATATATTTGTATCTATATTTTATCATCATCGTACATTTTTGTTATACATACAACATTTTTGTTACACATACAATCATCAGTCAGGGTTGGCCGATGAGGGGCTCCCACACAACACATCCTCCTCCACCACACCAAACGCCTCACACCCTTGCAATTGCCTGTGCAGTGCAGCCAATCGCACATCAAGCTCAGCAGCAGATACAGTGGCAGCTTCCACCAACGTGTGTCCTGAGGATACACCCCACAACTGCACAGGGCTGCACGACACCACCGATGCACATGCTTGCTGTGTGTGCTGCTGTGCGTATTGTTGCTCTGTGTATTGTTGTGCATCGTCATGCTGCTGCAGTTGCTGTTGGGCGAGTATGAGTGCATCACGTGCAGCTTTGAGTTTGGATCGTAAGCGAAGCTGCTGGGCCTCAGCCTGGGGATGTGTTGAGGGTGGGTGTGGGTGTGGGTGTGGGTGTGTAGGTTGGGTGTGCGGTCGGTGGGCGGATCATGTGGGTGGATGTACACACAAGGTGCTGTTGTCCTCATGCACTCAACATACCTCATGTACTGCAATGCGTTGTTTTTGTACAACTGTTTCCAGTGCAGCACATGTTGTTTGTAATTGATGCATGTGTGCACTATGTTGTTTTTGAATTTGTTGTTGTTCTTGTAGTTGTTCGTGTTGTTGTTCATGTAGCTGCTCTTGCAATGTTTCAAGTGTGTTGACTGCTTCCTGTTTCTCTTTGACTGCTTCCACTTTCTCTTTGACCGCTTCCTCTTTCTCTTTGACTGCATCCTCTTTCTCTTTGACCGCATCCTCTTTCTCTTTGACTGCATCCTCTTTCTCCTGCTGCATCATGGTCACTGATGCTATCAGTGCTTGTATTTCTGTTAGTATACACAACACGTCCCCATGCACCACACCCATACCCAATGCTGCTGTGGTTGTGTGTGGTGTGGTTGCATGTGGTGCAGCTGTGCTACTGTTGGTGGTGGGGTGGCATGGGGTTTGCTGGGTGTTTGACTGAAGCAGCTGCATCATGGACTGTACGTTGACTGTGTACTCGGCCTATGGTTTTTGTGGGTGTCAGCAACCGTGAAATACCTGTTGAAATGCATGGCTACGCATACACACACACCCTTTCTCACACTCATATATACACATACACACACATACACATATACAGACACAAACAGAAATACATACCTGCAAGTCATGTAGGTGTTGTTGAAGGTGATGCTGTTGCTTAAGCACCTGCTGTAGCTGTCCCTCTGCCAAACATGCACGAACCTGTGTGATGAACATGATAAACACAGTATAAACACATGGAAACACATGAAAAAGAAACACAAAAAAAACTTGTATGATATCCTGTGAATGCCTCAACAAAGGACAATACAACACCTGAGAAACATACCCTCACAATACACACACACACACACACACACACACACACACACACACACACACACACACACACA
>VFQP010003428.1_pt1 | contig 16096 bp, 13 predicted proteins | sample 3512351 | NCBI WGS metagenome assembly VFQP01 (sample SAMN10412372, study PRJNA504923) | tailings metagenome | isolation source: Relicate 1 Philex TSF1 revegetated site | place: Philippines: Tuba, Benguet | collected 2017-08-29 | reverse complement strand
AGCAGCAGCAGCAGCAGCAGCAGCAGCAGCAGCAGCAGCAGCAGCAGCAGCAGCAAGGACGCAGGTGAGGCTGCTCTCCCCGTGCACAAGCGCCCTGGCCCACATGCCGCTTCGCCATGGCAGTGCTGCCTCTACTCCAAGCGCTGTCGTGACGCTACAACGCACGCTGCAACACAAGAGCTGGCGAGCTCTTCTGTTGTTTCGCCCCTCACGGCGTGGCATTCGGACGCCTGCGCGCGTGCTGCGACTCCTCTCGTGCAGGTCATTGGAAAGCGTGCCGGCGGCGGCATCGGCCGACGCGCCGCCACCACCATCGCCACCGCCGCCGGGCAGCAGCTCTGGCACGCCGGTGGTGGGCGGCGCGCAGTGGACCACGGGCGGCGCGGCGGGCCGCGAGGCGCAGCAGGCGGACGCCGCCTTCCGCGGGCTCATGCTGACGGCGCACCTGGCGGCCGTGCCCCAAGTCGCCGCGCGCATGCACGCGCTGCAGGTGCGGCGCTGGCCGGTCCTTGCTCTGCTTCGCTGTCCGCAACACCCAGGCACGGCGCGCCAAAGCGCCAGGAGAGCCAGCCAATCACACTTGTTGCCCGTCATGCGCGCTCTGCTCGCCTTGCTACTTGCGCCTTGCTGCAGCGGCTGGACCTGTCTGGCATTGCGCTCCCCTCAGAGTTCAAGCCGCACGCCGGGCCGGGCCTCCGCTGCTCGTGGGCGCCGCCCCGCGCCACGCCCGCGCCCCCGCCGCCCTCGAGCTTTGCCACGGGCAGCACGGCCGGCTCGCTGCTGCAGCCCTCAGCGTCCTGGACAGGCAACCTGTCGGCCCCGGCGCCGCACTCGTTCAACCGGCCGCAGCCGCACACCTCGCCGAGCCCGAGCGTGACGCCGGGGCCGCCCTCCAACGCGCCGAGCACGCCGCTCGCAGCGCACGGCGCGGCGGCGGCGATGTTGGAGCCGTGGCCGCAGGCCGTGGAGCTTTCGGAGCCGCTGGCGGCGCTGCTGGCTCAGCCCGGCTACATGCTGGACTTGGGCGCTGCGCCGTGGGCCGAGCTGCCGCCTCCACAGCTGGTGGTGGCGCTCTACGCGTTTGCAGCGGCGCAGCCGCGCATCGTGGTGACCAACTCGCCGGCCGTGCGCAGCGCGCGCCGCTCGACGGCGCACAACACGGTGACGCGTTGCAGCAGCAGCGCGGCGACGAGCGTGGTCTTCGCGGGCGGGTCGTCTTCGGTGCACGAGACCATGGGCCAGGCGCTGATCGAGGAGGCGCTGCTGGCCCTGCATGGGGGCGCGGCGGAGCGCTCGTCGAGGGGCGCGGGCGGCGGCGGCGGCGCGACGGTGCTGTCGAGCAGGTCGCTCTTCCGCACGCCGTCGGCGCTCACTGCAGTCAGCGCGAGCTCTGCACAAGGGGGTGAGCGCGCTCGCTGCCTTGCGAATCGCACGAATGTGGTGCTTTACTCAGGCTCTCCTTCGCACACCTTTCGTGCTTTTTGACCTTTTTCCTTTCGACGTGCAGGCGGCGAGCGGCAGTCCAGCCTGCCGATCCTGCCCCAGGGCCTCAGCAGCGCGGGAGGCGGGCCGCCCGCCCTCAGCAGCCTCTCGCGGCCCCTCGCCCGCCTCCGCGCCTCGCCCTCGCTTGCCACGCAGTCGCACCCGCTCGCCACCAGCAACGGCGGCGGTAGCGGCGGCGGTGGCGGCTCGCACGCCGCCGCCGGATCCGCGCCGCAGCCGCCGCTGCTCGCCACCCGCAGCACCGGCGCCACGGACGGCGGCGGCGCGCCGCCGCCGCCGCCCCGGCCGCGCACCAGCCTGCACAAGCGCGCGGCCGGCCCCGCCCGGCAGCGCAACGGCGACGACGCCGACTCCTCCTCCTCCTCGTCTTCCTCGTCCTCCTCGTCCACGCTGAGCATGCTGCGCCTGGCCTCCTCGGCCGTGGGCCGCTCGGGCAGCCGCGGCGCCGCCGGCGACACGCGCTCGCTCGCGACGGGCACCTCCCCCAGCTCCAGCATTTTCAACACGCAGGCGGCGGCGGCGCTGGCCGCCGACAACAGCAACAACCCCACAGCGACGCTGCCGCCGCCGCTGCGCGCGCCGCCGCCGCTGCCGCCGCCGCCGCACAGCGCGGCTAAGGCGGCGGCGGCGGCAATGGCGGCGTGGCCCGAGCCGCCGCCGCGGCGGGCCAACGCGCCGATGTCGTACAGCGGCGCTGGGCCGCTGGCGACGGCGTGGCCGGCGCCACTGCAGGCGCGGCAGCCGGCGCCGCCCGCGCGGCTGAGCCGCGCGGGGCTGGCAGGCGGGGAGTGGGCGCGGCTGCCGGCGCGGCCGTTGGGCGGCGCGGCGCGGCCGTTGGGCGGCCGCGCCGGGCAGACCCTGGCGTGGCTGACCCGCACGGCGCCGGGGCGCATGGCCGTCGCACAGCCGGGGCCTGCCAGGCCTGTTCCGGACGCTGCGCGACCCGACCTCGCTGCCGCGCCGCTCCGGCCGCCGTCTCCAGCCGCCCTCAACCTCGCCGGGCCTGGCCCCCGTGCAGGCCTGGCGCGGGGCAGCGGCGCCGCACCCTTGGGAGGCACGGTGTTCCTGCCAGCGCCGCCGCCCGGCGCGTCGGGGAGGGCGCTGGGCGTGGCGGGCTTGTCGCGGCTGCCGCAGGCGGCGCCCTGGCGGCGGGGCCAGAGCGTCGGCGGCTTGCAGGGGCGGTGGCAGGACGTGGCAGCGGCGGCCTGGGGCGGCGGCGGCTCGACACCCACGAGTGGAACGTCCCAGTCGCAGGTGCGCGCTCGGCCCCGGTGTCTTGCAAAACTGGAAGCGTTACGCCGCAACAACCTCGCGCTTTCTGACACTGTTTCCGTCTTCTGCCCTGCTCCGTCGCACAGTTGCGGATGGCGTCGGCCAACGGCTACGCCCGCGGCCCTGGGATCCGCGCCTCCTCTCAGCCCCGACGCCTGCACCCGCAGCACCGACGCATGGCCTCCTCCTCCCAGGTCCCGCTCCACGCCGCCCCGCCCGTGTCGCCGGGCCTGCGCGCTGGCGGCGCCACGCCCGGCGGCGGCGTTGGCGGCGGCGCCACGTCGTCGTCTTTGCTAGACACGGCCGAGTGGATGACGGCGTCGCACAGCTCGCTGCCGGGCGCGGCGGATCGCACCACCGCCAGCGCCGGCGGCACCACGCCCCCCAGGTGCGCCTTAGTTGGCGCGCCCTCGTTCACGCCTGTTTGCGCCTCCTGTGTAGCGCAGTACGTACAGTGCGGCTCGTCGGGTGCGGAGGAACACAAAACGGCGAAGAAATCGATGACGCGCCTGGTAGCGGTTTTTGCCCGGCCGGCAGGTCGGGGCGGCGCCGAGGCGGCGGCGGCGGCGGCGGCGTCAGCGGCGCGAGCGCCGGCGTCAGCGGCGGGGAGGGCGGCAGCTCCACGCTGCTCTTTGTCGGGCCCGCGCTGCACCCCGTGTACGGCATCATTGACTCGGACCTGAACGCGGGCGAGGGCCTGGACGAGTTCACTGTCGTCGACGACGACGTGCGTGCGCCGGCAGTTCCTGGGGCACTTGCCAGTGCCCCTGGGCGACCAGCGAACCCTGGCTGAGGCCATACAGAGGTGCTTCGAGGCGTCAGCGTCAGAGCGAGCGCCGCCAGGGGAGCACCGAGGCGCTAGTGCGAGCCATTCGGGCGTGGGCGCCTGGCCAAGCGTCGAGTGGCGATTGACCGTGCCCGTCGAGCGGCGTTGACCGTGCCCACGTGCCCTCTCCATCTCCGTGCCTGCCAGCAGATGTTCACCACGGTCCTGGGCGGCGACTTCTTTCTCGGGGAGGGCTCCGACGCTTCGGAGCCCGGCGAGATGTGGGTCTCTTATGCATCCCGCCCAGAGCTCAACAGCGCCACGGCCAACCTGCTCTCCTCCACCACGCCCGGTGGCGCCGTCGTGCCGCCGCCGCCGCCGCCGCTCGCCGCGTCTCCGTCGTCCGCGTTCGCCAGTTACGCGGCCCCGGCGTCGCCGGCGCCGACGGCGCCCTCGCGGCGCACATCGCACGAGCTGCAGCGGGCGCCGGCGGCGGCGGCGGCGGCGGCGGCGGCGGCGGGCGCCGGCCGCGGGCGGTGGGCGACGGCGCTGAGCAGCCGCCTCTCCATCAGCAGCCAGCCGGGCACCGGAGCCGCTGCGGCGAGGCCGCCCGCCCGCACCTCGCTCACTCGCGGCGGGTCGGCCGCCGCCGCCGCCGCCGCCGCCGCCGCAGGCTGGGGCAGCGGGACGGGCGTTGGCGGCGAGACGTCCTTTTCGGGGAGGCGGTCGGTGCAGATGCCGGCGGGCGGAAGCGGGTCGTTACTGGGCTTTTCGCGCCGGAGTGTGGAGTGGTATGGCGGCGTGCCCGACGGTGCGCCGGCAATGGTCGCGGGGGGCTCGGCGCCAGCGCCGATGGTGCTTGGCGGCGGCGGCGCGCGGGCGCTGCAGCGGCAGTGGGCGGGCGGTGACGGCAGCAGCGGCGGGCCGCCGCTCGCGTCGTCGCCGCGGGACGCACCGTTCGCCTCGGTCTTTGCGGCGGGGGCGCCGGGCGGCGCGGCGGCGGCGCGGTGGCTCGCGCCGCCGCCGCCGCCGCGCTCGCCTGAGCAGGGCGCTCGGGCGGCGGCGTGGCAGGGGCAGGCGGCGCCGCGCGCCGCGCCGCTGTCACTCGCGCAGCGTGCGGCGCTGGCGCTGGGGGCAGCTGCGCAGCCGGCGGTGGTGGTGGCGCCAGCGGAGAGCGCACAGCAGGATGGCGGCAGCATCCCGCCGGAGTGGCAAGCAATGGGGCCGCCGCCGCTGCAGCCACAGCCACGGGGGCACTGGGGCGCGCCGGCGGGGCCGGTTGCAGAGGCGACGGAGGGCGACGGCGGCGACGGCGGCCTGCCTGCTGCAAGCGCCCGGCCGCGGGCGCCAGCGCCGCGCACCTGGTGGTGGGGCCGCGGCGGCGGCAGCACTGCCGCGGCGCCCTCGCCTGCCCCGACCTCACTGGCGCCCGCCAACGCGCTGATTGAGCGCACGGCGGCGGGTCTGGCGGCGCCGGAGCTCACAGAGGCCGCATCAGCGGCGACGGAGCCTGGCGGCGTGGCAGGGCCCAGCAGCGGCGGCGACAGTTCAGGCTCAGGGCGTTCCAGCCGGCGCTCCGGTTGGGCGCTCGCCCCAGGCGCCACCATCGTCCCCATTGTGGCGACCCCTGGCAGTGGCGCGGACGCGGACGCCACCGCCACGGCGCTGCTGGCCGCGCGCCAGGAGCAGCAGCAGGGCGGGCAGGCGCACGGCGCTGCCCCGTTGGGGCTGGTGCGGGGTCTCGGGCGCGATGAGGTGCAGGTCGGGGATGCGGCGGACGAGCTCCCGGCCGCGAGCGTCTTCTCCTCGGCACACTTGCTGGGCAGAGGCGGCGGGCGGCGCGGCAGCGCCGGCAGCGCGGCGCCCTCGCCGCGCTCCGTCGGCTCGCCCCTGCTCGCCGGCGCCGGCGCCGGCGCCGGCGCGGACGCCGCGTTCCCGCCATCGCCGTCGTCGCCGCGCTCCCGCGCGGCGGCCGGCGGCGGCGCCCGGGCGGGGCGTGCCGCGAGCATGTCGCTCGAGTGGCAAGCCGTCGGGTCGGCTGGGGACGGCGGCACCGGCAGCCCTGCTGCTGCTTCTGCTGCTGCTTCTGCCGCGGCTTCGGCGGCGGCGCGGCGGCGCAGCGTGCACCAGCAGCAGCACTACGCGACGCAGCTTCTGCAGGCGCAGCAGCTGCGGCTGCAGCAGCAGGTCAGCGTGGGCGGCGGCGCGGCCGGGTGGAGCTCTGCGCTGCCGTCTGCCAGCCTGCTGGGCTCGAGCTCGCTTCACACGACAGGCAGCGGCACGCAGAACTTGACGGCGGCGTCGTGGCTGGCCGCGGCGAGCGGGCAGGGCGGCGGGAACAACAACAACAGCGGCAGCCACCACAGCAGCATCGACTTTGCGCCGGGGCAGCTGCCGGCGGGGTCGGTGGGCAGCGTGGAGCTGTGGATGGGTGCTGCGGGCGGCGTGGGCAGGGGCGCTGGTGTGCTGAGGGGGCACGGCTACAACGGCGGCACGAACGCGCCGAGCAGCGCGGCGGCGAGCAGCGCGGGGCACGTGGCGAGCGCGGTCGAGGTGATCAGCGTGGTCGGCGCGGGGGAGGAGGTGCCTCGCGTGCCGCTCCTGGCGGGCGTGGGCAGCGTGCTCGGCAGCGAGGAGCCCGAGGCGACCGAGTCCAGGTGAGCTTCCGGAGTCCACGGAGCGAAAGCTGTGCGAGGTCGTGACGATTTGCAAAGCCTTCGAACCTTCGTGCACGTCTCGACTCGCGAACGACTTCTCGTTGTTGTGGCGCTATCGTGGCGCAGGGCCGCGTCGCCGGCGCTGCTGGACGGCGGGGCGACGAGCGCAGCAGCCGCCGTGGCCGCGAGCGTCTCGCAGCTGCTGGGCCGGAAAGACTCTGCCGGCGATGCTGGTGGCGGGGCGGCAAGGCCCAGCAGCAGCACGGGCATGGCCATGATTGGCACGGCTGCACTGGGCGGCGGCGGCAGCTCGGGCTTCTTCGTGCAGCAGCACAGGAGCAGCGCGGCCGCCAGCGACTCGGCGTCCTGGTCTGGCGCGGGCGGCGCGAGCAGCCTCCAGCACAGCAGCGGCTACGCCAATGCGAGCGGGTCGCAGGCGGCGCCCACGCCGGCGGTGCTCAGCGGCGCGGCCAGCAGCAGCAACCGCAGCTCGCTGGGCGCGCTGGGCGTGGTGCAGTCGCTGGGCGCGCTCTCCCCCCAGGTACGAAAACGCTCGTCCCTCTTCGCACTTTGCGCGGTCGGAACGACGATCCAAGAGAGCTTGCGAAGACTCCGCGAACAATAAACGAAACGGGTCAAAGTGCGACGAACGCTTTTCCCCGCAGGTGCAGCGCTTCTCGGGCATGCCGCCCGACGGGCACGCGCCGCCGCCGCTCGCTCCCCAAGCCCCCGCGCCACCGCCCACCACCAAGCTGGGCAGCGCCTCAAGCGCCAACGTCCGGGGCCCCACCCTCACGTCGCGCCCTCAGCACCCCGTCGCGCTCACCGAGCTGGTGCTGCAGAGCGCGCTGTACCTTCCGCTCGGGGCAGCGCCGCCACGGGCCCCCGCCGCAGCGCCGCAACCCGCGCCGCCCTCCCGCCGTGCCACCTCCAACCTCTCACCAGAGTCGAGCGTCACGCCGTCCTCCCCCACGGCCGCTGCCACCGCCACCACGCCCCCCGGCCCCAGCAGCAGCAACAGCAGCCGCCTGCTCCGCATCGCCGCCAGCCGCTCGGCCGCCGCCGCCGCCGCCGCCGCTGCCGCCGCCAGCGCACCGCAGGACGCCCGCGCCTCGCCCCCCGCCGGCGGCGGCGTGTCGCCGTTCGCGGCGGCCGCGGCCGCGGGTGCGGCGAAGGCCACGGCGGCTGCTCCAGGGCAGTCCTCCGCGCACTGGGGCGCTGCGGGGTCTTCTGACGGGAGCGGGCACCGCCCCGGGGCGCTGTCCCCGCTGACGCCGGCGCTGGCAGGCCCGCCGGCGCCTTCGTCGGGCCTGGTGGAGGACCTGGACGCACGCCCGCAGCCGCCGCAGCCGCACAGCGCACAGCGCCGCCGCTCGCGCCGCCTCAGCCGCAGCGCCACCACCACGGCGCTGCAGCACCAGCTGCTGCCGCTGCGGGCGCTGGCGTCGCTGCTGACGGGCGAGGCGTCGCGCACCTCGTCGCGCGCGCTGCCTGCGGCGGCGTGGACCGGCGGCGCCGCCGGCCTGTCGTCGCGCGCACCGCGCGCCGTTCTCATGATTGGCAACTTTGACGCCGGCGCCGTGCTGCACCTCCCGCTGCGGGAGCTGCTGATGCCGCTGTGGGCGTCGGCGGTCGGGCCCAAGTGGCTGCTGCTGGCGCCCATGCAGGGCACCACGGGGCAGGGCGCGCCGCTGGTGGTGGACGCCGCCACGATGGACGCGCTGCTGGCGGCGGGTGCCCAGAGGGCGGATGCTGCGCCGGCGCAGTGGCAGAACTGGCAGAACTCGACGGCGCGCGACGCGGCGCTGGAGCTGCAGGCGGAGCCGCCGCGCGCGCAGCAGCAGCAGCAGCGCGCCGCCTTTGGCGCCGCGGTCGCCGCCACCCCGCCGCCGTCCAAGGCGGCGGCGGCGCCCGGCAGCGGCCCCACGCGGCCGCCCGGCCTGCCCCGCGCGCCCCCCTCACGCCCCAGCCACGACTCGACGCTGCCTCCCTCCCCCGGCCCGCGCTCGCTGTCCGGCACGCGCGCGGCCGGCTCCGCCGCCGCTGGCGCCGGCGGCTCTAGTAACGACGCGCCGGCGCTGACGGTGCACACGGGGAACAGCGCGGCGGCGGCGCCGCCGCCGCCGCCGCCGAGCGCCCCCACCACGGGCGGCAGCACGCCCGCTGCCGCCGCCGCCGCTGCTGCCGCCTTTCCCACCTCTGCCGCCACATCCTCCTCTGCCGGCACGCCGCCGCCTGCCGCGGCGGCCGCCGCCGACCCGCCCGGCGGCCGCCCGGCGGCAGCGGCGCCCCGTGCCGCCACTGCCACGCCGCCGGCGCACGGCGCCGTGAGCCTGGCGCACCAGCAGCACCTGCAGCAGCAGCAGGCGCTCTTTGCGCACATGGCGCAGCAGCCGCCGCCGGCGCAGCAGCAGGCGTCGCCGCCGCTGGCGTCGCCGCCGCAGCAATTGCTGCACTCGGGTCAGTGGACGGCGGCGTCGCTCCCGCCGGTGGCCAGCACGCTTCCGCAGCTGGGTCACCCCTCGCGGTGGCTGGAGTTGCACTTGGTGGGTGTGCCAGAGTGCCAGGACTTGGCGCTGGACTCTCTGACGCACCTGGTGCACGCCTCGCACCCGGCGTACGCGGCGCGCGTGGAGCAGCAGCGGAGCCTGCAGGCGCTGCAGCGGCAGGCGCAGCAGCAGCAGGCGCACGCGTGGGCGCCGGGTGCGACGCGCGTGGTGGCGTTCCGGTGAGGTGCCGGCGGGGCGTGTTTGTGTTTCGTCGGCTCCCGCTGGCTCCGGTCGAGCGAGGCGACGAGGCGTGTACGTGTCGCGCGCGTGTTGTGGATCTGGCGATGCGGCACGGACGCGGCGTTGTATCGCTCGGGGAGCTCATGCCAGCCCCGCTGCTCTTTTTGGCCGGGGTGACTGGCCCACTTTGTGTGGGGGGCGTTTCGGAGCGCATCAGCCTGTACAGTCCGCGGGAGAGGACGCGCGGTGGGGGCGGCGCGCTTGCTGCTCCTCTTGCAAGCCCGCGCGTCCCGCAGCTGCTGCATGCGTGCCGTCGTGCCTTGCACAGCCCGCACCTGGGTGGTTTCCAGGGAGGGAGGGAGGGAGGGAGGTGAGGCGCTCTTGGCGTGAACTGCATCCGCTGCCGTGCCTCTTTGTGTCTTGCCTGATGAGGCATCTGCCGTTCAGCTGCCGGGGCCCGCCAGGCGCCCGCCGTTTTTGTCAGCGCCGGATCCCGTCGTGGTATTGGTGGCCTGCCTGACGGGAGGGCCCGTGGCGAGCCGCTGCCCGCCGCTGATGCCGTGCCTGGCCAGCGCGGCGCTCTTTTGGAGGGGGTCTCTCCATGCTGGCGCCGGTGCGTCTGCGGCGCAGGAATCCTTCTTCGCAACCGTGGGGGCTCACTGCTGTGGGAACTTGGCCCTTGCAGAACGCACGGGCGGCAAGCGCTCATATCTGCTGCGCGTCGTGTGGGCTCTGTGGTGGCCCGTGCGCGAAAGCGCAACCGACTTTCATCCCGCCTGGACGCCCAACAAATGAGGAGATGCCACGTGCCTGGCCAGGCCTTTAGGGGAGCTTTGCGAGGAGGGGGGCGACGTGTTTGGGTGGGGTGGGGGGTGGGGGGGGGCAAAAAGGGGCGGAGGTGGCCCCGCCCTGAGCGGCCAAGCGCTTGGCGACGGGTCCGCTCCATAACGTGCGCGGGGCACGGGGCACACCGGAGGCTCTCTGGCGTGGAGGCGGTGTGGGCTTGTCGCGGTTGCAGCTTGTGACGGCGTTTAAGGCGTGAGTTTGCATCGATGGGGCCACAGCCCGCTGTTTGCAGCCTGCGAAAGGCCGGGGGGGTCAACACCAGCACTCAGGGGCACTCTGAGCCACTGCACCTGCTCTTCCCGGGGTCCCGCGGAGGAGCTTCTTGCTCTCAGGTCCGTTTACGTTTCAGACTGCCCTCCAAGTTTGGAAGCTGTGCATGTGCGAACTGCTAGCGTGCTTGGCGGGGAACAGAGAGGAGGGGCGGCGCGCTAGCTGCCCCTGGCGCAGCCCTGCTCACTGGCAGCCACACGCCTCTAGCCACATTGCCGCACAGAACGACGGTCTGCTAGACCACGACCCAAGGGCGAGGCGTGCGACCCCCTGCGCCCGCCGCCGTTCTGCCGCGCTGCTGAGATTCTCATTGCGCATGCGCCACGTTTGGCTGCACCTCAAGCTGCGGCTGTGCTGGTGCTGAAGAGGACGTGCGTGAGCAAGGCGCCAGGCCGGCACGAACCAGTGACCGTCGTCAGTCTGCACCCCCGCACGTGTCGTCCCCCCTTCAGGGTTGGTTTCATGCTCTGCGACGCGTTCCGAGGCTGCCCAGTAACTGTGTAGGTGGGGCTGTGCGGTCGGCAGGCAGCCCAAAGTGCGGTCGGCAGGCAGCCCAAAGTGGGGTGTGCCGATGCCACGTGAACTGCACACCTCGTGTGCGAGGGACGAGGGCGCACTGCGTCGCTGCTGCTTGTCGCCGCCGTCGCCGCTACATTGCTCCTTTCGCCCCCTTGCTCTCCTTTTCGCCCCAGCCCCAGGCGTGGGGTGCGCACTGCACTGCGCCTTCGCGCTGTAACGCTGTCCTCTGGGGCCCCGTGCAAACGAGATTTTCCTCAGCAGTCCGGAAGAATGATGGAAACAGGGGCAGCAGCAGAGGAGGCAGCACGCCGTGGGGCCCGCAGCACACGCAGGCGTCAGACTGCCTTGGAGCTCACGACGTGCAGCTGCTCCCGGTGCTTGAGCCGCGCGCGGTTGTGCAGCAGCAGCATGGCGACGCCCATGACGGCCACGCCCGCCTGCCAGAAGGACGTCAGCGCGCCCTGCGGTGCGACGCGACGACGGCCCACGCCGCACAGCGTCAGACAGGCACAGCGGCACAGGCAGAGGCAGAGGTGTGCCTCAGCAGGCGCAAAGCAACAGCAAGCACGGTGCCGGTGCTGCTCACCTTGTTGACTGCCTTGTGTGGCAACGCCAGCTCAATGGTGACCAGCGCCAGGAGCCACGTGACCAGCCCTACCTGCGCTCCATTCCACAACAATCCCACCCGCCAGCACGCCTCTCGGCGTCTGCGTCGTGTGCGTGCCGTGCGGCACTGACGTGCCTGGCACAGGCCCCATTCTGCAGAAGAGGAGGGCGGCGCTGCCCCGCCACACCCGTAGCCAAGTCCCCCGCGAGCCCCACCACCAGTGCCCCCAGCGCCCATCGTGCGCCGCTCGCCTGCCTGTGCAGCGTCTTGATGAGCGGCTGCAGCCGGTCGGGGAAGCGCTGGATGATGCCCAGCCGGCGGAAGCTGACGGTGCCGCCCAGCGGCGCCACCACGCTCAGCACCAGGGTGGCCAGGCCCACCTGCGACGTGAGAAAACGTGCCGCTTCGCGCGAGGTGTTGAGGTGCACAGGGGCACAGGTGCGCCGCGGTAGCGGGTGCGACGCTGCGACCACCCTTTTCACCTTGGAGTGCGTGGACTGGAAGTGCTGCTTGTGGTGGAGCACCTGCGTGTGTCGCCACGGGCCAAGGCGAGGTGGCGCTGCTGTGCCCGGCAGAGGCGCCGCGTGCAGCTGCAGCGGCAGGGGGCGGTGGCGTGCTTCACCTTGTTCCTGTAAATGACTAGGAAGCCCGCTGCGATGCAGAGCACGGCCCGCAGCTGCAGCAGCGCGTGGCTCTGGATGGCGCGCACGCGCTCGGGGCCGTCCAGCTGCCTGAACATGATGGCTGAGATGAGGCCCTCCGTCATGAAGAGCAAGTATCCGATGCTCATGAAGGCTGCGCCGTGGCAGCCAGCAGGTTGGGCGAGGTCAGATCGCCCTCCGACACGGCCTCGAGCAAGACGCGCTGTCGAAGCGCGGCCCCACATTGAGCGCACCTGGGTGCCACGCGAAGAGCGACTTGTCGAAGCACGCCACTGCGAGCGAGAGGCTGATGACCACCACGGACGCGTGCAGCAGCGTGGTGAGGTGGCGCACGAGCGGGACATGCTGCAGGCTGCCTGACCTGGTGCCTGCGTCTGCACCTCCTCCTCCGCCTCCTCCTCCTTGGCCTCCCTGCATCGTGGCTGCTGATACAATGGCCGGCCAAGTGGGTGAGCGCGCGGCCGAGGTACGCATGGCGGTGCCCAGCCGCTCACCAAGAGCTGCGCACCATACACTTGGCAAAATGGCTGCAGCAGGCGATCCAGCTCACCAGCAGGTGGCAGCAGCGTTGGGGACATTTGTGGTGGGCCGCCCGCCGCGCCCAAGCGTCGCAGCAACCAAAAGGCCGCGGGCCACACAGCGCCAAACAGCGACACGCAGGAGCAGCTGTTTTGTTTCACTGACGTCCTCCTCTGAGGGAAAACGGCGCCATCCACAAAGGCGTTGAAGGCGGGCGGGTCGCGGCGACATCGTCGCCGAGTCGCCGGCGATGCAGCGGGCGGGGACTGGGGCCACATTGAGAGGCGGAAGCCTGGCACATTATAATCGAGCTCTCAGTTCGGAGAGCGAGCAGTGGAGAGCGGCGCCCGACTCCGCACGCCTCTGCTTAGCTGATGGCGAGCGTGGACGATGCCAGCGGCGGCCTGAACGGGGCGGGCATGCCGCAGGAGGAGCCCCTGCAGCTGGGCCAATGGCGGTGCTCCACGCCAGACCTGATGGCCCTGGGTGTGGCCCTCGAGCTCTTCGGCAGCGCGCCCATGCCTCCCGACCTTGTCAAGCAGGCCGAGGAGGCCGTGCGCGGTGAGGCGCATCTCAAGCTGTGCCGGCGTGGCCACTGGAAGTGCCCAGTGAGGGAGCCCACCGTGGTGCAGTTTGGGTGGTGTGCCCCGCTGCGCAGACTGCATCGGCGGGGACGCCTCCATGCCTTGGCACTCGCCCGCGGGTGAAGGCGTCGACAACCCCATCCTGCTCCAGCAGCAGGGCCACGCTCCACCCACTGCCGCCGCACCGTCCTTTGACCAAACGCCGGTTAACCTGTCGCACACGCCCCGCTACGAGCAACCCCACCCTCCCTCCCTGCACCCGCCGTCCATGCCAGGCCACCTCAATCACTTCATCGCTCCGTCGCCATGCACGCCCGGCGACCAGCCCCACCCTCACCGCCCTCCGCTGTTCGCGTCGCACGCACCACTCGTGCTTGCTGGCTTCGGCCACTACCCATCCCCGCCACCGCCCACCACGACGCACCCCGAGTCGTTCATGCCAGGCTACCTTCCCTGGGCGCTCCCGCCACCCGTGCCGCACACGACGGGCGACCTTGTGCCGCCCCCAGGCAGCACCCCGCACTACCCGCCAGCACCCACCGTGCCTCACCTGCTCTTTCCCACCCGGCCGCCTTACCCCCCGCCACCGCCGCTGCCGGCCGCCGGCAGGCCCACCGCGCTGGCACGCGCCGCGCTGGGCCTGGGCTCCCTCTTGGACTGGGACCATGCCATGCCCGGCCAGGCGCGGGACTGGATCGAGCCGCCAGAGTCGCCACGAGGTGAGCCAGCCCTGCAGCACGCCTGTGCGGCTCTCGTGCCTGGCTGCGCCCTCGCTGCGCCAGCGGGGCAAGCTGCGCAGCATGCGCGCAGCACCCTTTGCGTTGCGTGGAGCCAGTGCCGGTTGCACAGGGACCCTGCACCGTTGCTTGCTCCCGGTCCTCGCTTGCAGGCTGCCGTGGTGACGCCGTCTGTCATGCCACCGTCACGACCGCCGTGTACACGGCGACGCACGCCGACGGCAGTGGCGCCGGCGCCGCGGGCGGGGCCACCAGCTCGCAGCTGGCCCCCCTGCTGGGGCATGGCATCACGGGCCAAGCGTCCCTGGACGCCCTCCTCCTGCTGCGAGGTGACGGCCAGGCGTCTCCGTCCGCCACCACGCAGCAGGCGCACTCTGCGCCGACGCCCCGCGCCCGGGCGCCGCAGCCGCGGCGGCAGCAGGCCGGCACGATGAAGCGCGCGGGGCAGGCGGCCCGGGCGGGTGCCGCCACATCCTCGGTGCGCAGCCGGCGCGGGCCCGACTGGGACGCTCTGCGGCGCTTCAGCGAGTCCATCCTGGGCCTGGGGAGCACGTCGGGTGCGGCCACGTCATCAGGCGGCCCAAGCGCACCGGACTGGGGGGCCGTGAGGCGCTTTAGCGAGGCTGTGCTGGGCCTGCCAGCGGAGGCTGCGCTGGCTGCGGCCACGCCATCAGGTGGGTTGCATATTGACGCAGGCGGGAGGGCATAGGGCTTCTTGGCACCCACAGAGGCGGGCGGTGGTCGTTTCCGTTGATGCACACCCACACCCACACAGCAACTGAGAAACCTAAGGATCTAGCAGGTGGCCGTCATGCGCATTGCCCGCGGCTGCAGGCCCAGGCCTGGACACCACCGCCACCGCCAGTGCGAGCACCGTCACCGACAGCCACGGCCCTGCGGCGCGCGCGGGGACCAGCGGCAGCGTGGGCGAGAGCGGGGCGTCGAGCGGCCGCACGCTGTCCGTCCCTCCACCGCCGCCCGCCGCCGCCGCCGCGACACGTGCCCAGCCGCGGGTGCGCACCATGGAGCGGGAGGTGTTCCCCGACCGCGTGTGCCGCTTCGAGGACTGCCGCGCCGTCATCCCCGGCACCCGCCAACGCGCGACCACGGGCGGCGCGCGCCGCGCCTACGACTGGCCCTTCCCCGGCGCGCGCGCGCTGTACGAGAACCGCGTGTGCGAGGGCTGCCGCGACCGCAAGTGCTGGGGCGGCGGCGCCGGCGGCGAGGCGCCGCTGGGGTGGGTGTGCAGCACGTGCAAGGCGTTCCGGCTCGAGTTCCCGGGCTGGGAGCGGCTGGACGAGCGCGTGGACCTGTGGGAGGGGCGGCCGCGCAAGTGCTGCAAGTGCCTGGGCGGCGCTGGCACGCTGGAGCAGCAGGAGGACGAGGAAGAGGAGGAGGCGTGAGAGGGGACTGCACGAGAGCTTTGCTTTTCAGTGCCCTTGCACGCTGCGCCTCCGCTCGAGAAGCAAGCCACCAATCCGCAAGTCGAGCGGCGTGCCCCAAGCAAACAGAGAACCCCTCTCCTCACGCAACCGGTGCCCGTTCCTGCCTCGTGCCGGCGCCCTCTGCGCGCTGCCCCCTGCGCCGCCCCCCGCCGCGCCGCCCCACGAGCCCCCACCGCTCCCGCAGCTCCGCCAGCCACCGGCCCAGCCACGCCGCGCGCATGGCCCGCTCGGGCACCAGCAGCCGCAGCGACGGCTGCGCCTCCAGAAGCCCGCACGCCAGCAGCTCTTGCTCCAACGTGGCGGGCGTCGCCCGGCGCTCCACCACTCCGGCGCCGCCCTCGTCGGCGCCCTCCGCCGGTTGTGCGTCGTCGCCGTCGCCCTGCGTCACGCAGACCACGACGTGCACCGAGCCATGGACAGGCAGCAGGCTGCCTTTTGCTGATCTGTGCACCTCCACGGCTGCGAGCCTTGTGTGTGTGGGGATCAGCGGCACGTGGCCCAGAAGTCCACGCAGCAGTGCTGGGCCCTAGCCCAGCCCAGACGTTCGTGCATGCAAATGCAAACACCCGGCCCCCACAACGCTGGAAATGCAGGATTATCGCAGCAGGGAGGCAGAGCGGGCGCACCAGGGTGGAGAGTAGCGCCGCGTCGCAGAGGCCGGCCGCCACGAGCAGCTCTGGCAGCATGAGGCGGGGTGTGGAGGGGCGCGCCACGCCCAGGCGCACCGCCTGCATCAGCTCCACCTGCCACTGCCTGCGTGCACGCGAGCGCGAGGGATAGACAGCGCCGGCACACGCGCCGGCACTTCGCTTGGCGCTGGGCGGTGCATGGCTCTGGCCTCGCTGCTGATCCGTGGTCAGCCGGCACTTGGCTTGGCACGCACAGCGGCCCCTCCTGGCCTCCCAGCATTCCAAGGCAAGCAAGCCTCTTCCTCAACTCTCTGTCAAGCAAGGCCCCACCCTGTCCCCAAGCAGCCGCGC
>VFQP010003427.1_pt1 | contig 16102 bp, 17 predicted proteins | sample 3512351 | NCBI WGS metagenome assembly VFQP01 (sample SAMN10412372, study PRJNA504923) | tailings metagenome | isolation source: Relicate 1 Philex TSF1 revegetated site | place: Philippines: Tuba, Benguet | collected 2017-08-29 | reverse complement strand
ACGTCAGGCAGGTGCGTGTGCGTGTGGGTGTGTGGTGGTGATGGGAGAGTGGCGGGGTCGGCCGACGCCATGATGAAGCCGCTGTACGCCGAGTTGAGGCACGTCAGGCAGGTGCGTGTGCGTGTGGGTGTGTGGTGGTGATGGGAGAGTGGCGGAGTCGGCCGACGCCATGATGAAGCCGCTGTACGCCGAGTGTTTGAGCCCCGCATCTCTGCCCATGGCGTTGTTTTGGGGCAAGACGCGAGCGGTGCGGTGCGCGCTGCGGTGCGGGCGCCAGAGCAGGCCACACGCGCATTCGACCTGCTGCGTGCGTGTGCGTGCGCGCAGGCGGCCACGTTCCTGATGACGCCGTACAAGAGCCAGCTGTCGCTCGAGGACATCACGGGATCGCTCTGCCCGGCGCTCACGGCGCAGCAGGTGCGCAGCCGCCGCTTCCCTTTCCGTCCCTCCAGGCCTCGTTCACAGGCCGATGCTCCGAGCGATGCAGCCATCTGGCCTGCAACCGCTGCCTGCCCGTTTCCCTCACTCTCATGCCCGGGTCGGTCGCCTCCCGACGCGCACAGATCTACAGGCTCTGCACCACGTACTGGGACGACGCCTCCAACGCCGCCACCGCCGAGCCGGACGCCCCCTTGGCGGCGCCGGCGCCAATCCACACGCGCGCCACGCCCACGGCGCACTCATCGGCTCAGCCCAGCCCGTTCCCCGGCGCCACGCCCACGGCCGCCCGCGCCACGCCCACGGCCGGCGCCGGCGCGCCTCTGATTGACTTGGCGTCCGGGGGGGAGGATGCGGCGGCAGCAGCGGCGGCTGGGGAGCCACCCGCGGCCCAGCAGCAGCAGGGGGCCGAGCAGGGGGGTAAGGAGGGAGGAGGCGGGGAGGAGGAGGACGGCGGGCTGGTGTTGGTGCAGCCGCCGTCGCCCGTGCACGCCGCGCTGCCTGCCAGGTGAGCGCATCACAAGTGGGTCGAGGACGCTTGCGCCCGTCGTGGAGTGCGCGTGTGGCGGGTCGGGAGAGAGTAACGAACAGCGTATGAGGGCGCGCGCTGCTGTGTGTGCGCAGGGCGTCGGCGGCGTCGGGGCCCGCCGTGGCCGACCTCATCAGCGGCGAGGTGCTCGAGGCGCTCAAGGAGGGCTCGGGCGCGGCGGGCGGCGGCGTGCAGACCAACGGCGGGCTCATCGTCACGTTCCTGCTCGACGACACGAGCGCGCCAATCATCGCCCCCGACGTGAGCCTCCGGATGCTGCTTCGAGCGCCGCTCTCCTGATTCCTCTGCTCTTTCTCCGGGCGGGGGCGCCGCCGCTGCCGCGCGGCGCACTCATGCTGACGATGCCACGTGCTGAGGACGCTGCCCCCGCAGGGCTTCACCGCGCCCGAGGTGCTCACGCTCATCGAGGGCAAGGACCTGTTTGCGCCGCTCGAGCTGCCGGCCCGGCACTTTGACACGGACGCGTGCCCCAAGGAAGCCTTCGCGTTCGTCGAGGAGCCGCCGCCCGTGCCGCCCCACCTCGCCAACAAGTGATCTCTCTCTTCGTGCAGCGCTGGTGGTGGTGTTGGTTGCCGTTCGCGCAGAGCAGGATGGCTCAGGGTCTAGCTGTAGCTGCAGAGCTGTGCAGTTTGTGCGCGCGCGTCCCTTGGGGGAAAGGGTGTTGCAACGACGACGACCTCGCTCAGACTTGCTGCGGCCGCTGCGGGCAGAGGAAGTTGTAAAAGGCGTCGGCCACGAAGAGCGGCCCGCCCGCCGCCGCGTTGTCGCCCTGCCTCTTCCACCACACCCACGTGCCCGAGTGGATCTTCTTCAGGTCCTCGCCTGCGCGCACGCAAATGGACGACGTGGCGCACGCAGAGCCGCACGCAGTCAGCCCAGGGCGCGCAGTCAGCGCACGTGATCAACGGCGTGGTGCAGGTGGCTAGGGCATCACGCAGTGGTATAAGAGGGATGCGTGATGCCCTAGTCTTCCACAATCACGCCGGCGTCCTCTTTCTCAACGATGCGGTGCATGCGTCCGGCCCGGTGAACACGAGCTTGCCAGGTGGTGGGCGCCTCTCACCTCCCGTGTAGTGCGGGTCGAGGATGAGGAAGGCGCAGTCGCCCGTCAGCTCGTCAAACGCCACGCCCAGCAGGGTGTAGGCCAGCACGCCGCCGCCAATCATCACGGGCGTGCCCTGCGTGGCAAAGTGCTGCGCCAGCTGCCGCGCGTAGGACGGGATGTCCGAGCCCCTGTGCGCACGCACGCGCGCGGCACGCCGGGGCGACAGCAAGGGCGCAGCACGGCGCTTTGGCGGGCTGCCGAGCCCGGCGCGGGCTCCGCGGACCGCACTCGTGGGCGGCCGTGCGGCGGCTGCCAACGGTGGTTCCGCGCTGGCTTGCAGCAGCGGGCGCCTGAGGGCTATGGGGGCGGAGGGCGCAGCGCCAGAACGCGTGTGTACCAGTTGGGCCCCCGGACCCGGGGCAATCAGATGCGAGGGCACGCGCGCACACCTGCTGACGGTGATGACCTTGCAGGTGATGCCCAGGTACTCGTCCAGGATGTAGCCCAGCTCAATGGCGCCGATCCACTGGCTGGAGCCCACGAAGTCGGGCTGCTTGTCGCCCAGCCGCACCAGCATCTGCTGGATCTCCCTGCGCCACAGCAGGGACGCGCGAAACTCTTGGGACGGTGTGTGTGTGCATCCCGCATCGACGGAACGGGCCACCGCCCGCGTCACGCAGGAAGGATCAGCAGCGAGGGCGGTGCAGCAAGCACGGCGCCGTCGTCGCTCTGCCGGCGCTGCGCAGCCTGGGGGGGATGGAGCCGCTGCGCCGCCGGCGGCCCCCAAGGGCGCGCTGCCTCCGCCGTCGCGGCCCGGGTGGCGGTGTCGCCCTGAAGGAAAGCCCGCGCACCTGTGCGTGGGCACGGGCTTGGAGGTGTACTGCTGCAGGCGGAACCACGACACAATGGTCTGCAGCGAGCGGTAGGCGCAGCCCCAGCCTGCGTCGTTGAACCGGTCCTGCGCCGCCAGGCAGCGAGCAGTGCGTCCGGGTGGGAGAGAGGCATGTCGGCAATTCATCACCTGCCCAGCACGCACGACTACCAGCTCCCAAGCTCGTTTCCTTTTGGTGGTCCTCTTCCCTGCCCTTCTGTTCTTGCCTGCATGTAGTGGTAGTACTCGTAGGAGCCCTCGAGCACGGCGACGGCGGCGCCCGCCACTGCACGCAAGAAGCGCACGCGCATGCTTGGCCCATCGCTCACACACCCAGGCAGGCCAGGGTCGGCAAAGCTGCGCCACGCCAGGGCACAGACCCGTGCGGCGCATGAACGCGACGAGGAGGAGGGCACTCACGCGGCTGCTGAAGCCCCTGGTGCACGTCGCGCAGCCGCTGCGCGCCGGTGCCTGCGCCGCCCGCCGCCGGCGCGTCGCCAGCGGCCGCCGGTGGCCGCGCCAGCGGCAGCGCCTGCGCGGCGCGCAGGCAGGGGCGGTTGGGCGGGAGGCCCAGCAGCCGGTGCAGCTCGGCCCTGCGCCACACCACCGCCACCAACAACAACAACAGGCACGGGGAGGAGGGCGCGTCAGCGTGCCGACCAGCACGCCCGTGAGTCAGGGCACGGCGCCGCGAACAGCACGCCTTTTGCGCACCAGTGCTGCGGCAACGCTGGCGCCGGAGGCGGCGCACCTGTCTGCAGAGCACTGCGTGCTTTTGGCCCCTGACTGGGCGCACCGCACCTGAGCGGCGTGAGCTTGAGCTCCAAGGCCTCGGCCGCCTCGGGCAAGCCCTCAGGGTACAGCAGCGTCACATGGTGCGAGCGCCCCGGAGGCAGGAACGCGTGCGCCGTCATTCCATCGAGCCGCTTCGGCGCCGCGCCGCCGTCGCCTGACGCGGCCGCTGCCACCGCGCGGTTGGCCAACACGGCGGCGGCGCCGTGAAGCTGCGCCAGCAGCGCTGGCACAAGGCAGCTTCCCGCCAGCTCCGCGGCGGGCGCGGCGGCGGGCGCGTAGGCCAGCGCTTGCAGGCGCAGCGTGGTGCGCAGCCGCGTGACCTGCGCGGCGTCATGTCGCGGCGAGCAAGTCCGTGCACGAGTCACCTGATATGTGCGGGTGGTGAGCTCCGGCCCCCACGCTGAGGTGTCCAAACAGATGCAAGTCCAACTGCACACACTTGCTGATGGGTCGGCGCCCGGCACAGCAGCACAGGAGCTACCCGCACCTCGGTGCCGTGCGTGACGTGCCGGTACTCAAAGGAGGGCGCGGCGGGCGCCTCGGCGGCACCTGGTGGAGGCCCCGCCCTGAGCGGCTGCGCCACCAGCGCCAGCTGCAGCGGCGCCGAGGCGGGCGGGAGGGCGGGGAGCAGGCCGCCCAGCGTGCCTGGCGTGGCGCTGGTCAGCAGCGTTTGCTGGCCGCCCCTGCACGTGTCAGTCCGTGGGCACGCAGCCTGGCGCGCCTTGGAGTCCCACCGCAGTGGCGCAGGGCTGCGGGAGGGGTGGGGGTTGGGGGGTGTACGCTGCTGCTGCTTCGCCGCACGTTCCCCGTGCAGCCACCAGCGCCGGGCACTCACGAGAGGTGTGCGAGGAAGGCGGCGCCCTGGGCGGCCGGCGGCTGCAGCGCGCGCGCCCACGCGTCGGCCGCCTGCTGGACGGCCTGCTGCAGCGCGGCGCCGCCGCCCGCTGCCTGCTTGGCCGAGGGTCCCGAGGTGACCAGCACGTCCAGGGGCAGCGTGGCCCGCACACTGCGGAGGCGTGCGCACAGGTTCCTTCAAGATTGGAGTCCCCACGACTCGTCGGAAAGAGAGAGAGGGACAGCAAGCGCGCGCTGTGCTCACCTGCACAGCACCAGCGGGCCTTGAGGCAGCGTCTCGGCCCAGCCAAAGGGCTCGGAGCGCCGCAAGTCGAGCGGCTCAGCCGCCACCTCCTGCCACGCGCCGCTGGCCGGTGCCCAGGTGTGCAGCGCGCACGTGGGTGCCGCGCTGCCGTCGTCGCCAGAGGCGCCGCTGAGGGTGAGCACCAGGAGCGGCTGGGAGGGCGGCGCCGCCTGCAGGAGCTGCTGCACGCCGGGGTGGGCGTGGAGCGTGGCCGCGGCGTCCTTGTCGGGCGCGTAGAGGCCCACGTAGGAGAGGCCCCACGGCAGCGCGTGCTGCACGCCTGCAGGGTTGGGCGAGCGAGGCCGGTGACGAGGTGGGTGATCTGCGAGGAGGACGACCGCGCCCCTTTGCCTGCGCAGCCAGTCGCTCACCTTGGAGCGCAGCGGCCGAGGTCTGCTGGCTGGAGTCCCACCTCAGCAGGTCCACCACGGCGGCGGTGCTGCCGCTGCTGAGCGCGCCTGACGTGCCCACCAGCAGGCCCGACGCGCCCGGCTGCGCGGCCGCATGGCGCAGCGCCGCCTCCTGAAGGCTCACGCGCACCTTGGGGGGGGCCGGAGCCATCGCTTAGCTAAGCAAAGCCACAGCGCAAAGCCACTGGCGCTGCTCTGCTGCTCTCCCAGAGCAAAGCCCGGTCGCATGCGCCAAAAAAACTTGGCGCTGCCGCCCTGCCTCCCCCTTTCCCCTGCAGCTCGCTCCTTGCTCGTCTTCAGCATCCCGGCAAGATGATCAACGACGAGGGCCAGACGGTGGACCTGTACATCCCGCGCAAGTGGTGCGTCGCGATCTTGTCGCCAGACGGGGCCGAGCGCTGCGGGAGCTGGGGACTCCAGCGCCGCAGTCGCCACGAGAGCTGGAGGACACGCCGCGTTGAGCATTCACGCGTGGTTCTCTTCGTTCGACCGCCCTGGGTGCACCTCCCTCTGCTGCCTGCCCGCGCAGCGCGTGGAGCAACAAGCTCATCACGGCCAAGGACCACGCGAGCATCCAGATTAACATTGGCCACCTCAACGAGGACGGCGTCTACAATGGCCAGTTCTCGACCTTTGCTCTGACGGGCAAGGTCCGCGCCATCGTGAGTGGCGCCCTCGAGCAGCCAGTGGGGTGGGGCAGGAGCAGCTGCAGCATGAGGCCTCTGCGTCGCCACGCTCGGCTCGCCCGGCCTCGCTCTCGGGCGAGTCGGGGCCGGAGGGGCAGTACACCGACGCGTGCTCCTGCTCTTGCCGCGCGAACGCAGGGCGAGTCGGACGCGGCCATCGACCTGCTGTGGAAGAAGAAGCAGGCGCAGGCGTGAGAGGAGGAGGCGCTGCGTGGAGCTGGTTCTCGGTCTCCCTGCTGGTGCTTCCCCTTCGTTCCTGCAACTGTCTCTCTTCCAACGCTCTCGGCGCCAACAGCAGCGGCGGCAGCAGCTGCAGCAGGTCACAGCATGCGGGGGCGGGGGGAGTATGGCAGGTGGCGCCGGCCGCTGGGCCCGGCACAGCGGCGCCCTGGGCACAGCAGCAGCAGCAGCAGAGCTGGAGGCCCACTGGGCGCGGAACAGGTGCTCAGGTGGCCTCTTGGAGCTGCCGGGCAGCAAGGGATGGTCCACGGGGGCGCAGCTCGCCGCCCCAGCCCCAGCCCTGCGGCGCCAGCGGCAGTGGGTCAGGCCAGGCCGTCCAGGCGCTGCTCGATGCGCTTGAGCTGCAGGAACACCAGGTCGCTGACCGCCTCGAGCGAGTACCTGCCCAGCTCCAGCAGCAGCAGGGCCAGCAGCACAGCACCGTGCGTCCCCAGCGCGTGTGGCTCAGCCGCTGCTGGCACCGCCCTGGCACGCACCGCTGCACCATGAGGGCCCTGGCCGCGCGCCCCTTAGCCCGCGCCGCGCCCCGCTGCTCGTACACGCGGCGCATGAGGCGCCGCAGGTGCCCCACGTCCGGCTCCGCCCACCGGAAACCTGCGCAGGCACAGCCGAGCAACCCTCTCTGCCACGCCGTGCTGCACACTCGGAAAGATTGTCATGAAAGACGTCACGTTCGCACCCTTGAACCACCAGGGGATGCCCGGCAGGTCCGGCACCTGGACCGCCACGTGGCGCAGGGGGAAGCCCACGCTGTCGTCCAGGTAGGGCAGCGTCCAGTTGGTCGCAATGACGGGCAGCTCCATGCTCATGGCCTCGACCTGCGGCCGCGCAGACCGTCACGCCCCTGACCTCCCGCAACATGACGCGTGCACAGCGACGTGCGCTGCCGCACTGCACCGCGCGCACAATGGGCAGGCCCCAGCCCTCGCCGCGCGTGGGCAGCACAAAGGCGTCCACCGACGCCAGCAGGCGAGCGTGCAGCGCTGCGGGCAGGTGGTGCGTGGCGACCTCCACGCGCGCCGGAGCACGTGGGCCGGGCGGCTCGGGCGGCCAACCCGCGACCGTGGCATTGTCGAGCGGGTGCGCTGCTGTCGCCACGGCGTGGCGCATCAGCTCGGCCTGCACCTGGGCTGCAGGTCACAGACGTGAAGGGCAGAACAGCAAGGCCGAGGTGACGTGCTCGCCACACCAGGTCACGCTGGTGCGCGCACCCCTTGTCGCACCTGCGATGGTGCTCTCGTTGTCGTTCGGACTGGCCGGCTTGGTGACCATGATGAGCTGCACCTGCGTGGAGCAGGCGGCACAAAGGCAGGCGCATGGCGCGTGGCGCTGCGCTGCGACCTGTCCGGCAGTGCCGTCAGCTGATGGGACGCACCGGGTCCGGGGCGGAGAACTCGCTGGCCCAGGCCTTGAGCAGCAAATCCCAGCCCTTGCGGGCCTCGAACTTGCCGACGAACAGGAACCGGAACAAGCGCTGTGCCTGCTCCTCGGGTCCGTCGGCCGCCTGCACGCAAACGAAGGGCGCAGTTTGGCGGTGTTGCTTCCACACTGTGCCTGCGCACGTGCTTGCTCAACAGCACGCGCCCACCTCTCGTGAGGGTGTTGCGTCGTTGCGCGTCGGGCCTGCCACCTGCACGCCATGGCAGGCCAGTGCACCTGCGCGCGAGTCCTCACGCTGCCCCAGGCGGCAGCGCAGAGGTGTGGGCACAGTCGGCCGCGCACCGTGCGCATGCGCAGCTCCGCCCAGTCCGCCGCGGTGCAGAGACGCGCGTGCCGCCGTCGGTCCCAGTGCGTCGTGTTGATGGGCACAGGCATGACGTGGACCTGGGCACCCTCGCCATCAACCGCATCAATGCGTCAGCGCCCCACGGCGGCGCACACCCAGTCCCCCTCCTCTTCAGCGGCCGCACGCGCACCTTGGAGGGCGCCAAGCCGGAGTGGACCCACGCCTGCCTGGAGAACTCGCTGGGCACCCATGCCTCATCCAGGGAGGAGACGGCGGCGACAAACTCGGCCGGCACGCTGCAGCCACCGGCACCCGCACGCCGCGGCACGCGCATGACAAGATCATCGCCGGCCCCTCGGCGCCCACCACTGCGTCACCCAAAGCCCCCAGCAACGCACCCGTCCGTCTCGGCCATGACGCGCGCTATGGCCCTGGCGACGGGGTCGCGGCCCCCGGTTGGCGGGCAGGGCGCGCAGCTGGCCCAGCGCGGGCGCGGCCGGCCCATGAAGGGCGGCATGCCGTGGCACACGGCGACGGTCGGCAGGGCGCTCACGATGCCGGCGTTGTTGCTGTTGCCGTTGCGCAGCAGGCGCTGCAGCTGGGCGTGGGCGGCGGGGTCCAGCTTGCCGGCCACGGAGTCCGCGCACGTCATCTGCGCAGCATCGCACGGTGGTGAGGCCTTCTTCTCGAAGGAAAGGCGGCCTCTGCTGCTGCTGCTGGTGCTGCTGCTTGCTGTAGCGCAGCTGGCGTGCCTGCATGAGCGCGATGCTCGCGTGCGCCGGCCGCAGCAGCCCGCGGTCGAGGAGCGGGAGCAGCATCGCGGTGGCCTCGACGCCGAACGAGGACTCGTCGAGGAACGGCGCGTGCCACGCGACGCGCAGGTGCAGCTGGCCTTCGGCGTCTGGAGGCGCCTGGTGGAGGAGCCGGCCGAGCAGCGCGAGCGTCGCGAGCAGCCCCAGCGCCAGGGCGCGCCACGCGAACGACGCGGCGCCAGCCCCTCGATGCCGCGATCCCGTCGACGACGGCGAGAGCGGGCGCTGCATCCGGCCGCTGCGCGCGTGCGCTCCGGTTCACGCCTCACGCCTTGGATTGAGAAGGCCTGGGCTTCTGGGGATCAAGCCTCAGCAGCTGCTGCAATGCCAACAGCAGCAACCTGGCAGTGTCCTGGCGCCCTGCTCTCCTCTGCTCATCCCATGCTCAGTCCACCTTTGAGGTCGAACTCAGACTCAGGCGCTGCTGCGAGTCGCGCGCGCACAGCACCGGAGCGAGCACACGGACGCGCGCACACACTCCTCCTGTTGATCAACCCGAGCCACAGAGTCCCGCGCGCCACATCAAAAGAGCGAAAGCTCTTTCGGGGTCGCGAGCGATGCAGCTGCTCCCCAGCGCGCGCGGCGCCCCGCTGGCTGGAGGGCGCGGCGGCAGGCGAGCGGTGGCGCAGCAGCAGCAGCAGCAGCAGCAGCGAGTGGTGGTCGTGAGCCACGCAGCAGCGCCGCGCCCGGCGAGCGCCCTGTCCACGGCCCGCTCAGTGCCGAGGCCTGCTCCAGCGGTCTTCGCGCCGAGCAGCAGCACCAGCAGCAGCAACGGAGGCAGCAGCCTGCTCTCCGCCTTCGTGGAGCATGAGTCTTCACAGGGCTGGAGCCCCGTCGAGGACGCTTTGCGCACTGCTCAGCAGAGCCTGCGGCACGAGGAGCAGCAGCAGCTAGACCGCCTCGAGGAGGACTGGTCGCCGCCCACGTTCGTCACTGCGACAGGGCGCATCGTGGCAGGTGCGCGGACCTGTGGGCTGCGCGGCGATCCGCACCGCTCGCAGCCGCAATCTCTTCCCAACGGGGCAGCCCAGGAGCCAGAGGAGCTCAGCACGCAAGAGCAGCGCTGACGTGCAGCACGAATCACGTCCAACAGATTGCAGTGGCCCAACTGGGGCCGTCCACTTGAGGCACCTGCGCTCCACACCTGCACCGCAGTGGGCGACCTCCACGGCGACTGGAACAAGGCGCTGGCGTCATTGCGCGCCGCCAACGTGATTGACATCGTGGACGGCGACGAGGTGGTGTGGACAGGCGGCGACGCGGTCGTGGTGCAGCTCGGCGACGTGCTGGACCGGGGGGACAACGAGATTGGTGCGTGCAGACTGTCTTCTCTACAAGAGCACACGCAGCAGCCCGCTCAGCTTCAGCCGAGCTCACGCGCTGCACGCCGCCCGTCCTCCCCCTCACGCGCCCTGCAGCCATCGTCAACCTCTTGCGGGGCCTCGACGAGCAGGCGCGGCAGCAGGGCGGCGCCGTCTACATGCTCAACGGCAACCACGAGTCGCTGAACGTCTGCGGCGACTTCCGGTGCGTGCGGCCACCACCACACGCCGCCACGCGCATGCAGCCACAGCACGCGTCCTGCAAGCCTCAGCCCTGAGCCAGCGGACGCGCCGTGTGGCTGAGGCCTGCCGGTGGCTTGCGTGCGGTGCGTGCGTGCGTGGTGCGTGTGTGGGGATGCAGGTATGTGACGCCGGGCGCCATGGTGGAGTCGGCGCTGTTCGCGGGGCTGGACGAGGACCAGCTGGGGGACTGGGAGCTGCTGGCGCGCGTGCGCTTCGCCGTGTACAAGCCAGGTGCGCGAGCCCCCTCAAGATTGCCCATTTGGGGGTCAATGCGAGGGGGGAAGGGGGGCAGGGAGCTCCATCAGGAGGGTGCGCTTCGCCGTGTAAAAGCCAGGTGCGCGCCCCCTCAAGATTGCCCACGGCCTGGCGCGGACGGGTGGTTGGGGAGCCAGGGCACCTTCCGTTGGGAGGCAGGATAGAAGCCAGATGCGCGGTCCCTCTCTTCTCCTGTCGGCCGGGCGTCTCCCATGGTGTCGCCGAGGTGTGGGTGCGCACGCTGGGTGTTTGTGGAGGCAGGTGGGCGCAGGCGCGGCGCGTGCAGCGCGCCTGACGCTCGCACTGCGGCCGCAATGTGGGCCTGGGCTTGCGGCCTGGAGGGCGCGTTCGCCGCAGCGCTGACCAGATTCGGCAGTGGCGAGCGGGGCGTCCGTCTGGCAGAGGCCCGTGGCGGGGCAGGTGGATGCAAAGCGTGCGGTGCGCCTGTCGCGCGCTTTGGACTCGTGGCGCAGGGGGGCCCATGGCCATGGAGCTGGCGCGCAACCCCACGGTGCTGGTCGTCAACGACACGGTCTTTGCGCACGGAGGGCTGCTGCCCATCCACGGTGAGCGGGCGGGCTGCAGCACGGGAGGGGGCGCGGCCGGCAGCTGCGCCGAACGGCGCGGGGCGGCTGCGCACAGGAGCGGCCCGCCGGCGCGAAACGCAGCGCGGCGGCGCCCGCAGCGGCGCTGACGTGCTGTGCGTGCTGTGCGATGGGCGTGTGTTGGGGCTCCCTGGCTGCAGTGGCGTACGGCGTGGACAAGCTGAACCGCGAGGTGGCGGCGTGGATGCGGGCAGAGAGCGGCGACGACGGGCGGCGTGCGCCGCCGCCGCTGCTCGCCATGGGGTGAGCGCGGGGCTTCGGTGCTTTGCCGCGCCAGCCGCGCCGCAGCCACGCCGACCACCGGCTTGGCGGGCGCTGGGGCAGGGACGCGGGGCACCGCCAGCGGCCGCATTTGCGATGACATTGGAAGTCAGCAGCGGCAGGGCAGGCGCCCGCGCCTTGGGTTGGCACGCTCGGTGTGTGTGCGTGTGTGCGTGTGCCGCAGCGACAACGCCAGCATCATGTGGAACCGCACCTTCAGCCGCGAGCGCTTCCCCACGCCGGCCGAGCGCACGCAGGCCAGCGCCAACCTCACAAAGGTACGCCTTGCGAGGTGCCGGGGGTTGGGACGCCCTCAGGGCGGGGGAGGGGGGGCGTCGCCACTTGCCTCACAAGGGCGTGCCTTTGGTGCTTTTTTTGGGGGGGGGCGTTGTCAGGGCGCGGGCAGAGGCCCCCGCCAACCTCACAAAGGAGCGCCTCTTGGCGGTGGTGGGGGCCGCCCTCGTGGGGGGCGGGAGGGCGTGCCCAGGCGCTGGGGGCCGGGCGTGCTCGCTAGGCGTGACGCCCCAGGCGGGACGCAGCTGGATCCACACGCTTCTCCGCGCGTACAGGCAGCAAAACGCGGCCACCCCGCTCAGCCCGGTTCGCCGTCCCCCCATGGCGCGCCTGTGGTTCAGGGCCGCCACCAATCAGCTCTCTGTTGCGCGCGTGTCGCGCGTGTGGGTTCGGCGCAGGTGCTGGAGCGTCTGGGCGCCCGGCGCATGGTGGTGGGCCACACGCCGCAGCTGGGCGGCGCCAACTGCGAGCTGGACGGGCGCGTGTGGCGCGTGGACGTGGGCATGTCGGCGGGCGTGCTCAACCGGCCTGTGCAGGTGCGCGCCGGCCTGGGCGCATCACATGGGCTGGGGGTTTGCGCGGCGTTGGCGGGGCCAGAGGGGCCACAGAGGTTGGGGTTGGACCGCGGATGAGAGAGAGAGAAAGAGAGAGCACAGACGACGCGCTGGGCTTTGGTGGGAGCAAACCTTTGTGCGACGCACCAGCCACTCGCTCTCAGGGCCGGCGTTTCTGCGCGCTGCGCCCGAGGCCCTCACCGAGGCGCCTGGTGCTGGCGGTTGGCGTTCTGTTGCCCCTTGCCTCAGGTGCTGGAGATCGACAAGTCGCCGGGGCAGGGCGAGACGGTGGTGCGCGTCCTGCCGAGCCAGCTGGCAGGCACGTCAGCGGCCTGGCGGGACCGCCTGAGCCGCGCGCTGGGGGGGGGCGACGCCGTGCTCTCGCGCCTCTGACACCGCGCCCCCGAATTCGCCGCGCGGCGCGGCTGCGTCCTCGCGCGTGTAGCGCGCGTGGCGCCTGCTGGGCGGTGCGGGCGAATCGCGTCCCCGTGCGATCAGAGGCAGGAGGCTGCCGTTGAGAGGGTGAGCGCGCCTTAGCAGAGAGAGGGGTGCCGCCTCGGACGTTTTTGCACCAGTGACCTCTCGATGACTCTCTCGATGACGCCGCTGCACGGAGGGACGGGAGATCCGGGGCAGGAGAGGCTTCAGGCTGCTGCAGGGTGGCGTTTGGCGCTCTCGTTTGCTGTTGCCCGCGCGCGCTCTTCGGGCGGGCCTCTTCGCTCGTGACTGAAATGCAGAGTTTCCTGCCGTCGTGGTGGGCGGGGCCTTCTGCACACCTCGGGCTCCTCGCGCTGCGGAGAGCACGCACACTGCATCGTGTTGGCTCGGCGCTTTCATCCCCTCCCCGGAGAGCCGTTGAACGGGGCGCGACGGACAGGGCACCCGGTAGCAAGGGGTCACGCACATTGTGTGTTCGAGGGGGGTGGGGCGCCTGCTCTTTGTTTCGTTTCCCCAAGCGGCGTTTCGCTTGTGTGCGCGGGGTGCGGGCGCCGGCGCGCCGCCTCCCGACGCGTGAGGACTAGCAGCAGATGCTCCCCGCTGCAGCGGACGGAGGCTGGTGTTTTGTTGTACAAGGATAGCGGCCGGCTCGGCTGGTGCGCAGTGTGGGGCGTCTGCAGGGCGCCCCCGACGCACCCGTGGTTTGGCAGGTTGGAGGGAGAGGAGGGGCAGGGCGGTGCTGGATGGGCGGCCGTGATCCGCTGCGAGCAGCCGCACGCCGTGTGGCGTGCCCCTTGGCGCGTCCCTCGTTGGCGTGCGTGGCGCCTGCCGCGGAGAGGCTGCGGCGTGCGGGCGGGCACGCGAGTGTACACTGTCTTTCCTTCGGCCCGGGCGAGGTTTCAGAACCTGGGGCTCGTGGGGGCCTCGTGGTGAGAGAGTGTGTGTGTTTGGGAGTGGGAGAGAGCAGAAGAGAGGGGGATTTCGGGGGAAGCGGCCTCGCGTGTGTGTGACGTAGTGTGTCTGCTGAAGGGTGCGGCCTCGTGTGGGGAGGGCGCCTTGGTTCTTGCCTGTGCATGTTCCTTTTGTCTGTGGCGTCCACCACTTGAATGGTCCTCGAAAGGACACGTCGTGCCCTTCCTGAGTGCGACTGGGTGAGCGGCGTGGACGTGTGGCGAGGAGGCCCTTTCCCTGTGCGCCTTTTCCTTCTGCACCAAGGGCGTCGTTGCTTTCTCGGTCTTGCTGGTCCCCCCCACGCGCACACGCGACGCGGCAGATCTCGCGCCGCTGCTTCTGCAGCAGAAGCAAGCGGCGCCTGCCTGCATGCCGCGGCTCGTGGCTGAGCAACCCCAAACGAGGCAGGGGCAGAGCGCGTCCTGCGGCTTGCTGCGCACGTGCCAGCCGCACGTGCCGCCCGCGCTGTTGTTGTTCTGTCCTTCCCCCTGGTCGCTTATTCATATTCGGTGAACACGCTGAGGATCAGCTGCTTCCCTTCCGTCGTGAGAGCGCTTCCTTGTGGTCTGCACATGAGGCCGTGATGAGAGTAGTGGTGCGGCGCGCGCCGTGTGCAAGAGAGAGACCCTTCCTCGGAAGCAGCGATGCAGAGCACTCTTGCAGTCAGTCAGGGCGACGCCCTGGTTTCATGGACAGCAGAAGAAGGGCAGGCATACCGGCGCCGTGGCGCTCCTCCCGTCGCCTCGTCGCGTGCGCCCACCGATCCTCACAGTGACCCCTCCTGCCAAAGTCTCTCTCGGCAAAACGCGCCTCGGCTCGCCAGCAAGCCCAGGAGAGGCCGCAGCGGCACAGGGCGCCCCAGGCGGGAATGTTCCACGCCTTTGGAATAGACAGCACGGGGGCCGCGCCAGCGCGCAGAGCACGCCCGTCGCCCGGACAGCGCTTGTCAATCTGAACTAAAAGCGTCCCCGGGAGGACGAGGAGGTCGGAAAAATCAAAAAGGGACCAAAAGGAAACCAGCGTGGCCGGCCGTGCGGCGCACTTTACAGATGAGGCGCCAGCGGGCACGCCACGCCGGATCACGGGAGTGCCCCCCCCCTCTCCCTCCCGGAGCCCAGAGCAGCTGCAGCACCAGGGGCAAAATCAGCGGGGCGGCTCTCCACCCCGCGTCGCTGGTACGCCACGCAAGCCCCTCCGTTGGGAGGCGGCGGAGGCTACAAAAGTCATTGTGGGTGGACAACGAGCGGGCACGAACAAACACGCAGGCCTAACAGCACACAGCCCACGGCGGCGCAGCAAAACACGCACCGCGTCCACGCCCACACGCAACGGCAAACGGAACACGCAAGGACGGCACAAGCACGCAACGTACGCGACGGGGAATGCCTCCTCCTGCACATGACACATCGGCGCGCGGGCCGCTCCCCGCCTCCTCCACGCTCCCCGCCTCGGCACTCAATCGCAGGAGACACGCGACTGCACCGGAGCGCCCCACACGCGTCTGAATCCAACCCTAGCCCCACCCACCCAAGCCCACCACCCCGGCAGCAACCGCCTCACAACTAACCTTGCCAAGCGCTGCGCCCCCAACACGCCACCATCCGCCTCTGCAGCGCCGCGGCGCCCGCCCCCAGCAAGCTTACCCCAAGGAGCCGGCGGCCCCACCACCGCTCCACCGCTGCATCACCTCCTCCCCAATTCGCCCCGAGCGTCCGCCCATGGCCCACCCACTCCGCCCCAGACCACGCCGCAGCGTCGCCGCCAGCGCGCCCGCTCCGGCACACCCGCGGCCGAGGATCCTGGTCCTCCCTCCAGACGGCGGCTGCGCGGCGCGCGGCCCCATCGACGAGGAGCAACAGCGGTGTGTGCTGCCAGCCAGCAGCGCCACCACTGCGTTTCGGCCCTCCACAGGACCTCCCTCCGCACCCCGGCCACAAAGCCCAAGCGCCGCTGTTGCCATGGCCGCCACCATGACCTCCTCGTGTTGCTGCGCCGCGGCGTCCCACGACAGGTCCTGGTTTCGCCCCGGCGCGGCTGCCCGGCGTCCACGGGAGGGAACACCACCCGCGGCGTCGCGCCGCCCGCCCGCGCGCCCCACGGCACACCATGGCGCCGGCGCCGGCGTCACGATCACCCCTGCATCTTGGCCGCCACCATGACCTCCTCGTACTGCTGCGCCGCGTTGTCCCAGCTGAGGTCCTGGTCCATGCCACGCGCCGCCAGGCGCGTGAAGCTCTCGCGGTACTGCTTGTACGTGAGCAGCGCGTTGCCCACGGCCTCGCGCAGCTTGTGCGGCTCGGCGCGGTCAAACACCCACCCGGTGCCTGCGCAGGCAACGCGTTGCCAGACGCAGCGGCGCGCGTCAAACACCCACCCCGTGCCTGCAATCTGGCGTCGGCACGCCCCCAACAGCAGAGCAGCAACGACGTCGCATGTCGTCGTCGCATGGCATTCGCGGCGCGGGCGTC
>VFQP010003426.1_pt1 | contig 16106 bp, 17 predicted proteins | sample 3512351 | NCBI WGS metagenome assembly VFQP01 (sample SAMN10412372, study PRJNA504923) | tailings metagenome | isolation source: Relicate 1 Philex TSF1 revegetated site | place: Philippines: Tuba, Benguet | collected 2017-08-29 | reverse complement strand
AGCGGCCCGGGCCGGCCGGGCGGGGGGCCCCCACCCGACAAGTGAGTGAGGAGCCCGTCTTGCGTCCAGGCGGCCAGGCAGGCACACATTCATGTTGCGGGGCGTGCGAGTATGTGCGTGGGGGGCCAGGCACCGTCTGTCGCTCGACGTTTGATGCGAGTGGTGGATGCCGGCGTGTGCCATGGTGGTGGTGGTCGCAGGCAGGCGGCGTTCAACGAGTTCAAGTCGGGCCCGGGCGCGGGCAAGCTGCAGCTCTTGGAGGAGAACCGGGGCAAGCTGAGGGCGGCCAAGAAGAAGGCAAAGGTGAGAATGCCGAGTGGGTGAGGTACGCCGCGCGATGGCAGCCTAGCATCCGGCGTGGTAGCCCGCCCCCAGGCTGCTTGCTGGCGCCCCTGGGGAGCGGCGCGCGCGGCCGTGCTGCAGAGCAGGCAGGCAGATACGCCTTCATCAGGCACCCACGTCACGTCACGCCCGCGGCGCACGCACCTGCCGCAGGAGCTGGGCCTGGGCGTCAACGGCGCCAAGCGGCGCATCGACGAGCTCAAGTCCCGGTCCGACCAGCTCAAGGCGGCGCGGCAGGCCAAGGGAGGCGACGCCGCGCAGGTGCGCATGCGCCCTTGGGGCTCTCGTTAGGGCTTGGGGTGTCATGCGGGCCCCCCCGGTCGCAACGCAGCCTCCAAAGCACGCGTGCCGCAGCCGCGCAGGCAGGCCGGGCCCATGTGGGCTTGCTGCGTCGCCCTGAGCCCTAAAGCCCTGAGCCCTAAAACCCTGACGCATGCAGACGCTGGACGCCGAGGAGCTCGAGGTGCTCGAGAGCATCAAGGCCGCCAAGAAGGCGTACAAGGAGCAGTACGGCGAGCTGCAGGTGGGTGCAGCGGCCGGCGTGCAAGCCGCATGCAAGCGCGCGGCGCTCTGGCGTTCCCGGCGCCTCAGCCGCTCCCCGAAGCCGCCGCCGCGCCACGGACGCATCGCTGGCGGCCCGCCGCGGGCCAGGCACTCACGCTGTTGCCACTGGCGGGGTCCTGCGCCCGTGTGCTCTCTCTCGCAGTTTGTGCGCAGCGAGGTGGACTACACGCAGCAGCTGTGCGACACGTGCTCCAAGGAGATCATGGCCGACTTCCAGCAGTGGTGAGCCGTCCGCCGCCGCTGCTGCTGCGTTGGATGCGGGGCTGGCGGTGTACACGCAAGACACCCTGGCGCAGCAACGCAAAGGGAACTCCTCAGTGACCCTGGCGGTAGCATCAGCAATCATTTCTGTCTGCGCGCTGCGTTCCTGTTGGCGGATCTCTCTGCAGGTACCGGGACGCGCACGGCGTGACGCTCTCCGGCCCCTCCGCCGGCGGCGGCCTGCCGCCCTCGCTGCTGCACGCCGAGCCCTCCTCGCTCTCCGCGGCCGCCATGCAAGACCCCGAGGGCTTGCTCCCGCCCGAGTCCTCTCCTGCCTCCCCCTCCGCCGCCAGCACCGCGCCATCCTCCTACGCCCCCTCCCACCACCATCACCAACACCACCCGCACCAGCAGCTCGCACCGCTGGCCGGGCCGCACGCGCCGCGCCACCCGTCGCCGCCGGGCATGCCCATGCCCTCGTCGGGGCCTGGGCCGCGGGGCGCGCACGCCGCCGCCGCCGCCGCCGCAACTCCCGCCAAGGCCGTCGGCGCGGCGAGCAGAACGGGAGGAGGAGGAGCAGGGGCGGGGGTGCTGAGGGCGGCGCCGCCGCCGCCGCTGCCTGTGCCGCCGCCGCTGCACGGCCCGCCGGGCCTACTTGGCACGCCGGGCGCCAGGGCGGGGCAGCTGCCGAGCCTGGGCGTGCTCCCCGAGCCCGGAGAGGTGAGCTTGCTTTCCTTTCCTTTCAATCGCCGCGTCGCACCTATGCCGTCTCCCTTCCTTCTCCCTGCCTTGCGCCACGCCGTGGCACTCACTGCGGATGAGCTCGTCTTGCTGCGGCTGGCCGTGCACTCACACACGCGTTCGTGTGCGTGTGTTGTGTTTGCGTGTGCGCGTGCAGCTGAGCGACCCTGAGGCGCTGGCCTTCTACCAAGCGCAAAAGGCCATGCTGGCGCGCACCCAGGGCGTGGCGCACCGGCCGGGCAGCGGCAAGAAGGCGGTGGGCGCCAAGACCACCTTTTCGCACACCAACCGGGCAGACATCACGGCCAAGGTGGGTCAGCAGCGGAGGGTGGCTGTGGGAGGGAGGGGGCGAGGAGCGGAGCTGCTGTGGAGCAGCAGGATGTAGGGATGGGTCGGGATTGCTGCTCTGCTGTGGCCGTGCTTGCGTGTGGTTGAGTGGCTGCAGCGACTGGGCGACGAAGTGTGCGCATTGTGCACGCTGCGTGTGCTGTGCTGCAGATTGCGCCGGACGTGTTTGTCAAGCCGGGCGCCGCGCGGAGACCCGCGCAGCAGCCCTCGTGAGGGTGCATCGGGCAATGCGTGGCATGCTCCCATCCCCCGGAACTCTCTTTCACCTGCGGGCTTCCCTGCGCATTTGCGGTCTGCTCCGTGTTCTTGCTTATTCGCTGCAAGAGAGAGGTCAGGTTGCACGATGTGATTGCGAGGGCAGCAAGGATCAGCAGCTCTGAGGTCGCGTCAGCGAGGTGGCCCGGCCGCTGACCGGGGCCAACGCAGGCTGAGTGGACTCGAGCGCGCGTGCATCTTGCATCAGCGGAGCAGAGGCCCACTTCAAGAAGAATCCCCAAAGGACAGAAGATGAGGCACCCAGTGCGGGCTGCGTGCCGAGCACTGCGACAGCAAGGGACAAGCTGGTGAGGTGCACTCTGTGTGCAGTGAGTTGCCAAGGCTCCAAGTTGGTGCGGGCCGTTTAGAAGGACGCCTCCAACGTGCCCATGCGGCCCAGCTGGTACGCGTTCATCCAGCCGGCGATCTGCTCGACGCTGTTGCCGCAGAACGGCCCGCGCCACACCACCGGCGCGTCGATGGGCTTGCCCCAGAACAGCACCACCTGGGCGCCGCCCTCGCCGTGGCCTCGCAGGTGCACGGCCTGGCCGCCCACCAGCGTGGCCGCCTGCCGCTCCTGAAGCACCTGCTTGCCCGCCACCTGCACTGAGCCCTTGACCACCAGCGCCAGCACGTGATTGCCCTCGGGCACCTGAACGCACACGGGACCAATTTGGCCGGCAGCGGCGCACGCGGGCGATGAGGACCGAAGATCTTCCTCTTTGTGATGGAGGAAGACGAGCACGCAGCAGCCCGGGCGCTGCGTGCCGTTGCTTCGGATGCTGTGAGCATCTCGCACCTGCTCCTCAAAGGTGGCGCCTTGCGGCAGCGTCGTGTCCAGGAACGTCAGCGGGTAGACCAACTGCAGGCGGGGTCGCACAAAAGCAGGGCGGGCGGATCAGATCGCGGCAGGCGCGCTTCTTGCAGGCGCTGCTGCTGGCGCGCTTTGTGGTTGTCCAGGCCACCACCGCTGACTGACCTTGACGGGGGACGTCTTGCCGCCGGCGCTGCCCGTCAGCACGCGCACCGAGCCGCCGCCCGGCGTGGCGGCGACGGGCACCTCGGCCTTGCCCAGGTGGTCCGACCTGCGCACAGGTTTTGCGCAGCAGCAAGTTCACCGTTAGCCGGTGTGCACGTGCGTGCACCTTGGGTCAACAGAACGGGGCCACGCGCCCGCTGCAAGCCGGTGCGCGGACCAGGAGGAGGGACGGAGCAACTGTGCTCGGGCCCGTCACCACCCACCTTGGCGCCACGTTTTTGAGCTCGGGCGGCAGGTTGACAAAGACCTGGAGGCCCAGGCACGCCTTGCCCACGTCCACGGGCGTCTCCTCGTGCACGATGCCAGAGCCCGCCGTCGTCCAGTGCATCTCGCCTGCGGTTGATTCGCGACGATGCGGCAGCTGGCGGTGAAAGGGGGGGGGGCATTCATCTTCAGGTGCCAACAGCCGATGCTGCGGCTGGGCAGCATGCCCTACCTGGGTGGATGAAGTTCTGGCGGCCGTGCGAGTCGCAGTTGAGCACCGACATGGCCGAGTCGGGGAAGATGTACGTGACTGCGTGCACGCACAGGTGACGGCGGGGCATGCGGGTGTGGGTGAGGGACGGTTCCGACCTGCTCGCCCTTGCAGGCGGGCGGGCACTGGCCCCTCACGCACCGGCGGAAAAGCCGGCGTGGGGATGCGGCCTAAACTTGGGCTCCCGCATTTCGAACCTGCAGGCGCAGGCAGATGTGCACGAGGTCATCTGGTGATGGGCAGCGCGGCGGGGCGCGCCCGGACGATGGGCCATCGTCCCTGCAGGCTGCCCTCGGCCGCTCACCAGTCGACGCTGAGCAAGGGAGACACGGGCAGGTCGTCGCTGCTGACCCGGGCAGCCTTGGCGGCGCTGCCCCTGCGTGCGTGGCAAAGGAGGCAGCCGCGTTCTCCATCACGCGTGCCTGTTGCGCCATCCCGCCACAAGCCACCTCGCGCCACCCTGCCACTCACATGCTGTGCTGCGTGGGCGTGAGCGTGCGCCCAATCGTGCGAGGAGCGGCCATCTGTGCAGAGCTGCTTCTGTTGGCGTTTGACGTCGTTGACTTGCGGGATTGCTTGTGCCAGTGCTCTCCACTTTGTAGCACTCGCGACAACGTCGCGCCAACGTCGTCGGGTTGAGTGCGGGGCAATGGGGCTCGCTTTGCCCCTCGCTCAGGCTTATCGCGCAGATGACCAATCTGGTACCTCGCGGCCAGTCACCCAGCAGGGAGCGAGAAGGCAACGTAGCGCGCGCGCGAGCATACATAGGCACAAGCTCAGTAGCTCTTCGAGCAAAGATTGATCACTGCCAGAAGCAACACAGCAGCAAACCGCTCAACGACTCGCCCAGGACGAAGATGGCAGCGAATCCGGCCGTCGGCATCGTGGGCGCGTCAGGCATGGTGGGCAAGTTCCTCACCAATGGCTTCCTCGAGGACGGCTCGTTCGCCGTGACGCTGCTCACGCGCAAGGTGCGCCAGCGCCGCGCCTGCCGTTCACGACGATCTGCATCTCACGGAAGGCCAACCAGACCAACTCGCACCTGCGTGGGCGACATGCAGGGAGGAGCCAGCAAGCTGGCGGACTTTGAGGCCCGCGGCGCCAAGGTGGTCGAGGTGGACTTCACCGACCCGGCGGCGCTCACTGCCGCGCTCGCAGGTAAGCAGCGCTCGAGGCCTCATCCTAGCACCGAGCCCCGACACTCAAGAGAGAGAGGAGCTCCTCAGCCTCTTGCGCCGCTGGTGACGTGGTTGGCTCCAACTTGCTGCGGCGCTGGCTGCTCACCACTCGCTGCAGGGCTCGAGACGGTCATGTCTGCCGTCGGCATGGAGGGCCTGCAGGGCCAGGTGGACGTGATAAAGGCGGCCAAGGCTGCGGGCGTCAAGCGCTTCGTTCCGTCCGAGTTTGGGATGGACGCCAGCTCCCCGCTAGTCAGGTAAAGCGCGGCGCCCGGGGTGACTCCCTGGTATGCACGATGTGTCGCGGCCCTACCCTAACCCACGCGCACCCACCCCATCCAAACACGCCTGCGCAGGGAGTACTTCCATGACCTGGTGAGCGCCAAGTGGTCGACGCGCGAGGCGCTGGCGGCCTCGGGCCTGGAGTACACGTACGTCGTCAACACCCTCTTCCTCGAGTTCATGTTCACGCCGCCCGTCCACTGGGACGTGGCCAACGGCTCCGTCACGCTCAAGGTGAGGCCAGCGGTGGCCCTATCATCATGGCTTTTGCGTGCCGTGCCGCCTTCGCTTGGTGGGGGCCGGCCGGCGTCACCGTGGCCGCTCTGCGTGGCGGACATCCCTGTGCCCCATCCGCAGGGCAAGACCGACACGCCCTTCACCGTCACGTCGCTGGTGGACATTGGGCGCTGGATGCCCCAGGTGCTCAAGGACCCCGCGTCCAAGTGAGTGCTCCCGACGCAGGGTGCCACTGCCCCGCCTCCCTCCTCGCTCTTGGTGGTGCCCTGCCACAATGGCGACGTGCTGCCCATACATGCGCCAACACAGCGTCGCCCTGCCACGCGTCACCTTGGAACCGCAGGAACGCCACCGTGTACCTCAAGGGCGAGGAGGTGACGCTGGAGCAGGCGGTGGGCATCATCAGCAGCGCGTCCGGGAAGCAGCTACGCGTCACGCGCCGGAGCGAGCAGGAGCTGGAGGCGGACATTGCCGCCGCGCCCAACACGTGGGCCTCCATGCCCGACGTGCTGCTCAAGGCCATCTCCAACGGCCTCGCGCACATCCCCGAGGAGAAAAAGTGGAACAAGGACGCCCCCACCAACACCATCGCCAAGGTCTTTGCTGCGGACGCCGACACCGCCTCCTCGGCGTGATCATCACGCCGGCTCCCTTTCACAGCTCTATTCATGATCATGACTCTGCGGCTTGTTGCTCCCAGTGGCGCTTTTTGCTCCACTAACTGTTCGTTTCCCAGACCTCGATTTTGCGCGATGCTGAGCGGGGACAGCGAGGAGACGCCACGTCCCAGGGCACTTGGCAACGTCTGGACTTGCAGCAAACACTGCGTCAGCAACTGAGACGCGCCACACGCGGACCATAAACCGCGACGTCTGCTGCTCTGCGCTCCTCTCAACGACGGACGGCACCCTCACAGCACCGCCTCGGCCGCCGCCGACGGCTGCCCCGCCCCGCCGCCGCCGCCGCCATCCCCGCCGCCACCCGCCGCGTCGCCCAGCTGCGGGCTGCGCAGCGACCACTGCCCCGCCCTGGCCCGCGGCCGCCGCCGCGCCGGCCGCGCCGGCCGCCCCGCCACCGGCGCCCCGGGAGGCGACCCCAGCGCGCCCGGCTGCGGCGGGGCGCCGCCCGCCCACACCTCGTGCAGCGACGCCACCAGCCGCAGGTGCGAGGGATGCTCTGCCAGCCACCGGGCCACCACCGCGGCGCTGGAGGGCTCCGACGCCTCCGCGCCCGCCGCCGCCTGCGCCGCGCCGCCGGCCGCGGTGGTGCCGCCGCCGTGCGCGCCCATGAGCTGCTGCACAATGTCTAGGCGGGGCGGCGCCGACGTCACCCACGACGCCAGCGCGGCCACGTCCTGCGCGCGGCGACGGTTCCTTGCCAGCGTGGTCGTGCTCGCGCCTGGACCGGGCCCTAGCTCTGCTCTGCGTGCGCGTGAGCAAGTCAACTCACCGGCGGGGCTGGCGAGGCCGGGAGCGGGGGCTCCTGCTTGGAGGGCCCCGGCGGCGGCGGCGGCGCGGCGGTGAGGTCGGAGACGGCGGTTGGGAGGCGCTGGGGGAGGAGGGCGGCGCGGGCGAAGCGCAGCAGCAGGTCGAGCAGCGCGAGCCACAGGCAGGGCAGCAGCACCGCCGCCTGCAGCAGCAGCCGCCAGGCCCACGCGGCGGCGGCGGAGGTGCTGCTCTGGTCCAGAGGCGCGGGTGGCGGCGGCGGCGCGCCGGACTGGGAGAAGAGAGGGTTGTCAAAGGTCGTGTCGGCGCTGCTGCTGCCGGCCGCGGCGGCAGTGGTGGCCAGGGCAGCGGGCGGGGTGGCGAAGGGCGCGCCGCCGTCACCCGGGAGGGAGCCTGCGAGGGTGCGTGTGATGTTGTGCAGCAGCATTGGGTGATGTGCTGGTGGTGCTCCTGAAAAGGTGGGCACTGCGGGGGCAGACGGCCTGGGTGGTGCACGCACGTCGGATGCGCTCGCGCAGCAGGGCGTCCCGCGCCGACGCCACCGACAGATCCACCACGGCCGCTGCACATCACGTGATGGGAGAGGAGCAGCAGGTTCACACGTTGTCGAGGCGGCGGCGAGCGATGCAGGGCTGCACACGCAGGATGCGCCAATCCTGCCATGCACACTGCTGTCACCAGGGTGCTGCTGAGCTTTTGTCTGCTGCGTGAAGCGCAAAGCGCACCTGGGCAGGAGAGCACGCGAGGCCCACGCGAGGCCTGCGCAGGTCGCGGCGGTCGCAGCTCGACAAAGTCGGCCCAGCCCCGCGCCACGGCTGCGACCTGCTCCGCGCCGCTCCTCGCCAGCGCGTCCGCGCTGCTCAGCGCCGTGTGCGGCAGCGACAGGACCGCGCTCGCGGACCCGACGAGCCACCCGAGCACTCCTCCTCCCGCGCGGGGCTGCTCCAGCTCCGGCTGCTCCGCCAGCGCCATGCTGCTGCTGTCGACGCCCTGCGACGACCTGCGTGCGTGACAAACGATTTGTGCTCGCAAATCGCGCATCGGCCGCAACGCTCGCAGCACTCGCAGGCCCTCATCCAGGGTCGACGTGAAGCGCAGAACAAGCACCCAGCGCACCTGGCGCTGCCTCCTCCGTTGCTGTTGATGCTGCTGCTGGTGTTCTGTTGCCCTCCATCGCGCCGCGCTCCTCCGCTGCCGCCGCCTCCCACCAGGGCCCGCGCGCCAACCGCCCACCGTGCCCACCACCACGGCAGCAGCAGCCACGCCACGGCCACGCCCCACGCCGCAGCCAGCGCGCGCCGGGGCAGGCCCCACACCCACCCCGCCCCGCGTGAGAGCGCGCCGCGCGGCCACAGCGCGCCCAGCGCCGAGCGCAACAGGCGTGCCGGCCACAGCACGGCGAGGGCGGGCAGCGGCGCCACGGCGCCGCGCCAGGCCAGGCGCAGCGCGCGCAGCGCCAGGGCCCAGGCCAGGGAGAAGGGCGCCAGCAGCAGGCCCAGCACCGCGCACAGCGCCTGCAGCGCGGCAAACGCCACCAGGCCCAGCGCCGTCGCCAGCCCCAGCACCTGCGTCGCGAGCACTCGCTCCGCACCGCCTCTCTCAGCGCCACCCCCCTGCTTCACGCCCTCAAGGGCTTGCGTGGCATGCGCTTGGACACCGTGACCACGACCGCGCACCTGTGTCAGGGAGAACGGGCCCAAGCGCTGCAGGCCCGCAGGCGCGCGCGTCGCCGACGGCGGCGGCGGCGAGAGCAGACGCAGCGGTGGCGGCGGCGGTGGCGGGGCCGACGCCAGCGCCCGCGGCGCCGGCGCCCGCCACCCTGCGCCGAGCGCGCTCGCAGGCAGCAGCGGCGCGTCGAGCGGCGCGAAGCGGCGGTGCGCGGGGCGCAGGCCCAGGCCGTGGCTGTCCAGCTCGCCGCCCCAGGCGAGCGGCGAGTCGTTGGGGGGCAGGGCCCCCGCCAGCTCCCTCTCTCCCTCCCGCCAGTGCAGCTGCGGGTGGTGGGCGCCGTGCGGCTGCCCCAGCACCACGGTCGGATCAGGCAGCAGCCGCGGGATGGGAGCGGCCGCAGAGTGGTCCTGCCCTGGGGCGGCCACTGCTGCAGCCCTGCTGCCGCTGTGCTCCTGGAGGGCGTGGTGGGGGTGGGCGTCGTGGTAGGGGGGCGTGTGCGGCGATGTGGGCGGCTGCGGCGCCGCCCACCCGCCCGCCGCGAGGTGCAGCTCCTGGCTGGAGCGCGCCGCGCCGGGGCCGGCGCCAGCGGCCGAGGCCCGGAGGGGCGCAGCGGGCGCGGCGCCGGGGCCGGCCAGGCCCGTGAGGAAGGGCAGGGCGGCGGCGGGGATGGTGCCGCTGGGGCGGGAGGACACCGCGCGGTCCAGCAGTGCCCGCTCCTGGCGGGTGGGCTCGGGGAGCAGTGACGGGTGAGGCAGCAGTTCGCACCGCCAGACCGGCGCCGGCGGCGGCGGCGGCGGCTCCTGCGGCGCCTGCTGTTGCTGGAGGGCATGGGTGAGGAGGGCCGGGCGCTGCGTCGGCTGCGTCGGCGTGGCGATCGCTGCGGAGAGGGCGCTTGGTGGGGGCGGGACGGCGGCAAACGGCGAGGTGAGGGAGGTGGGGGGGGCGTGAGGGCGCGGGGCGGCAGGGGCGGACTCGGCGGCGGCGGCGCTCGCTGCAACGGCGCCGGAGGCCGCGGGGTGTGCGGCGAAGAGCCCTGGGTGCTGCTGGCCGGGAGTGCCAGTGACAGCGTGGTGGTGGTGCTGCGCGGCGCTGCTGTGGGGTGGCAGGAGGGCAAAGGTGGCGGAGTCGTAGGGCCCAGCCGGCGCGGCGGCTGCGGCTGCCGCTGCGGCGGCGGCGCGGGCGGGCGCGGGCGGGGCGAGCGCGGCGGCGCCCAGCGGCGCGAGCGGCACGGCGGCCATGGCGGCGGCGGTGCGGCTGGGGAGGGCGGGCGCGGGGGCGGCGCGGTGCGTGAGGGCGATCGGCTCGCCCGACGCTGAGGGGACGACCGTGACGGCTGCCGGTGCTGGCGGCTCGCGGTGGTGGAGGTGGAAGTCGTGCGGGTCGGCGTGCGCAGGCGTGCGTAGGAGGTGGAGCGCCTCTTGGGCCGGCGCGCGGTGCAGCGCGTTGCGCAGCACCGTGTCTGCGGCCACAGCGGCAGCAGAGTGCCCAAACGCGAGAGCACCTCCGTGATTTGACTCGCATAAGCCCGAACCAAGGTGTGGCGAGCGTGCGGCACTGTCAGTGACGTCACAAGCGCAGCTCACCCATGAGCGAGGTCGAGGGCGCAGGCAGGCTCAGGCCCGAGGAGCCGCCGTCCGTCGTCGCCGTCGCCGCCGCCCGCAGCGTCGCGCCGCTCGACGGCAGGCCGCTGCCGCCGCTCGCCTGCCCCGCCGCCGCCCTGTGCGGCGGCAGCGCCTCGTGCTGCAGCAGGAAGCGCGACGGTGGCGCCGCGCCCGCCGCCGCCTCCGCATCCTCGCCAATCACGGGCTGCGCGTACATTGGGCAGGAGCGCGCCGCGCGCCCGCCCGCCGCGGGGCCGCCGTCGCTGGGGAGGAACAGCGTGGGCCACCCGCCCGCATCGGGGCCCGCCGACAGCCCTGGCCGCCGCGCCTCGCCGCCGCCGCCGCCGCCGCGCGGCGTCTGCGCGTCAATGACCACGGGGACAAAGGCGACCCCGGCGGGCGGTGGCTGCGGCAGGTCGGCGCTGCGCCCGATCGAGCCGACGGACTGGGAGGAGCCGCGGGAGGAGCCCTCGCGACGGACCACGAGGTCCGGCGGCACGGGCAGCGGGTGCGCGCGGCCGTCCCAGTCGCCGCCAGCGCTGCTCCGCAGGAGGGAGGGGCAGGCGCCGCTGCCGACGTTGGATGCCGCCGTGTTGGTGGCCAGCGTGGCGGCGCACTCGTCCGACAGAGCGAGCAGCGCCGCCGCCGCTGAGGCCGCGCCCGGCGTCGCCGAGGCGGCGCCGCAGAGGACGGCGTCGCCGCTCTGCGGCGGCCCGACAATCTGCAGCGGCGGCGCCGCCGGCGCCGAGACTGGAGCGACGACAGCGCCGCTGCTGCCGGAAGCGACGCCCTCTGGCTCGGCAGCGGCGGCGGCGGCGGCGGCAGCGGCGGCAGCCTCGGCATGCAGGTGTCGGGGGCTGTGCAGCTCCTCCAGCCTCAGCAGCACGTGCGTGCTGTCCTCCGTGTCGCGCCTGGCGCGCCCGGCGCGCTTTCCGCGCGGCGCCGCGGCCCCGCGAGCGCCCTCGGCGCCCTCGGCGCTCGGCAGCGCGTGGAAGGGAGGCAGCGGCGGCAGGCGGGGGGCCGCCGCCGGCCCCGCCGTCGCGCAGAGGGCAGCAGGAGGCGTGGGCGTGGCCAGGGCGGCCGCAGCGTGCAGCTGCTGCTCGGCGACGGCGCGCCCGGCGGCATGCGGCGGCGTCACGACTCCCAACTGCGGGCCGGGGGGGAGCGAGGAAGACGCCTGCGCGCTGCGCTCGCCCACGGGCCCTGGCGGCTCGCGGGCCGAGGCCCTCGAGGAGGACGCGAGCCCGCCGCCGCTGGCGGTGGTGGTGGCGGCGGCGCCCTGCACCAGAGCGTGGTGCTCGATCATGGCCTCGGTGGTGAGGCCGCGCAGGCCGCCGCTGGTGCGCGCCAGCTGGTCGGTGGCGGCGCGCCGGCCCGGGGACGCCAGCGCGCCCGCCTGCTCCAGCGCCAGGGTGGCCGAGGTGGCGGCGCCGTACACGCCGCTGCGTGACGAGAGCAGCTGCCGCGCCTGCGTGCGCGTGCGCGTGTTGGATTCTGCATATGTTTGGACGCCTCGGCGCGGGCCGGAGCCCAACGGTTGGGCGTATCAGATGTCTTGTGTACAGCAAGTCGGCGAGCGCGCCGTGGGCGGCACGAACGCGTGCGCACGCGGCAGTGAGTGAAGTGCTGTGCCGTCAGGAGCGCCGCACCTGGGTGCTCGAGTCCGCCTGCGGCGGCGGCGTTGCGCGCCGCGGCTCGCCGCCGCGCCCGAAGCAGGCGCGCAGCAGCACGTCGCCGGCCGAGGTGGCAGCGGCAGAGGAGGAGAGGGCTGCGGAGGGAGGCGCGACCCCGGCGGGAGGCGCCAGGCAGCAGCTGCTCAGGGCGGCGGGCAGCAGCGAGCCGTGCGGCTGCTGCAATGGCCAGGACCGCACCTCCACCTGCGTGAACGCCGACGGGCAAGCAGCATGCAAGCAGCACGACGCTGTCACACACACGGCTCTCTGCACGAGAGCGGCCGCTGCACCCCTCACTCATCACCAAGCGCCTGAGTATCACGCACGTACTGTGAAGCACACGTGCCCGTCACCGCCCGGAGGCGCCATGGCCGCCGCCCGCACCGGCGCGCACAGCGGCAGCGTGGCGCTGAACTCCCACGGCGACGCCAACGCCCCTCGGCCGCCCCCCTGGCCCCCCACCTCCGCCGCCGACGCCTCACCGCCACCCCCGCCCCTGCCCAGGGTCGCACTGCGCGGCCACGGCAAGCTCGGCGACGCCTCGCCCCGGCCCGGCGCGCAGCTGCTGCTTGCCGCGGCGCCACCCTCACGCCCCTCGCCGCCGCCGACCCGCGCAGGGCCCTCTGGCCCCTCGCCCGCGCTGCCGGCGCCCTGGGCGGAGGGCGCGTCGGGGCGGTCGCCGACTGCGCCCCCTCCACCTCCTTCTCCGCCGCCGCTGGCACTGCCGGCGCCGTTGCCGCCGCGCGTGAAGAGCGAGAGGTCGAGCTCAAAGGCCACCAGGTCGGCCCAGGCGTCAAAGGGCGAGGCGGGGAAGCGCGAGCGCTTGCCCTGCACCGCCAGCACCACGTGCTGCGCGGCAGCACACGCAAGCATTGCGGGGCAAGGCAGGCACGGCGCCAGGTCAGCACGACCGCTCTGCGTTCACTCACGCGCCACGCGCGCGCGACGCGCACCGCGGGTCACGGCAGTGCAAGCGGCCACCTGGCGTGCTCCAGTCCTAACGTCGGGCTGTGTCGGGGCATGTCTTCCTCACCATGGGCTCGTAGATGGAGGGCACCATGGAGTGCGACGCCTGCTGCAGCACCGCGTCAAAGCGCAGGGGCCGGCCCTCGTGCCGCGGCCAACCCTCCAGCTCCAGCTCCTCCTCCTTGGCCTCCTGCTCCTCCCCCTGCACTTCCGCTGCCGCTGCCGCCAGCCCAGCGCCCGACGCACCGCTGCGCCGCCCCGCGCTGCCCGCCTGCGCCAGGCGGCTGTCCTCAGAGGCCCTGCCAGCGGTGGAGCTGCCGGCCTCTAGCGCTGCCGCCGGTTCTCCTGCTGCGTCGGGGCCGGCGGGCGGCGGGCCGCTCGCACCAGCGTGCGGGGCGGCGGGCGCTGCTGCTGCGACGGCGGGGTCCGGGAGGCGGAGCAGGTGGGGCTGCAGCGGGCGGTGGCGCGTGCGGTAGCGGCAGGCGCCCAGCACGCTGCCAGAGGCGGGGTCGCGGAGCAGCACGCGCACGTGCGTTAAGTCGGGCAAGAGCCCTGCGTCCGCATGCAGGCCAGGGCGTGCACAGGCTGGTCAGAGCGAGCAAGTCTGCTTGCTGGTGCGTGGCCACCCTGCGCGCTGCTCCCTGCTGCTGGCCTTCCGCGAGCTGCGCAGGGGACTGGTCACGACGAGCGCGGCGCGCAGCCAGGCCCCGCCAGCCGCACCGGTGACGTGCCCCGGCGTGAGCTCGAAGCGATACGGCCGCTGCTCGAGCTGGCGCAGCCTGCGAGGAGCGTGGTCGGGGTCGCGAGCACGAGATCCATCGATCGCGGAGCCGGGAAGCGGCACCGACATGCGAGCGGCAGCGAGCGGCAGCGATCAGGCGCCATCGACGCGCACCTCTTCATCGTTGCAGACGTGTGGCGTGCTCAAGCGACTGTGCGCTGCACGCGCCGAACTCGACATGGCACACCGCAAGCCTCGCAAAAGTCGCTTGCGCACACACACAGCAACGCAGAACAAGACGCAGCCAAGATGATGTGCATCGAGGTGGGCAACACGGACAACCCGTGCCGGTGCAAGGTGGTGGGGCCGACGCTCGGCGTCATCGCCGGCGTGCTCATGGCCATTGTGGCGTGGCCCGCCGGCCTCGTTGGCACCGTCCTTGGCAAGCGCATGTGAGGGTGGTGCCAACGCTGTGGCACGCTGCTTGCTCACGGCTGAGCAAGGAGCGCAGCCTGAGGCCAGCCGCGGGTCGTGACGCGCGCACGTGTCGTGCAGGTGCGCCAGCGACGCCTTCTCCCTGCCGGTCCGCACCTGGTCGAGCGTGGCGGCCAGCGTGCCCTTTTGAGCGCGCCATGGCCAGGCGCGGTGCCAGGAGGTGTTGGGAGCGGGTCGACGCGGACGCCGACTCTGGCTCTGGTGTGTTGCGTTGCTCTGGTGTTGAGGGAGATGGCGACGGCACGCCTGCAGCTGGCCAGGCTGTGCACAAGGGCTCCTGAGCAATGCCTCGAGCGCCTCAGCCGCAATCGCAGGCGACGTCCCACGCGGACTCCGGAGCCGCTTCACGCGTCCCCGCACACATGTGCTGCACCGCCCTGGCCATGCGCGCACCACGATGCACATGCGTGCCTGTCGCCGCCTCGGGCCGTAATGGCCGCCGCCCGCACGAGTGTGAGCACAGCGGCAGCGCGGTGCTGATCTCCCACGGCGACGCCAGCGCAGCACTCCATTGACGCCGCCACCCCACGCTCCACGGCGACCCGAGCCGCGCAGCCCTCTGCTAGGCAGACCCGCCCAGCGCGCCAGTCCTCCACCTGAGTGGCTGCTAACCCACTGCTGGAGCCGCAGCACACACCGGCTCTGCAGCGCTGCGGCGTGGGTGGCTGCAGGTGTGGCTGCCCGGCGTCGGCTCCCTGGGAGCGCGGCACTCCGGGGCTGCAGCCAGGCACGCGCATTGTGGTGAAGCCAAGCTCGCCAACTTTGTGACTTCCCCTAGGCCACCCTGCAGGGCCGTTATAACCGACCTTGCGAGCACGCCAGAGAGTCTCGCGTGAGTGCAGCGGGCGCATTTGGAGCTGAGATGGTAGAGACGCGCGGCGATGGCGTGCCGGACTGGAGGTGACGCGCCGTGCGTCACGGAGGAGGGGGCATGCCGCAGGGGCAGCCCGATGGAGCAGGCTGGCTCAGGCTAGCACGGCGTGAGCGGCGGCGATCGAGGAGCGCACGTTCCTCAATGCCGGAGTGCCCCCAGCTGCAGCAGCAGCAGCAGCACCGGCGTGCGCCCCTTGGCGCCTCTCGCCCAAGGGTGCTGGGGCGCAAGGGCGATGGAAGCTTGGCCCTGGCAGCGCGGTGGGCGTGGCTGACGGCGATGCTCGCCCTGGCGTCGGCGCAGCTCAGCCTGCGCACCGAGCCTCCGCGCAGCACCACCAGAGACGTGGGCCAGGACCTGGGCTGGGCCGCGTTCAAGGCGCAGGTCGATGGTGCGGGTACTTGGAGGGCGAGCGGAAGGCGACCAGCGCACAGTCGTTGGGCAGGCGCAGTGAGAGCGCTGTTCGCTGCGCGCGCGTTGGTGCCGCTGCGCAGCGGAGGAGGCGCTGGTGATTGGCGCCGGGCAGACGCTGCTCAACGCTACGGTCTTCATCACGGCGCGCGGGCCCGTGCTCGCCTACTGGACACTGCAGCCAGGCGCGCGCGCGTTGGCCTCGCACGCCACGGTGCTCACGTCCTGCAGCGCGCTCGACGGAGTCCGGCGGTGGGCTGAGCAGGAGGCGCCGGAGGACCTGCAGGTGTGCGCACCCTCGGGCGGAATGCCAGTGGCGCGATGGACCGGCGCCGCAGGTCCATCAAATGGCGGGCCCATCTCAAGATGCCCTTGAGCCTGGGAGGACCTTGCAGCTGCGCGGGGCTGCTGTTGGCGAACCGCTAGCGTGCTTGACTCAGCGCGGCGCCCGCCGCCGGGCCAGTCAGTCCAGCGGGCACGTGAGCAGGGAGGAGGAGGGAACTCCTGCTCGAAGTGCAACCACCCCGACGCGCGGCGCGCGCGCGCCCCACAGCCAATCCATCGCCATTGCGCCCATTGCGCTGCACGCCGGC
>VFQP010003425.1_pt1 | contig 16106 bp, 16 predicted proteins | sample 3512351 | NCBI WGS metagenome assembly VFQP01 (sample SAMN10412372, study PRJNA504923) | tailings metagenome | isolation source: Relicate 1 Philex TSF1 revegetated site | place: Philippines: Tuba, Benguet | collected 2017-08-29 | reverse complement strand
AGCGCGACAAGGGAAGATTTGGACGTCACGAAAGGTCTCCTCTCAGCCGCTGGAACACGGCTGTCACACGGGCCACATGGCCTTGGGTTTCTCGAAAGGGGGGAATGCCACCATGGCGGGTGACCGCATGGGGACCGGCATTGTAGGCAGCAAGCGCCAGCGCGGGATCGCCGAACTGCTCGAGCATCATCAGCAGGTAACGGGCCGAGCCGTCGAGGTTCTGGGCGATGTCATGGGGGTCGACGCCGAGATCGCGCGCGGTGTCGGGCATCAGCTGGCCGAGCCCGATGGCCCCGACCGGGCTGCGCGCGCCGGGATTATAGGCGCTCTCAACCTCGATATTGGCGCGGTAGAAGAGCGCCCAATCACTGACCGACAGGCCCGCCTGGCGCAGGGCGTCATGGCTGCCGTAGCGCAGCGCCGTGGTCTCGATGGCGTGGAGGATTTCGGGTGAGGCGCGGACCGCGCGCGGGGCGACCGCTGCTGCAGCCGTCACATCGCTCAGGGGATCATCATCCCCGCGGGACTGCGGCGCTGCAAAAAGAAATAGGCGATCTGGAAGGGGCCCATTCTGGGCATCGTCGTCGCCGGTGAACGAGCGCAGGCTGCTCGTGGTCTCGGCCATGTCGATCAGTCGGCCATCGGGGCTGACCTGGAAGATGAAACCGTCGGCAAGGGCCGGGGGTGCTGAACAAACACCTGTACCCAATGCAACAACGAGCGCAAATGCGCGGTCAGTTGTCCTTGACCAGAACCGGGCCGGTTCGTGGCTCGGGCGTGCGCCCGGGTGCTGCATGGCGCTCGCGGGCGCCTTCGATGAGCGGGATGCTGGCAGTCGTGCAGCCCATGTCGGCAAGGAAGCTGACAAGACCGACAATCGTCTTGAACTCGCGAACCTTGAGATAGCTACGGCTCGTGACGAGCATCTTGTCGTCACGCCCGTCCTCAGCAACGGCACGGATGACCCATGTGCCGTACCAACTGTTATGGCGCTTTTCAGCCCCTTCCTTGCAGACCACCTCGATGAGGTAGCCTTCGGCCAGCAGGCCGCGCAATCCGTCTTCTGTAACCACATTCGGTGCTTCTTCTATCATGGCCTTCCCTTGGGTCCTTTCCTGCCTGAGGTGCAGTACCGGTCCCACGGGTTCGAAACACCTTGGGCGATACAAGACAACATAAACGTTAGCAAGACAATAATAACGACTTGACGAAGATCGCCTTGCTTCGATAAGAGTGATACCCGACAGATCGACAATCTTAAAGGCGGCAAAGGAGTTTTGCCCTGCACATAAACTGTGCGCGCAACATCCCCCTGGTGCTGTTGATCACCGTGCTCGTGGCGGCATACCCGGTCCAAGCCTGCACCCCGCCGGAGCGGCCATTCTTGCCTGCGTCACGCGAAGACATGCGCGCCTACGCGGAGCTGATCCGGGGGGACTTTGAGGCCTATATCGCTGACGTGCAGGATTACTTCCGCTGCCTCGATGAGGAACGCGCGCGAGCTTTTGTTGAGGCAAGTGAGGTAAGCGAGGAGTACGGGCGGTTCGTGGACGCCTTGGAATAGTGGACTTCCCCTCTACCGGACCACCACGAAGATGGGCCGCGCTGCGCCTATTGCGCGCCCGCGAACCTCAGCCCTCGCGGTCGGGAAACAGCCCCGGCATCCACCGCCCAGCATACTTTGCGGGGAAAGCCAGCTTCAGCGGCGCACGGGTCGATTCTGACGACAGAGCACCCGCTTCCAAAAGCGCGGATGTTACCCGTCGCGCAGTGCGGTCGCTGGTGCCAAGGATGGTCTCGACCTCTCCGCGCTCGATCTGCCCCTGATAGAGCACAGGCTTAAGCACGGTATCGGCTTTTGGTGGCAACGCTCCAGCACGCATCTCTTCTTCTGCCCAGATCAGGATGCGGTCGCGCAGCCGGTCCGGTCGCATCAGGCTTTCCATGAACTCTACTTGGTCAACGCAGATGCGCAGGAAGAACTGCGCGAAGGAGGCAAGTGCGGCCTCGCTTAGCGTGCCCTGTCCGTCACGATCGCCACGGCGGGGGCCGTCACACGCGGCGAGGTGTTCCTTGTAGGCTGCCTCCTGCCGAGCAAGCCCGCGCGCAACGGACCACAGTCCCCGCGTATCGAGGGTTTTGCGCAGCATTGCGTAGGACATCAGGCGGGCGACGCGACCATTCCCATCAAGGAAGGGGTGCACCCAGAGAAGCCTGTGATGAGCGCAAGTCGCGGCAAGGATCGGCTCGATCCTGCCGGGAAGGCTGTAGGCTTTGTGCATCCGCTCCAGAAAGCGGGGAACAGCACCAGGGCTGATGGCGACATGGCGCCCGACTTCAACGTATCGGGTGCGCAGTTCGCCAGGTACTATCGGGATTTTTTCACCTGTCTTTGGGCTTTCGACGAAGAGAAGCTCGGACGGCAAAAGCTCACAAAACCGTCGATGCAGTTCGATGACCGACGCGGGCGCTGTTGGTGGTTCCGCCTCGATGGATCGGCACTGTAGTCGTCCCGCATTGCACGTTCGATGTCGACGGGATGGGTGTCATGCCCTTCGATGAGGTTGCTACAGTAACAGTTCATCGATCGCACGAGATCGGCAAGCGCCTCGGCCATTGAAGCAGGCAAGCTGCTGCGGAAGCCGGCGGACTTCTCCGCCAACTCGAGCACGAGAGCATTCAAGGCTGCGCGGGCTGGAGAGCCCTCTGAGACCATGAGTGGCTCGAACAAGCCTACCGTCTCTCCATCGTCGCGAACCATCGAATGACCTTCTTCTTGGCCGCTTCACTGGCCGTGTGAACTTCCATCAAAAATGATGCTTATCAAAGTATTGCGTGACAAGATACGGAGAAAGCGCCCGGTGACTTGGCCGGTTTAATGGCCGCTTGCGCGTGGATCGTGGATGTAAGTGCCCAATCGGCACGTCGAAGCGAAATCAGGCTTTGGGCGGGCATCTACGACCCCCGCCTCGGGACGACATCGCAGCCGATGCGCTGAAATCTCCTTGATATCGGTAGTGTTGTTTTGTATCGCCGAACCATTATAGTGGGAGTCGGCGCCATGAAGCACAGGGTCCGGACCACGGCGGCTGCCGCGGCCATCACCGTATCGAGCCTCGTAGGTTCGGTCGAGTCGGCGCAAGCCTACCAGGTCGACTGCGCCATCTTGCTCTGCCTGGCAGGTGGCTGGCCGGCGTCTGCGCCGTGTGCACATGCGCGGGCGGTCTTCATCCGTCGGATCACGCCCTGGCCGATCGAGCCGCCCTTGCAGATCTGGCGCTGCCCGATGGGGGCGTCGTTCAACGCCCCTGCCCCGCTTTCGCCGATGGAGCGGCTGTACGATATCACCTTCCGGGACGCACCTCAGGTGAGCACCCCGCAAGATTCCCTGCCCCTCGTCCGGGTCCAGACGGACGAACGCGCTGACTTCGACATCTCGGGTGCTGACTTCGACTTCGTGCGGAGCATCCGCGTGTTTCATATCCTGTTCAGCCAACACGCGAACAGTGACGGCGACTGCATCACCTCGGACTCCACGCGCGTCGGCTTATATGGCGTCCAAGGTGACTATCACTGGACGCGGTCCAGCGTCGCCCAGGTGCCGCCCGCCTCCGATCTGCCCAATACCGGACACTGCAACTGGGTGAGTTACCGCTCGGTCTTCGTCGACTGGCGCGATCATGAAGGCAACTACGGCTTCGAAGAGGTCCGCTACTGAACCCGGTCGGGCCTGCATCAGGCAGGCCCGCCTCAGACATAACTTGCACCGAAGACTGTGCACCGAACCCGAAAAGGGAAACGACGCCAGACCGTAAAGCCTGACGCCGCGCTGGAAGAACCCGTGAACAAGGATCTTCTAGCGCATTGTCCAAACTTCTGCAACCGGCAAAGTTGTTTTGCCGGCAAGAATGTTGTTTGCTTGCGGCATGGGGTCGTCTCTCGCTGGAGACACCGACCATGGAACCCACGACCGGCCTGATCCTGCGACGGATCACACAGACAGATTTGTCCGTATCCGCGCACAAGCTGGCAACCGTCATCCTCGACACCATCGCGTGGAAAGAGGGCTACAACGGGCTGCCGCGCGGGACGGCCGCCTTCACCCTCGCCGATCTTGCGTCGAAGATGAGGATCTCGCGCCAGTACCTGACCGAGCTGCTGGCGGAACTCGAAGCGTCCGAGCTCGAGCTGAGGCGAGAAAAGCCAAACGGCAAGTTCGCCCCCTGGCTCTTCCGCTTCACGGCGTTTGATGCAGAGGTGGAAGATCAGAATGTTGAGTCAGGCACAGACGACACATCACTATCTAGAGAAGAAGATAACAAAACTATTTTTTCAGGACAGATCACTATTTCTGCAGGGGCGAATGTTTTCCAGACATGCTGGGCGGATCTGATCAAGGCGGCGAAGAGGGCTCTGCCCTGCTGGAACGTCGAAACGCAGGTGATCTGGGACCGCTTTTTGGCTTTCAACCGAGCGCGCGGGAACGACAAGGTTCCCGCAGGCTACCTGCTCGGCTTCATGCGCCGATGGCGCACCTCACCCGGTACGGTGAGCCAACCGGAGACAGAGCCCACGCCGGAGCGAGCGCCTGATCCACGGGAGCGGGAGTTGCACGATCAGATCAAGGCTGCGCCGAGTGGCAACCGGCAGTTTCACGCGTCAGACCTGTGTCGCCTCATCGGGCAAGCTGCCTATGAAGCGCGCATCCATGACGTCATCCGGCAGTTCGCATGCCCCAGATTCACGGCGACGCTTGCGGTTCATGGGCGAGCTGTCCTAGCCGGCGAGATATCACGATGACCCTGTTTTGGCGCGCGGCCCGCAAAACACGCCTGTTTGAACCCTGCCCACTACCCGGGTCTACCGTTTTCAACCGGGTCTGGACCGCCGGCCTGATTCCACGAACCTTTGGTCGGATGCTTTGACCGCTGCCTGCGCCAGCCCCCGCCCCTTGATCAGTGCATAGACCGCGGGGATGACGACCAGCGTCAGGATGGTGGACGACACCATGCCGCCGATCATCGGGACGGCGATGCGGCTCATCACCTCTGACCCGGTGCCGGTGGCCCAGAGAATTGGCATCAGCCCGACAATGACAGTGGTCACCGTCATCATCTTCGGGCGCAACCGTTCGACCGCACCGACCATGATCGCGGCGTTCAGGTCATCGCGGGTGAAGGGACGCTTGTCGATTGCGGCTTTGGCCCGGGCTTCACTCAAAGCATGATCGAGGTAGATCAGCATGATCACTCCGGTTTCCGCGGCAAGACCCGCTAGCGCGATGAAGCCCACGGCAACCGCGACCGACAGGTTGAACCCCATGGCCCACATCAGCCAAACGCCGCCGACCAGCGCGAAGGGAAGCGACAGCATCACGATGAGCGTTTCAGTCATCCTGCGGAAGTTGAGGTAGAGCAGCAGGAAGATCACCGCCAGCGTAATCGGCACCACGACGGCAAGCCGCGCCTTGGCACGCTCATAGTATTCGAACTGCCCGCTCCATCCCAGCGAATAGCCAGGTGGCAGAATGACTTCGCCCGCCACTGCCGCCTGCGCCTCGGCGACATAACCGCCCAGATCGCGGCCCGCGATATCGACAAAGATGTAGACGGCGAGTTGTCCGTTCTCGGTGCGGATGGATGTGGCACCCCGCGTGCGTTCCACGGCCGCGACCTCGCCCAGGGGCACTGTGCCGCCACCCGGAAGTGCGACCTGCACCTCCTGCGCGATGGCCTCGGGGTCTTGACGTAGGGCAGCCGGATAGCGCAGTGCCACATTGTAGCGTTCGCGTCCCTCGACGGTCTGGGTAATCGCCTCGGCCCCAAGCGCCATGGCGATCACCTCCTGCACGTCAGCAATCGACAGGCCGTAACGCGCCAGCCGTTCGCGGTCAGGCACAATATCAAGGTAGTAGCCGCCAATCACCCGTTCAGCATAGGCGCTCGTGGTGCCGGGGACATTGCGCAGAACCGCCTCGACCTGCCGCGCGACGGCCTCCATTTCGGTCAGGTCCGTGCCATAAACTTTGACCCCCACCGGCGTGCGGATGCCGGTCGCCAGCATGTCAATGCGCGCCCGGATCGGCTGGGTCCAGGCGTTCGACACACCGGGGAATTGCAGGGCGGCGTCCATTTCCAACCGCAGACTTTCCATCGTGACGCCATCGCGCCATTCCTCTCTTGGCTTTAATTGAATGATCGTTTCGAACATCTCTGTAGGCGCGGGGTCAGTTGCCGTTAGCGCGCGACCGGCCTTGCCGAAGACGGTTTCAACCTCGGGAAAGGTGCGGATAATACGGTCCTGCATCTGCATCAGTTCCGCCGCTTTGGTGACGGACAGGCCCGGCAGGGTGGTGGGCATGTACATTATGGTACCTTCGTCCAGCGCGGGCATGAACTCGGACCCCAATTGCCGCGCGGGCCAGATTGTGGCGACCAGTGCCACCAAAGCGAGCGTGATTGTGAACACCCGCGCCCGCAGCACCCATTGGATAACGGGGCGATAGACTGCGATCAGGGCGCGGTTCACCGGGTTCTTGTGCTCGGGCACGATCCGCCCGCGCACGAAGATCACCATCAGCGCGGGCACCAGCGTTACCGACAACAGAGCTGCGGCCGCCATGGCAAAGGTCTTGGTCGCAGCAAGCGGGCCGAAGAGGCGGCCCTCTTGCCCTTCCAGCGCGAAGATCGGCAAGAAGGATACGGTGATGATCAGCAGGCTGAAGAAGAGCGCCGGGCCAACCTCGGAGGCGGCCTCGATCAGCACCTCAAGCCGTGGCTTGCCGGGTGCGGCCCTTTCGAGGTGTTTGTGCGCGTTCTCGACCATCACGATAGCGGCGTCGATCATGGCGCCGATGGCGATGGCGATGCCGCCCAGGCTCATGATGTTTGCGCCCATACCAAGTGCCCGCATGGCGATGAAGGCCATCAAGAGGCCTACGGGCAGCATGATGATCGCTACCAGCGATGACCGGACATGCAGCAGGAACAGGAAAGTGACCGCCGCCACCACCAGCATTTCCTCGATCAGCGTGGTGCGCAGCGTCTTGATCGCAGATAGGATCAGGTCGGACCGATCATACACGGTGACGATCTCCACCCCTTCGGGCAGGCTTTGCGCGATGGTCTCTATCTCGGCCTTGGCGTTGTCGATCACATCCAGCGCATTGGCTCCGACCCGCTGCAGCACAATGCCGCTGGCCACCTCGCCCTCGCCGTCCAGTTCTGCGATCCCCCGGCGTTCGTCGGGCACAATTTCGACCCGCGCGACGTCGCGCAGCAAAACCGGCACGCCACCCTCGGCGCGGATTGGCACCATTTCCAGATCGGCGATGCCGTCCAGATAGCCGCGACCGCGCACCATGAACTCGAATTCCGACAGCTCGACCGTGCGCCCGCCGGTGTCCATGTTGCTGGCCGCAACTGCCTCACCGATCTCGGACAGGGTGATGCCAAGCGCCCGCATCCGCACCGGATCGACGGTGATCGAGTATTGTTTCACAAACCCGCCGACGCTGGCGACTTCCGACACGCCGTCGGCACCGCTGATGGCAAAACGCATTACCCAATCTTGCAAGGACCGCAGCTCGGCCAGGCTCAGGTTCTCGCCCTTCAGCGCGTATTGATAGACCCAGCCCACGCCCGTCGCATCTGGCCCAAGCGCGGGCGTCACTCCATCCGGCAAACGTGCTGCGGCGGCGTTGAGGTATTCCAGCACGCGCGAGCGGGCCCAGTAGGGGTCCACGCCATCTTCGAAGATGATGTAGACGAAAGAGATGCCGAAGAACGAGAACCCGCGCACCACGCGTGACTGTGGCACGGTCAGCATGGCCGAAGTGAGGGGATAGGTCACCTGATCTTCGACCACCTGCGGCGCTTGCCCAGGATATTCGGTCAGCACGATCACCTGCACATCCGACAGATCGGGGATGGCGTCGATCGGCAGTGTGCGCAGGGACCAAAGGCCCGCAGCCACGGTAAAGACGGTGGCAAAGAGCACAAGCAGCACGTTGCGGGCCGACCATTCGATAATGCGGGCGATCATGGGTTGGCCTCCGGGGTGGATCCGGGCGCTGCAAGGGCAGCCAAAGCCGCATTGAGGTTGCTTTCGGCGTCGATCAAGAAGGTGGCAGAGCTGACCACTATGTCGCCCGCGCCCACGCCGCTGACGATCTCGATCATGCTGTCGCCCTTGCGCCCCACGGTCACAGGTTCGGGCCGGAACCGCCCTTCACCCAGATCAAGGATCACCACCTGCCTGTCGCCGGTGTCGATCACAGCACCCTCTGGTACCTGCACCACGGGTGCACCGCCGAGCATGATTTCGACCTCGGCGAACATGTTGGCGCGTAGGCGCCCGTCCGGGTTCGGCAATTCAATCCGCAGCTTTCCAGTGCGGGTCATCATATCGATCTCGGGGTAAATGGTGTCGATACGGCCCGGAATCGGGCCATCCGTGAGGCCACGAAAGCTCACCCGAACCTCTGTTCCTACTGCAATCTCCATCAGCGCCGCTTCAGGCACTTCGGCGATGACCCAGACGGTCGAGGTGTCAGCGATGCGGAACAGGGTATCGCCCGCTTCCGACATCATGCCTTCGACCGCCATCCGCTCCAGCACCACGCCGCTGCGCGGGGCCATGATCGGAATACTCACTGTCGTCTGGCCCTCGGTCGCGATGCGGTCGATCACCTCTCCCGGCACGCCGAGGTTTTCCAATCGTTGCCGCGCGCCCTCCCTCAACCGCCCTTCCGACCGCACGTCGGTCAGGAACTGTGCAAGAGCGGCAGCGATCTCGGGTGAATAAAGCGTCACGAGCGGTGCGCCTTCGGCGATCGTGCTGCCCGTGGTCACATCGGCAACGGTTTCTATGAAGGCGTCGGCGCGCAACGAAATTACGCTGATCCGGCGTTCGTCCAGTTCCACGATGCCCGGCGCCCGTAATGTGGCCGCCAGAGGTGCCAACACTGCTTCGGCCGTCCGCACCCCGGTGCGCTGCAACTTGCCAGGGCTGACAGTGACCGAGCCGTCATCACTGTTTTCACCGTCATAGACGGGGATGTAATCCATCCCCATTGAGTCCTGCTTCGGCACTGGCGAGGTGTCTGGCAGGCCCATCGGGTTGCGGTAGTAGAGGATGGTCCGCTCACCTGTTTCAGCCATTGCCATTTCTGAACTGGGCTCGGGCGCAGGGCCCAGCGAGAGATCCTCGCTGGCGAGAACAGGCAGGAAGGCGCGCCCATCTGCCGTTTGCCGCTCGGATACCGACCATTCGGGCAACCCATCCGGGTGCCTCCAGTAGATCACCGGGCCGGTCGGCTCTGCTTCAGGGGCGTCAGCACCCGGCATGGCGACTGCGTCATTGCCCATCAAGACGGCAAGCTGCATCTCAGCCATGCCTATCAGGCTGGCCACGGTGATTCCCTTTTCGCCTGCGGTCAGCCCGATCCATCCGGCACTGCCTGCAACAAGGACTGCGGCAGTCAGCTTGCCAACCGCGCTCATGGCTCGGCTCGCAATTCCAGTTCTGCCTTCACGGTTTCCGGTTCACCCTGCACCTTGGCCGCCACCGAAAACCGCCATCCCCCCGCCATGGTGAGATCCGTGCTGAACAGGTAAGTGCCCGGGCCTTCGGCCGGCAATGCGGTGACAGCGGAGGTCATCGCCTCCATCCCGTCGGGGGCCATGTCCATGCGCGTGGCATAAATGACCGCGCCCTCGACCGGCTGGCCGGTGCGAAGATCGGTCAGACGAAGTTCAATCGTTACCCCAGAACCGACACGATGGTCGGTCGAGACGATCTCGAAACGGTAGTCGTCTGCACCTGCCCAGAGGGCAGATACGCCGATGAGAAGTGCCAGAACGGAGCCGCAAATGCGGCGGAACATGTTTGTCATGAGGAAGACCCTTTGATTGCAGCGACAGCGCACCCGCGAAGCCAATTGGCGCAGGTGCAAACGGCATCATCCGCGCGCTGACGCACGCGGCGGGGTCAAATGCGGGGAGGTCGTCTCAAGCCATCCGGCGGAAGCCCGGATGGTGGATGCAGGTCAGGAAGCATCAGGACTGCAGCAGATGCCTCCTCGGTAACAGAAAGCCCGGGGACTTGTACCAGGGCGAGCAATGTCATCCCGCCACGCGCCATCATTTCGCAGGCGACGCTGCATGCCTGGTCATCAGGGCAATCGCCTTCGCAGCACGGATCGGCTGCTGCCGCGATCTCCGCTGCAAGTCCGGCCGATACCTCACTGACTGTGGCCGCGAACAGGGACACAGCCAAAAGCACTGCTAAAAAGGGACGGACTATCCACGACATTCGAGATGCATGACATGAGGAGAAAAAATCGGCAACGCACATCCGGTTGAACGGAGTGCAGTTGAAGCTCATGCCGCCCGGGGCGCAAAGAGGATAACTGCCGCGCCAAGCAGACAAATCGTGGCACCGCTCATGTCCCAGGCATCCGGGCGTTGCTTCTCGACAATCCAGAGCCAGACTAGCGACGCCGCGACATAGACCCCACCGTAGGCCGCATAAGCGCGCCCCGCGAAATCGGATGGCGCAAAGGTAAGGAGCCAAGCGAAGACGGCCAGGCTCAGGAGGCCGGGGACCAGCCAGAGGGCGCTCGACCCTTGCCGCATCCAGGCCCAGACCGCAAAGCAGCCCGCAATCTCGGCCAGAGCAGCACCGATGTAGATGGCGAGTGTGCCCGGTGCGGTCATGACGGCACCTCGGTTTCCGGATGGCGGTGATCAGTTGCACAAAGGGAATGGTCGCTCAGCACTTCGATCACCCGGCAATCGGCAATGCTCCCGCCTGCACATTGCACGACCATGCGTTCCAGTTCGGCCTTGAGGGCGGTCAGGCGCGCGAGGCGGCTTTCGACCTCGGCCAGTTGCGCCTTGGCGATGGCATCGGCGGCAGCGCAGGATTGGTCAGGTCTGTCGGACAGGCTAAGCAGGTCGCGGATCGCCTCCAGCGTGAAACCCAGGTCGCGGGCATGGCGGATGAATGCCAGCCGTTCCTGGGCCTTGCGGCCGTAGAGCCGCTGGTTGCCCGCGCTGCGCTCGGCCTCGGGCAAGAGGCCGATTTGCTCGTAGTAGCGGATCGTCGGAACCTTCACCCCCGCCGCCTCGCCCAGTTTTCCGATGGTCAGCATCAGATTCCCCTTGAAGCTATAGTTGCTAGAGACATTAGGTTCCTGATTCGATGAAGGCAACTGTCCGCTTCTGGGCAGGAGGGAAGACGATGACAGGTTCAAGAAGCGAAACATCCTGCGACTGGACCGTGTCCGGCATGGACTGCGGGTCATGTGCGACCAAGATCAAGGATGCTGTGGCGCGGCTTCCCGGCGTCAGCGGTGTCGAGGTTGCGATCATGTCGGAACGTCTCCGTTTGACGCTGGATGAGGCGCAGACCGGGCGCGACAAGGTCGAGAAGACCGTGCGAGCCCTTGGCTATGGGATCGAAGCTCGCAAGGCGGGCACGAAGAAGGACTTCGTCCTGCCCGGCGCCCCTGTGGCCGAACCTGAGAGCGCTGCGGGCCACGACCACGGTCCAACAACGACGGCCAACGCACAGACCGACGACAGCGGCCACGGCAGCCCCGGCCATGTCCATGACGACCCCGCCGACCGAGGCAAGCGCTGGTATCAGACCGCCAAGGGCCGGCTGGTCATCTTCACCGCCCTGCTGCTTGGTGCCGCCTGGGTCATCGAATATCTTGCGCCCGAGATCGGCAGATGGGCCTTCGTTGCCGCCTGTCTGATCGGCGTGGCCCCGGTGGCGCAGCGCGCCTTTGCCGCGCTGCGGATGGGTCAGCCCTTCACCATCGAAAGTCTGATGACCATCGCCGCCATCGGGGCGCTGTTCATCAATGCGGCCGAGGAGGCGGCGTTGGTGGTGTTCCTGTTCGCAGTGGGCGAGGTGCTGGAAGGCGTGGCCGCAGGAAAGGCGCGGGATGGCATTCGGGCGTTGGCGAACCTTGTCCCAAAGACCGCGCAACTTGTCACCGGCGACACCACGCGTGAGGTGCCGGCCGCCAGCCTGACCATCGGCCAGACCGTGCTGGTCCGCCCCGGCGACAGGATTCCGGCCGATGGCGAGATCGTGGACGGCACCTCGGGCGTGGACGAAAGCCCGGTCACTGGGGAAAGCGTGCCGAAGTCACGCGGGCCGGGGGATGCGGTCTTCGCAGGCGCAATCAACACCGAGGCCGCGCTGCGGGTAAAGGTCACCAAGGGCGTGGAAGACAACACCATCGCGCGCATCATCCGCTTGGTCGAAGAGGCCGAGGAGGCGCGCGCGCCGACCGAACGCTTCATCGACCGTTTCAGCCGCTGGTATATGCCCGCCATCGTCGCGGTTGCCGCGCTGGTGATCGTGGTGCCGCCGCTGGCCTTTGGTCAGCTTTGGGACACGTGGATTTACCGGGGCCTCGCGCTTCTCCTAATCGGGTGCCCCTGCGCGTTGGTCATCTCGGTGCCTGCCTCCATCGCTTCGGCGCTGTCCACCGGCGCGCGCCGCGGGCTCTTGATGAAGGGCGGCGCCGTGATCGAAGCAGCGGCGAAGGTCGATGTCGTGACCTTCGACAAGACCGGGACGCTGACGCATGGCCGCCCGAAGGTGACGGATGTGGTGCCGTTCGGGTCCACGACCGAGGCCGAGCTTCTGGCCGTTGCTGCAGGCGTCGAAACAGGGTCGAGCCACCCGCTGGCGATTGCAGTCCTGAACAAGGCCAAGGACACGGGCGTTTCCGCGCTGCCCTCGCAAGACGCAAAGGCGCTGATGGGCAAGGGCGTTGTTGCAACGGTGGGCGGCGCGGCGGCCTATGTGTCCTCGCCCCGTTATGCGATGGAGCATGGCGGGCTCGATGGCCTTGGCCTGCGGCAGGCCACGATCTTCGAGGAGGACGGCAAGACAGCCGTTGCCGTGTTCCGCGAGAAGACCCCGCTCGGTCTCATCGCCATGCGGGACGAGCCGCGCGCGGATGCCAAAGAGGCTGTGCGCCAGCTGACGGCTATGGGGGTGACCTCGGTGATCCTGACCGGCGACAACCCGCGCACAGCCGCAGCGATTGCCGGAAGCCTGGGGCTGAAGTTCGAGGCCGATATGATGCCCGAGGACAAGCTCGCCTACATCCGCGAAATCGGCACCAAAGGCGGCGTGATGATGATCGGCGACGGCATCAACGATGCGCCCGCGCTGAAACAGGCGTCGGTCGGCGTGGCGATGGGGTCGGGCACCGACGTTGCGCTGGAAACCGCCGATGCGGCAATCCTGCGTGACCGGGTGACGGACATTCCCGCCACGATCCGACTGTCGCGCGCGGCAATGGCCAACATCCGCCAGAATGTCACCATCGCTTTGGGGCTGAAGGCGGTGTTCCTGGTGACCTCGGTCTTCGGTCTGACCGGCCTCTGGATCGCGATCCTGGCCGACACCGGTGCAACCGTGCTGGTGACGCTGAACGCGCTGCGCCTGCTTCGGTTCAACCCGGAACGCGAGGCGTAAGGTGATGATCTCTGGTTTCGGCTGGGCCGCGCTGGCCCTTCTCTTCGGCTATCTGGCGCTGTTCTTCTGGGGCAGCGCGCTGGCCGCGCAAGCGGCGGGTCGGCCAGTCTGGCTGTTCGCCCGCGCCACGGGGCGCGATCGGCTGGCGGCAATCGGGTTTCGCGCGGCCTTTGCACTCGCCTTCTTCGGGCCGCTCCTCTGGCTTGCCGCGCCTACGCTCCACAAAGTCGACCCACTTTGGACCGAGGGGCGCGCCGTGCTTTTTGGCTTGGTCGGGGTCTTTGTCGCAGGGCTCGGCGCGATGGTGGCCTTTGCCGCGCAGATGTCGATGGGATCATCCTGGCGCGTCGGCGTGGTGGGCGGCGAAACCGGCGATCTGGTCTCCGGCGGGCTTTACCGGTTCAGCCGTAAACCGACCTTTTTGGGGCAAGCGGCGCTGCTGGCGGGTGTTACCCTGGCAGTGCCCTCTGTCCCGACGGTCCTGGCTCCACTCCTGTTTCTCTGGTCCGCCACCACGCAAGTCCGGTCAGAGGAGGTTGCCCTACGCGCTGCAATCGGGCCGGACTACGACCAATACACCGCATCGGTTCCCCGCTGGATCGGCATCAAGAGCAAGGCCGCAGAATGACAAGGGTGATGCTGATTTCCCTGATCGCTGCCGCAGTGGTGGCAGACCAGTTGACCAAGGCAGCGGCACTATCGCTGCTTTCGCAAGGGACGGCGGTCCCTGTCTTTCCGAGTTTCAACCTCTCCCTCGGGTTCAACACAGGCGCGAGCTTTGGCATGATGGGCGGGGTCATGGCGGGAAAGCCGCTTCTCATGGCGGCGCTGACGGGCGCACTGTCCATTGCCTTCGCCGTCATGGCATGCCGGGCGCAACACGCTTTGGAACGTGCAGGCTTTGCACTGGTCGTGGGCGGGGCGCTTGGAAACATCATCGACCGGCTGAGACAGGGTGCCGTGACCGATTTTCTTGATTTTTACTGGCGCGACTGGCACTGGCCCACGTTCAACGTTGCCGATATTGCGATCACGTTGGGCGCGGTCCTGATCCTCGCCGCCTCACTTCCCATTCGCCGCCGCAAGGAGCCGGTTCTTGACAAAAGCTGACCCCGAAACCCTGTCGCGCGACGACCTTGCCCTGACTGCCGCCTTCCTGATTGCGCTGGCGGCCACCCTTGGCGCGCTCTTCATCGGTGAAGTGCTGGGCCAGATGCCCTGCACGCTCTGCTGGTATCAGCGCATGGCCATGTTCCCACTGGTTCCGATCCTCGGCCTGTCGCTCTGGCGGAGCGACGGCATGGCGCTCGCCTATGCCCTGCCGCTGGCCCTCGCAGGGCTGGCGCTGTCGGCGTGGCATTCGGGCCTTTACGCAGGGTTCTTGTCCGCGCCGATCGTGCCATGCACCGAGAATGGCCCCTCCTGCACCGGTGAGGCGCAGATGATCCTTGGCCTGCCGATTCCCTATCTCTCAGCGGTCGCCTTTGCGGCGATCCTTGCCTGTCTCATCCTTCCGAAAGGACACCGCCCATGAACCGCCGCACCCTTCTGATCGGGGCCTCAGCGCTTGGCCTTGTTGCCTTCGCGGGTGGCGCCTACGTGCTGAACCAACGCCGCGCCGCCGAGGCAGAAGCGGCGGCCGCTGCCGCGCCAACAGCCGATCAGGCACTTCTGGTCCGGGATTATTCCCCCAGCTTCGGCCCCGCCGATGCGCCTGTCATACTGGTCGAATTCTTCGATCCGTCCTGCGAGGCCTGCCGCGCTTATCACCCCGTGGTGCAAGAGATCCGGCGGCAGTTCCCCACGCAGGTCCGCGTCGTGCTGCGCTATACCGTCTTCCACGAAGGCTCGGACGAGGCTGTGCGCATCCTTGAGGCCGCGCGGATGCAGGACAAGTTCGAGCCGGTGCTGGACGCGCTGCTGGAACAGCAACCGGGCTGGGCCGTACATGGTGCGCCGCAGTTGGACGTGGCCTGGGAAATCGCCGGGGCCGCGGGGCTCGATCTCGAAAGGGCGGAAAGCGACAAATTGTTTCCGGGGATCACCGGCATCCTGAACCAGGACGCAGCTGACGTGGAGGCTCTTGCCATCCGTCAGACCCCGACCTTCTTTCTGAACGGCAGGCGGCTGGAGAATTTCAGCGCCGACAGCCTGATCGCCGATGTGCGGTTCGCAGTCGAGAATAGCTGACGGCCGTCAGGACCGGTTGGCGAACGCCGAAAACAGGGCCAGCGTCCGCTCGCTAACGTGATGCTCGATGCCTTCGGCGTCCCGCTCGGCCGTCTCGGCGTCAAGCCCGAGGCTGAGCAGGAACCGCAACACGATCTCATGCCGGTGCCGACATTCCTTGGCAAGCGCCCTTCCCTGCTCCGTCAGGAAGATCGAGCGATACTTGGCCCGGGTGATGAGACCATCGCGAGCGAGCCGGTCCAGCGTCTTGGCCACTGTCGGCGCGGTGACACCCATCCGGGTGGCGATGTCGACGGGCCTCGCCTCGCCGTGGCTGTGGATCAGTTCGGCGATCAGCTCCACGTAGTCTTCGGCCAGCTCGTTTCGCCGCGCTGCGCGCACGCCCTGAAATGCCTCCGCGCGCAAGT
>VFQP010003424.1_pt1 | contig 16111 bp, 12 predicted proteins | sample 3512351 | NCBI WGS metagenome assembly VFQP01 (sample SAMN10412372, study PRJNA504923) | tailings metagenome | isolation source: Relicate 1 Philex TSF1 revegetated site | place: Philippines: Tuba, Benguet | collected 2017-08-29 | reverse complement strand
ATCACGGGCTGGGCACAGGTGAACGGGTGCCGAGGACGAGCACATACCGTCCAGGAAATCCGCCAGCGCGTCGAGCACGACCTCCATTACATGGAGAATTGGTCGATTTTGTTCGATCTCTACATCATGGCGCTGACGGTCTTTTCGCCCAGGGCTTATCGCAACGCCAAGTGAGCGGCTGCCAAAAAACCATCCGTGGTCGAAGTTAAAGCAATCTTATGCGTTTTGCGCTAGGGTGTTGGCTTAATTTGCTCAGTCCGACCCCGAGGAGTTCGTCATGCGTTCATGGGTCCTTGCCCTGCTTGCAGCAGCAATCGGCCTTTCCCTGATCCCGGTCGCCGCCGAAGCCGGTCACCGGGGTTGGCAGGATGTCTATCGTCCGTTCTATCACCGCCACTATCGCTCGGATCTCTACCTGGATCCGAACCGCTACTATTATTCGCCGCGCGCCTACTACCCCTATCGCAACTCCGGATACTGGCGCCCGACCGCAGAGCTCCGCTACCGCCAGGCCTGCTGCCGCCCGTTCGCTGAACTCCCGCGCTACTATCAGGCCTGGGGTTATCCGAAGCGCCAGCGATGGAACAGCGCCTACCGCAGCTATCGCCGCTGGTAGTCGTTACACACGCATGACCGTCAAAGGCCGCCCAAGTCGCGGCCTTTGGCGTTTTTCGGGCACCATTGCTCCGCGTTCATGCCCTATTCATGGGCCATATGTTTTCCTCCGATCATGAACTTTCCTGCGCGATTTGCGTTGTCCGCGCCGGACGCGATCTCTTGAGACCGGGGAGCACACCCATGATGAAGAAGTTTATCAATTCGCTGATGGCGCTTGCCTTGATTGCCGGCGTCGCAGTCACGTCGGTTCAGCCAGCCGAAGCGCATGGCCGCGGTCGAGGCGTTGCCGCCGGTGTTGCAGCCGGCATCATCGGCCTCGGCATCCTCGGCGCGTACGCGAACGCCCGCGACCGCGACTACTATTATGAATCTCGCGAGCGCTGCTATCCCGGCCCCGAAGAGTGCGGCTGGAAGAACCGCCGCTGCTTCACCAACAGCTGGGGCGACACGGTCTGCCGCGGTGGCCGCTGGACCTGCTGGCGCCCGACTTACTGCGACTAGTTCGCTGCGGGAATTGAATCCAAAGGCGGTACCGGGTTCGGTGCCGCCTTTCCCTTTTTATTTCGATTTGCGCCGCGCCATTGCCGCCCAATGCAATGCGACGGCTGCGGCGTTCGAGACATTGAGGCTGGCAAGCGCGTCCGCTGTCGTGATGGAGACGAGGCGATCGCACGTTTCGGCCGTGAGTTCGCGCAGTCCCTTGCCCTCGGCACCGAGAACGAGCGCCGTCAGGCCTTCGAAAGTCTCGTCCTCAAGCCGCGCGGCCGATGCGCCTTCGAGACCGATCAGCCGAAATCCCAGGCCCTTGAGCTCGAGCATCGTCTTGGCCAGGTTCTGCACCGGCAACACTGGAATGAGGTCGAGCGCGCCCGACGCTGCCTTCGCCAGCACGCCATTGAGCGGAGGACTGTGACGGCGCGTCATGATCAGGCCGCCCGATCCGAATGCCGCCGCCGACCGAAGGACCGCGCCGGCGTTGTGCGGATCGGTGACGTGATCGAGCAGCACGAGCGGCCCTACGTCCGAGGCTCGCGCAACGAGTTCTTCGAAGCTGGGCTCCGGCAGTGGATCCGCTTCGAGCAGCAGCCCTTGGTGCACGGTGTCGGCGCCGAGCAGATGGTCGAGGTCGCCCGGCGTTGCGCGATCGATGAGGACGCCTTTGGCCGCGATCACGTCCGCGAGGCGCCGTTCGGCGTTTTCTGTGGCCAGGAGCCGGATAGCCCGCCGCCGGGGATTGTTGAGGGCGGCCTCGACCGCATGACTGCCGAACAGCCGCACGAGCCCATCGTCCGGCGCAGAGCCCCGCTCGCGCGGGCCGGGCTTTTGCGCGGGGCGGTTGCGTCCGGCGCCACCGCCCTTAGGAGCGCCAAATCCCCGTTTCTTCGGCGCGTTTTTGCCGGACCAGCCGTCTTTCATCGTCTTCCGCTCAGGTTTGCGGCCACGCCGCGTTCGCCCGAACCCATACGGGTTTTCGAGCGCTTTTCCAATTGACATCGGGGGGGCGGCTTACCATAAGGACGGGCATTGCCCTGCCGCTCGGCGAGCGCAGGGCGATTTCGTTTGAAATGCCGGGGTCGGCCGTCCCAATCGAGGGGCTGGAACGTGTTGCCGGCAGATCAGGATTGGTCACGGAGGGGTGCCCGAGTGGCTAAAGGGGACGGACTGTAAATCCGTTGGCTTCGCCTACGCTGGTTCGAATCCAGCCCCCTCCACCACCAATCCTCGTTCGCTCATAAGAAAACGCAGAAACCGATCCGGCCGCAGCGGAGCTTGGCTGTGGCCCGGCGCATCGCGGCCATTGCGGGCGGCGCCGGGAGGGGGCATGAACATCGGCTCGCCGGTCGTCCCGGACGCCAATTCGCGCACAGGCCCTCATGCGTCGCCGACTTTTCATCATTCACAACACCTTTGCCGGAACGCGCCGCCAGGCGTTGCTGAAGGCGGTCTCTCGCATATTGGAAGAGGCTGGCGCCCACGTCCGCATCGAGCACGCTGGCGACATCGATCAGGATCGGGCTGCGGCCAGGAGTGCGGCGGTATCCGGCGAGTACGACGCCGTCGTTGCGGCAGGCGGCGACAGTACGATCCGCGGCGTTGCGTCGGGACTGATCGGCAGCGGAGTTCCGCTCGGCATCATCCCGATCGGAACGGGCAATGTCGTGGCGCGCGAAATCGGGATCGGCTTCAACGCAAGTACCATTGCCGGCTACCTGCTGGGCGCGCCCGGCATTTCAGTTCGATGCGGGCTGGCGGACGACACGCCGTTCCTTGCGATGGCGGGCATCGGCTACGACGCCGATGTGTTGAGGCGATTGAGCACCGAGTGGAAACGCGGCGTCGGCCGGGCAGCATATGCGTGGCCTATCCTGCGCGAGAGCGTAAGCAAGCCGAGGCCGTTCGAGGTGGAGGTCGACGGCCGTTTGCATACGGCAACCTGGGTCATTGCCGCGCGGACCGCGCACTACGGCGGCTCGTTCGTCATCGCTCCGAACCAGTCGCTCGCAGACGATGGCTTTCATGCAGTCATTGCAAATGTACGAAGCCGCCGCGCCCGTGCCGCTTTGCTTGTGTCGATTGCGCTGGGCCGGCACGAGGCGCGTCCCGATGTGCTCGTCGTCCCATGCAAGCGACTTTCGCTATCCCCGCAGTCGATGATCGCGGCTCAAGTAGACGGCGAACGGCTCGCGTCGATCCCACATGAGATCACCTTAAGCAGCGAAAGGCTCAACCTCATCGTTCCTGAGGCGTCGCCGCTGGCAACGTCGAACACCGCGACCGATGGTGCTCGGACTGGCGCGTAGCGATCGTTCGACTATCGCGCCAGCATCAAGCCGGAGTCGATCAGCCGGCGATGAAACGAGAGAATCTCGTCGCGCTTCACGCAAGTGAAATACCGGCCTTTGCAAACGCTAAGTAGACGCATGCGCTCGTGCTGCGCGTCCGACAAGGGGATATGCGCGGCATTGAGCATCAACGCGCCGATGTAAGGAACGTCAAGCACGTCCACATCGGGCAGCGGACCCGGATCGAAATTGATCCCGTCCATCGTGTAGTACGTGAGGTATCCGGGGGAGTCCGGACCCATCGTCATGTCTTCGGTTGCCGTCGCGGTATCGAAGCCCAGCATCGGCCGCGTCACGACCGGCTGATGATCGCCGTATTGCACGATCAGGAAGCGTTCCTGCGGGAACCGGCGCTTCAGCTCAGCGCGGAAATAATCGTAGTCTCGCTTCGCTAGCCCCACGCGGCGCAGGTACTCGTTCATCTGCGGCGTAGGCCCGCCGCCAGGAACGTCGATCTCCGGCATGAAGGCAGGCTCATAGGGAAGGTGCGTAGCCGCCGTAATAATGAAGTTGAACGCCGGAGCTTGCGATTGCTTGAGGTGGCTTTCGAGGCCCGCAAGGGCGTTGTCGTAGTAGAACCGGTCGCGCTCGTTGTAGCGCGCCGCGCCCTGGGCCTTGCGATCCAGAATTTCATCGAAGCCGATGGCTTTATAGAACTTGCCGCTGGAAACGAAGTCCTTGTTCATCGGGTAGTAGAGCGTATTGCGATATCCGCAGCGCGCCAACGTTTCGGGAACCGTGTCGTGCACCTTCCCCTGCATGAGGGACTGTACGAACGGCCGCATGCCGCCGAATGAGAACGTCGACACGCCCGCCAGCACGGAGAACTCGGTCAGCCAGGATGCACCGCCATAGGTTTCCACGCGCAACTTCCGCAGCGAGCCGTCGGACGAGCGGAAGAACGGGTTGAGGCCCTTGTCGTAAGTGATCGCTGGGAAATAGCTGGGCGGAAATACGCTCTCCTGGTGAATGAGAATGATGTGCGGGGGGCGCTCGGCGAGCTGGCATTTTGCGGGCGCCGCGAGCGGCTTGCCACCGGGGCTTTGCGGCGCGGCTTCGATCAGTTGACCACGCCAGAGCGTTTCAACCGTTTCGGCCCAGGAAAGATAGAATGACGAGACGTAGTGATGGTCCCAGTAATAGAGCGTGTGGTGGCGCCCGCCCTTGTACGTCACGGCCACGACGGTGGTGGCGAGCGAGAGCAGCAGCGCTCCGAATGCGATTCGCCTCGAGGCAAAGGTCGGGTCGAGCCTGTAGAGCCACCATGCCAGCGCGGCAGTGAATACGAACGCCGCGAACAGCCCGATGAGATCGACCCGGAAATGATTCCACAGGAATGCAACCGTATCCGGCGACATCAGGTAGAACACGATGTCATAGGCATGCAGCGTCATGCCGACGTAGTGGCGCTTGACTTCGGAGATGACGACGATGAGCGCGACGGCGGCGGCGACGAACACCGTTGAAAACAAAACGCGCCGCGATGCGATCAGCACGATGGAAATGAGCGTCGCCGTCACGCCGAGCGTGAATGCGATGTTCGACATCGGCCATTCGTGGCGGATGAAATAGCCCCACATAGCCGCGATCAAAGCCAAGGCGCAAAGGTGGGCCCAGAACGTCCTGCTGCTCAGCCAGTCATTGGCAAGCAAGCGAGCTTGCTCCACGGCACCCGGCCTTTTGGGATCGAGGAGATCGGTCGTCATTATTGTTGTTGGGCCTTACTTGCGCGGCAGCACTGGAACCCATTCTGTATGACGAATAGATGTCAAAATGAAGCTCCCGCGCGGTGCATTTCTCCTTAAGTGGTTTCCGCGGGAAGCGGAGTTCGCACTGCAATATTCCGGGTGCGGTGCGGAAGCGCTGGAGCTGGAGACCTGAGCTTCAAATACAACAAGGCCCCGGAAGCCGAGGGGCTTCCGGGGCCTTGCCATCGCAAAGGTCCCTCAGTCCGGGTCGTTCCAACCTTCGCGCGAGAGCAGTGGAGTGATGCGCCGGACCGAAACGCGGCGGTTGATGCGCGACGGATCTTCGGTCAGCACTTTCAAATGCTGCTCGCCGTAGCCCTGGGTAGTGAGGTTTTCAGGCGGAATGCGGAATTCTTCCGACAGGATAAGGGCCACCGATTCCGCACGCCGGTCCGATAGGGAAAGGTTGTCGATCTCGGATCCAACCGCGTCCGTGTGTCCTTCGATCAGGAAAATTTCCCCGGGCGAGCGGTCCAGGATGCGCTGCATGGCCCGCCCGATGCGCTCGAGCTTGCTGTACTGGTCCGGTCCGACGTCCCACGAGCCGAAATCGAAATTGATCGAGTCGAGGTCCACGCGCCGCATGCGTTCGAGCACGGGGTAGCTGCGTCGCACCTCGTCGAGGGAATAGCCGCGGCCGAGTTCCTCCACCGGGGGGGCATTGAGGGCATCGTAGACGTCGTCGGGCGAGGCCTGGTCGTATTCAACGATATACTTGTCGCGCGGAATGCCGATGCGGGGCGGCGGCAGCTCGACGTAGCTGTCGTAATAGCGCTCGGGGCCGAATGGCGAATAGTCCCCATGGCCATAGTAGCGCCGGTTATCGAGCAGCACGATTTCGCGCCCGTCCCGATCCCTGCGCGTCCGGCGCAGGATGCGGCCGTCATCGTCCTGCAGCGAGTAAATCAGCGCGCCCGCAAGGCCCATTGTCACGACCATGAGCGTGCCGTTTTTTCGGCGCTCGCGGCGCAACTCGCGTCCGACCTTGTTGAGACGCAGGCTTTCGTCGTGGCGGATGTAGGTGTGGCGGTCGTTACGGACGATGACGCGCTTGTCGGGCTCGATGATGAAGTTGCGATTGCCCACCTCGCGCGTTTTGCGCTCGCGGCGATAGTCTTCGAACTTCTTGTCGGATCCGGCGCGCCATCTTTCGACGTCGCCGCGGCCCTGGCCGCCCGCTTGCTGACGCTGCGCGCGTTCGCGCGCCTTCTTGAATTCCTGATCTGACATGCCGCGGTTGAACTTGAGTGGGCTCCCCGTCGGCGACCCGGCACGAACATCGAACTGCTGCTTGTTCGGCTGGTTGGCACGGTCCTTCGCCTGCTGCATTTCAAGCTGCTTCTGCTTAATCGCGTTCTGGCGCGCCTGATCCGCTTCAAGCTTCTGCTTCGCAGCCTTGTCCTTGGCCTGCTGAATTTCGAATTGCTGTTGACGGATCGCATCCTGACGTGCGGCGTCTGCGTCCCGCTTCTGCTTATCCGCCTTATCCTTGGCCTTCTGGAACTCGAACTGCTTCTGCTGGCCGGCTTTCTCTTTCGCCTGCTGCATCTCGATCTGCTTTTGCTTGATCGCGTTCTGGCGGGCCTGGTCAGCCTGCAGCTTCTGCTGCTGGGCCTTGTCCTTGGCCTGCTGCATCTCGAGTTGCTTTTGCTTTATCGCATTCTGGCGCGCTTGATCGGCTTGCTGCTTCTGCTGCTGGGCCTTGTCTCTGGCCTGCTGCATCTGGAGCTGCTTCTGCTTTTGGGCATTCTCCTTCTGCATCTGGAACTGCTGCTGTTGCTGCTGCTTCGCCGCCGGCGGAGCGCCTTTGTCCGGCGGAGGCTTCTTCGCAGGAGGCTTCTTGCCCTTGCCGTCCTTATCCTGATCCTTGTTGTTGTCCTGCACCTTGAACTGCACTTGCGCGAGTTCGATGACGCGCTCCCCGCGCGCGGACGAATGGATGGACGACTCTTGAGGAGGGGCTTCGGCCCGGGCGCCTGGAGAGCCGGCGAGCAGGGCAGCGGTGGAAAGGAAGGCCGCAGGGAAGGCGCGAAGTGTCATGTTCCGTCCAATGTTGCCGGGCGTCTGACGCGCCCGGTAGGCGAGGTATTGCTCCGGCGGCGAGCCGGAGCGCACACCGTTTCCTTAAGGGCTCAACTCGCGCAAATCATGGCAAAACGGCGACGTCTGAACTTAAAGGCTGCTTGGTCAAGCGCGTCCGATGCGCCCCGTCGGCTTGGGCAGATGCTGGATGGCAATCCGCATCAATTCCGGAAGGCTCCGAACCCCGAGCTTCACTTTGATCTGGGACGTCGTGTTGGCGATAGTTTTGTAGCTGAGGTCCAACTCTTCAGCGATCGCACCATATGATTTGCCTTCAGCGATCAGCGACAGCATCTGCAACTCGCGGACTGTCAGAGCCTTGAGCGGATTTGCATCCAGGCTCGTTTCGTTGAAGGCGATTTCGGATGCCACCTCGTGGCTGAGATAGGGCTTCCCGGCGCGCACCGTATGGAAGGCTTTGAGGAACTCGTCGGACGGCGCATCCTTGAGCAGGTAGCCCGTCGCGCCCGCTTCGAGCGCACGCCGGATGATCGTGGGATCGCCGTGCATGCTCAACACCAGGATTGGGGTTCGCTTGTCGTGCGCCCTCAACCGGCGCACGAACGAGATGCCCCCGAGGGCGGCAGTCTTGATCGAGAGGTCCACGATGATGACGTCCGGCCGATGCGCGCGGTATTGGCGGTAGCCTTCGGTAAGGCTGGCCGATTGCAATACGTCTGCAACCTCCGCTTCCTCGAGGATGCGCGCGCAACCTTTTAGCACGAATGGGTGGTCGTCGATGATGAGTACGCGGGGCGAGGGGGCGCTTTGCGCTTGAGATTGCATGACGGTCCTGTCTGGTCCTGGCACCGTCAGAGAGACATCACAAGACCGGCCGCTCACGCGATCACAAAAGCGTTACATAGTTTCGCCTTTAGTGCAGCGTGACGCCCATCGCCAGTTGCGTGCGTTGAGGATTGATCGCGGCGGCCACCGCCGTTCCGAAACGGGTTGCGGCTGCGGCAAGGCTCGGGGCTTCTTTGCGCCGGGCGAATTCGGCCGCCGCTTCGTCGATCGAGGGCCGCTTGCCCTCGTAACCGGCCCTCATGAGGGTGATGAGATCCCATTCGTCTTCCGTAATGCGCAGGCGGCAAGACGGGCAATTGGGCGAGAGATAGCCGAACCCGCCGTTGCGTTCCGCGCGCATGGCTCGGATCAGCACCGCGACACGCGAAGCGATGCTCGGTCCGTTCTCCGCACCGTAACGCGCTTCGGCATGACTGATCGCGCGGTCCCATCCCTCGGCGTGATTGTGCTCATAGCTCGTGCAGTAGAGGCGCACGAGGTGCAGCCACTCGCGCTCTACGTCGCCGAGCCGCGTGGCCTCGAACAGATCAGGTGCCTCTTTCGTGCACATGAAGGTCTCCGTGTTACTCCCGCGGATCGGGCCCGGGTCCGAGCGCCGATTTCAGCGCATCGAAGCGGCGAACCTGCTCCGCAACCAAATTGCCGGTGTCGTCGCGGCGTACGAAGATCTTGAACATCGTGTCGCCGTCGAAATTGAAGAATTGGATCGAGCGCGTCTCCCGGCCCATGAACGGGCGCGTCACGAATGCGATTTCGCGGCAGCGGGACGCGCGGATGTGTCCGCCGATGGGGCTATCTCCGTGAATGTTGAAATAGCCGCGCGCATATTTGCCGGGCGGAAGAAGCCCTTCGCATTCGAGCACGAGATCGGACGTGTGAACGATGAACAGGATCGGCCCCCAGCCCGAGATCTCTTCCAGGATCGTGTCCAGATTGCCGCCCGGCACGAAGTTCCGCGCTGTCTCCGGAAGCGCATGCACGACGTCGAGGGTGCTGACGCAATAGGTTCGTGCGATGTCTTCGAGAATACCATCCTGGTTTGCGGCCAGCCGCTGCTCGAGCGGTAGAAATACGTCACGCTGGGGTGCCACGATGCCCATGGGATTGCCCTCCGGTTGGACCGCTACTCCGCCGCCTGAAGCCGCTTGCCGTCGTGCGTGACGGTTTGCAGAACGCGAAAGCCTTCAAACTCGGGGTGCCCGAGATAGAGCGGCTTGCTGGAGCCCGCTCCGGCATGCGCCTTGCGAAAGTGCTCGGACTTGGTCCAGGCCTCGAAGTCGGCCTGAGCTCTCCAGATCGTGTGCGACGCGTAGAGCGTGTGGTCTTCGCGTTCCGGCCCCTTGAGAAGATGGAACTCGAGGAAGCCGGGAACCTGATCCAGATGCGTTTCGCGTGAAAGCCAGAGCTGCTCGAAATCCTGCTCTGCGCCCTTCATGACTTTGAAGCGGTTCATGGCGATGAACATTGCGAAGCTCCTTTGTACGATTGCGCGCAGGCGATCGTATCCAAACAAGCAAAAGGGCGACAGCGCCCGGCCGGCCTCGGAAGAACAACCGGAGAGGTCGCTGTCGCCAACTTGGGGGTCCCAGGCAGTGCGGGAGGAGTACTGGGCCCCAAGACGCTCGGTCGAGAAAAAGCGGGAAATGCACTCCGCTCGCTCGACCTGAATGTTCCGCCGCGCGCGAGGCGTGTCGCGCGCAATCCCCCTGAATGAAACGTGGCGAACGTCTGCTGCGTGGTAGTGCGAACAACAAATCGACGCTCAGCATTGCTGCGGACTTGCGCACCGTAGTAATGTGGAATTACATAGTCAACAAATAAACACGCGCGCCTTCTGACAACGGCGTCGCAGGCACCGTTTTCGATAGTTCCAAACTGGACGGCACGATGAGTCACGGCGACGATGACGAGCCCCTAATTGGTGCCGGACCATGGAAGACCATGCCTCGCGGCAATGAGTTCCCTCGCTATGCGGTCTCCGACCTGCTGTGCGGTGGACGAGAGGCTGTCCTTGAGCACGACGGAGCCGTGTATCGTTTGCGAATTACGTCCAACGGACGGCTTATTTTGACCAAGTAGGCGCCTGGATGATCACTCTTTTGAGACGGGTTCGCCGGTTGTTGTGGATAGCTCCGTGAAGCACGGTTTTGCGGGACTTTGAGAACCGGCCACAATTTTGGAAGTGCATCTGAGAAACCGTCATCCTCATGACGCGCCGCTCGCTCTAGTTTAAAAGACTGAGCAGCAGCAGCGCCGATTTCGAGGAGAGCGATCGTGGCGACCAATGACAGCGCAGGCAGGCAGCCTCGCCCCGAGACCCTTGTGCTTCACGCCGGTTGGCGCGCTGATCCCACGACAGGCGCCGTTGCCGTTCCGATTTACCAGACGACGTCCTACCAATTCCGGGACGCAGAGCATGCCGAGAGCCTCTTCTCGCTGAAGGAGCTCGGCAACATCTATACGCGCATCATGAACCCCACGACCGACGTGCTGGAAAAGCGCGTCGCGGCATTGGAAGGCGGCGTCGCGGCGCTAGCGCTCGCGTCGGGACAGGCGGCGTCAGCTTACGCGATACAGAACCTCGCGAGAGCCGGCGACAATATCGTGAGTTCCACCGACCTCTATGGCGGCACCTGGAACTTGTTTGCGAATACGCTCAAAGACCAGGGACTGGAAGTCCGCTTTGTCGATCCGTCAGATCCCGAAAATTTCCGCCGCGCAACTGATGAGCGGACACGCGCCTATTACGCCGAAACGCTTCCGAACCCGAAGCTCGCCGTTTTTCCCATCGCGGAGGTGGCGGAGATCGGCCGCCCCCTTGGCATTCCCCTTATCGTCGACAATACGGCCGCTCCCGTTTTATGCCGGCCCCTCGCACATGGCGCCGCCATCGTGATGTATTCGTCAACGAAGTATCTCGGAGGTCACGGCACTTCCATTGGCGGCGTGATCGTCGATGGCGGCAATTTCGATTGGGCGGCGCATCCCGCCCGGCAGCCGGCGCTCAGCACGCCTGATCCGAGTTATCATGGCGCCATCTGGAACGAAGCCGTAAAGCCACTCGGACCGATTGCTTACATCATCAAGGCGCGCGTCACGCTGTTGCGCGATCTTGGCGCCGCTCTCTCGCCGTTCAACGCGTTCCTACTTTTGCAGGGCATTGAGACGCTGCCTTTGCGCATTGCGCGGCACTGCGAGAACACGACCGCCGTTGCCGCGTGGCTTGCCAAACATCCGGCTGTGGCACGCGTAATCCATCCATCGCAGCAATCGGGCCTGCATCGCGCGCGGAGTGCGCGCTACTTGTCGGGCGGAGAGGGCGGGCTCGTCGGTTTCGAGCTTGTGCAAGGCCGCGAGGCGGGTCGTCGCTTCATCGACGCGTTGAAGATGTTCTATCACGTCGCGAACATCGGCGATGCGCGCAGTCTCGCCATCCATCCCGCCTCGACAACTCATTCCCAGCTGACCGGCGAGGAACTGCTCGCGACCGGCGTCACCGACGGTTACGTCAGGCTTTCGATCGGCCTCGAGCACATTGATGACATCTTGGGCGATCTGGAACAGGCGCTTGCGTCTGCAATGTCTTAGGCTCGCGGCGAGGGACGGAAACAGCTCGAACTGTTTCCCGCTGTCATGTTTTCATCGAATTCGGCTAAAAAGCCGGCGCGGCGCCCGGAAAGCCGCCATGCGAAAGGGCAGTCAGTCGTCTGCGTTTTACATATTCGAAGTAATTGACTTGTTATTTTCACGGAAAACGAGATTTGCGGGTGAAGCGAGCATGAAGCTATTTCCCATTCCAGGGAACGAAGAGAGCCGCTTGGCGGCGCTCCGCGAGATCAAGATTGTTGGCACAGAGCCGTCATTCGAGTTCGACGCCATCGCTCAGCTCGCGTGTTCCATCTTCGGCTGCCCTATTGCCCTGGTATCCTTCGTCGAGGAGGATTTTCAGTGGTTCAAAGCGAGTCGCGGCATGGAATCGAATTCTACGCCGCGCGAATTCGCATTCTGCAACTACACGATTGCCGCCGGTGATGTTGTTGTGGTCGGCGATGCTCGTCGCGACAAGCGTTTCAAGGCGAACCCGTACGTCACGGGCGAGCCGCAAATCAGATTTTATGCGGGTTGCCCGATTTCCATCGATGGCGAAAACAATCTTGGCACTCTTTGCATAATCGACAGGAAACCTCGGCGTTTTTCTGTGCGCCGCAAGGAGCAACTCCGCCAATTGGCGCGCGTAGTCGAAGGATTGGTAAGAGCGCATCAAACGGAAAACAGGGCCATCGCGGCTGCGGCCGTTTCGAGGGAGCAAACCCGAACGGCTGAAAGGCGAAACCGCCTTCTGCTGCAAATCGAACAACTTGCCTCGATTGGAGCATGGCAATTCGACCTCGAAACGCGGCAGTTGACTTGGTCCGACGAGATCTTCCGCCTGCATGACCTGCCCATCGGCGATTTGCCCGACCTGGAACGTGCTCTCGATTTTTATCCGGGCGAGACTCGCGGCATGGTCATGGGCCACCTCGAAAACACGATCGCGACCGGAGAGCCGTACACTTTTGAGTCCGACTTTGTGACCGCGAAGGGGCGCAAAAAACGCGTTCGTTCGATGGGTGAGGTGGAGTTCAAGGACGGCAAGCCTGCACGCCTCATCGGCGTTTTCGAGGACGTCACGGATCGCTATGAGGTCGAGCAGCGCTTGTGGAAGCTTGCGTATATGGACCCCTTGGCCGGGATCGCGAACCGGACGCACTTCCAGCAGCACTTCGAGAGCCGCATCGCCGAGGCCGCGCGGAGTGTGGATCAGTTTTCTCTGATCCTGCTCGATCTCGATGGCTTCAAGGAAGTCAACGATACGATGGGCCATCACGCAGGCGACGAAGTGATCAAGGCCGTTGCGGCGCGTATCTCGGCTATCGCGGGCAACAAAGCATTCTGCGCTCGCTTGGGCGGCGACGAATTCGCAATCCTCACCGCCGCCAAAGCCGTTGGTGGCGGAAAGAAGCTGGCCGAGCGGATTCTGACTGTCGTGCGCAAGCCGATCCAGATCGGAGAGCAACAGGCGTTCGTGTCTGGCTCGATCGGCATCGCGCGCTATCCGGTGGACGCCACCACGTCGTCCGGCTTGCTGAAGTGCGCAGATATGGCGCTCTATAAAGCCAAGAAATCCGGCGCGGGCTCCGTGGGCCTATTCAGTCCGGATATTGGTGGAATTTTCGATGCCCGCCGATATGCCATCGAGCGAGTGAAGCGCGCCGGTCTCGCGCGGAAGATTGTCCCCTTCTACCAACCCAAGGTATGGCTCGGTCCGCGCAACGTTTTCGGATACGAGGCGCTGGTCCGCATCAAGAACGGCGACGGCACTTTCGCCGGCCCGGGCGAGTTCTGGCACGCTTTCAGCGATGCCGAATGCAGCCGTATGATCAGCCAGCACATGCTGAAGTCCATTACTGAAGACATGGCGGACTGGCTCGGGTCGGGCTTCGATCCAGGCATCGTCAGCATCAACGCATCGGAATTCTGCTTCCAGGGCGGCGATTACGCGGACCGCATCCTGTCGCGCCTTCACGACATGAATATCCCGCCGCAGAAGTTCGAAATCGAGATTACCGAAACGGTGTTCCTCGGCGAGGGCGCGAAGATGGTCGAGGCGGCGCTCCAAACCCTCAAGGCAGCGGGGTGCCAGATCTCGCTCGACGATTTCGGCACGGGCTATGCTTCGCTGACCCATCTCCGCGACTTTCCGATCAACAACATCAAGATCGACAAGTCCTTCGTTCTGGATCTTGCTTCCGGCGGAAACAGCACCGTTATCGTCAAAGCCATTGTCGACCTTGCCCATAACCTCGGCATGCAGGTCGTCGCCGAAGGCGTCGAGACCGAGGGTCAGTATCAGTTTCTCCGCGCCATCGGATGCGACGCGGGACAGGGTTACCTTTACGGCCATGCCATGCCGGCCGAGCAGGTCGTCGAGCGCTTCGCGCCGCGCGCGCAGGCGCTCGTGCGCGCCTAGGGCGGCTCGTTTCGCGACACACAATAGTTAGCCCTCGACGGTTTGGACGCTTATCTCGCCGAGATGGACGCCAAGGAAAAAGAAGCTGAGTGGGGCCGGGCCGCGCAAGCCCACCCGGCTGCGAAGCGGGTGGTTCGCCGAGGGTGACGAGTGGGATCTGTTCGGAGACGAGCAGGATTCCGCGTCGGAGTTCCTTGTGGCACGAATTCGGCCGTGCCCGATTGGCATCGACAAATCGGCAACGCGCAAGAATGGGTGCGCCGGTCTTCCGAACATCGCTTCACATCTGCGTGAGTGCGTTGATCTCCTCCAGATCGGCGGAGAACTCGGCGTATGCCTGCTTTCTTGCCCTGAGCGAGTGCCGGCTGGAATGATCCCTCGGGACAAAATTGCATTCTTTGGGCGGGGGCAGGCTCTATCTTGCTTCGAAAGCGGGTGTCGCGACGCTTCGGCAATTGCGGTCGCGCACGGGCGGTGGCATCGATCGGGGGGACGTCCTGAGTATTTTGCCGGAGAAGTCCGGATGGAGAAACAAGATGTATGAGTGGAACAGGGAAGCGGCGGCAAGGAACCTGCCCGTGGCAACTCTGCTTGCCTGGTCTCCGCTGACGATTGGCCTCGCCTATCTCGTCAGTTACGGCTTGATCGACTGGCTGAGCTACATCAGTCCCATCGCGCCGATCGGCGTCACGCCGTGGAATCCGGCAACTGGCCTTAGCTTCGCGCTCATCCTCTTGCTTGGCCGCGAGTACGTCCCCTGGCTGTTCATCGCGCCTCTGATCGTCAACGCCTTCGTGCTCGATCTGCCGATCCCGTTTTCGGCGCATATACTCGGTTCGTGCATCGTCGGCGCCGGCTACGGCGCGGCCGCGAGTTTTCTCACTCTGCCGCGCGTCGGGTTTGATCGCACGCTCAGCACCAAGCGCTCTCTCCTGTTGTTGATCGCTGCAGCGGCCGCCAGCTCTGGCTTTGTCGCCATCACGTACGTGGGCCTCCTGTTCGCCTTCGGACTTGTCGCGTTTTCCGATGTGGTGCTGACGACTGCGCAGCTTTGGATTGGCGACATGATCGGCATCACGGTCGTGACGCCCTTTCTTCTGATCCTCTTCACCCGCCGCCGGCTCCTTGTGCCGTCGCTCGAGCTGTTGGCTCTGATCCTGGTCTTGGCGGCCACCCTTGCAGCCGTCTTCGGACTCTCGGACACCTTCCGCGTGAAGCAGTTCTATCTGTTCTTCCTGCCGGTCATGTGGATGGCCGTCCGCTTCGGGCTCGAAGGCGTGACGGCGGGCCTGGTGCTGACGCAGGTGGGGCTCATGACGGCGATGTACTACGCTGGCGTGCACGCGAACGAGGTAACGGCCTATCAGGCGCTGATGATCGTTCTGGCGTTGACGGGGCTCACTATCGGTGCGGTCGTCAATGAGCAGCTCCGCACGCAAGCTCAGTTGCGGCGCAACCAGGAGGCTCTCGAACGCGCCGCCCGCCTCGACACCATGGGCGCGTTCGCCGCGGCGCTAGCCCACGAGATCAATCAGCCGCTCACTGCGATAGCGAACTACACGCGTCTCGCAAAGATGGCCGTCGAGAAGCAGCCGCCCGACCACGAGGCCGCAAGAAACGCCGCAGGTCACGCCGTCGTCCAGGTCGATCGCGCGGCCGAGGTCGTGCGCCGCTTGCGCGAGTTCATCCAGCTCGGCCGCAACGAGATGCGCAGGCATTCGGTGACCGACCTCATTCGCGAGTCGATCTCGCATTGCCGCTTCGATAACCAAGTTGAGGTTGAAACGCGTGCCGCACGTAGTCTCCCCTCAGTAGTTTGCGACGGGCTTCAAATTCAACAGGTTTTGATCAACCTGATCCGTAATTCGTCTGAATCGATCGCAGGGAGCGGTAGGCGGGATGGCCGCATTGTCGTTGAGGCAGATATGACGGACTCTGGACGTGTGGTCATCACCGTTCGCGACAATGGCCCGGGCTTCGATCCGGACATTCTCGAGCGCGCG
>VFQP010003423.1_pt1 | contig 16116 bp, 18 predicted proteins | sample 3512351 | NCBI WGS metagenome assembly VFQP01 (sample SAMN10412372, study PRJNA504923) | tailings metagenome | isolation source: Relicate 1 Philex TSF1 revegetated site | place: Philippines: Tuba, Benguet | collected 2017-08-29 | reverse complement strand
CGGGGCAGCGAGTGCGCGAAGTCGCGCACCATCCAGGCCACGCCGTGCTGCAGCGAGACGACCTGAGCAGCACCCAGCACACGCGCTCAGTCACCCGTCCAGCCTCTCCCCGCCGTCCTCTCGGCGTTCGCGCGTGGAGGTTGCGCGCCTGGGGTTGCTGCGCCTTCCCGCTCTCCACCAGCACGCGCGACAGCTCTGCGCAGGTGTGCGCCAGTGATTGCGCGCAGCTTGTGCAGTCGATCAGCGCCCTGGACTCCTCCTTCGCGCTCCCAGGTCCACGCACGGCGCCCGCACCAGCCAGCCATCCACCTGCGCCAACTCGCGCAGTCGCTCTAGCGCTGAGGCTCAACAGCGCCTGCACGTCTGCAGTGCTCTGCTAGACCTGTGCGTGCCAGGCTGCGCCCTGGCACACGTTGCTTGCGCGCAGGGGAGTTGGCGCAACGCGCCCGCACTCACGCGTGCACCAGCAGCAGCAGCAACCATGCCGCAGAACAGCCCGCTGGCCGACGGCTCTCTCCCCGACGACGTGCTCCGCAGCGTGCTGCCTCGCCCCCACGAGGACGCCACGACGCTGCTCGCCTTCATGGCGGCCTCGCGCGGCACCTACGCCGCCGTGCAGGCGCTCTACCAGCCCACGCGCGCGCTCACCATCACGCTGCCGCTGCGCCCCCAGGACGAGCTGCCCGCCGCCCGCCGCCGCCTGCACCTCGCCGCGCGCCTGTCTTGCGTGCGCCTAACGCTCCGCTCGCCGCCGCCGCCGCCCGCGCCCGCCCCGCCGCCCTCGGAAACCGCCACCGCCCCCAGGGCGCCCCCGCTGCTCGCACCCATTAAGCGCTTCTCCAGCGCAGCCGCCGCCACGTCCCTGTCCTTCAGCTACCCTTCCGGAGGAGCCTCTTCCTCCTCCTCTTCGTCCGCCTCCTCCTCCATGTCCCGCGGCCGCACGTCCCGCTTCCTCACCGTCTTTGACCGCAGCCTCACGCCGCCAAGGCCGCCCCGCCTCCATCTGCCCCACGTCAACCTGCACCCGCACGCCGGCGGCGCCGGCCCCAGCGCGCCGCCGCCGCCGCCTCCCCCGCCGCCGCCGGCAGCGGCCGCCGCCGCAGCTGCAGAGGAGAAGCCTGCCTCCCCGGCGCCGACGAGCAAGCCGCGCGGCTCCTCCGCCGGTCCGGACGAGCGCGCGGCCAGGGAGGTGGCGCGCAGCATGGCGCTGCTGCTGGCGCCGCCCACGCCGCACGAGGCCGAGGCGGCGGGGCAGGAGCTGGCCCGCAGCTTCGTCTGGCTGGGCTCGCACGCCGGGGACGCCGCGCCCGGCGCCCGCGTGACGTCGGTGCTCCTGCAGGTGAGCCGGCAGCAAGGGTGGGGCTCGGCTGCACACCTCCTGGCAAGATGTGCACAAGATGGTGCCTGCTGGGGTCTTCTCTGGTTCCTCTTCCGCCTGCGCGCAGGACTTGACGCTGACAGAGCTGGTCCCCTCGCCCATCCGCCAGCACTGCCCGCACGCCACGCGCCTGCACCTCCAAAACTGCACGCTGCTGGTGGTCAAGCCCACCGCCGCCGCCGCCGCCGTTGACATCGCCGCCACGGACGCGGCCACGGGCACGCACGCCTCCACCTCCACCTCCACCGCCCCCGCCGGCCCCGCGGCCGCCGGCGACGACGCCGCGCCCCCCGCCCTCCCGCTGGAGCCGCCCGCCAGCCCCGACGAGGATGCCGCCGGCGGGCCCGCGGCGCTGCCGCCGGCGCCGCACGCCAAGCTGCGCAGCATCGTCGAGCGCAACAGCCTCTACCACTTTGCCTTCACCGACCCGGCGGCGCACCTCCACCTGCGCCAGCAGCTGTCCACGCTGCCCGCGCTGCAGGAGCTGCAGCTCTCCTGCTGGCCCTGCTTCCCCCCGCCTCAGGCCGTGCCAGGCGCCACCAGCGGCGGCGACCAAACCATGAGCGACGCGGCAGCGGCGCCCGCCGGCCCTGCTGGCGGCGACGGCGGCGGCGTGGCCGCGGCCGCCGCCGCCGCCGGAAGCAGCAGCAGCAGCGACGGCTGGGCGCTGCCGCTTCTGCCGGCAGCGGGCGGCGGCGGCGCCTCCGCTTCCGCCGCGGCCGACGCGGACATGCGCTCCTCCTCGCCGCCGCAGCCGCCGCCCGACCTCTTCGCGGAGCTGCTGGCGGGCAGCGATGAAAGCGCGGCGACGACGCACGCGGCCACCCAGGAGCCGCCGGCGCCCGCCGAGCCCGACGCCGTCGCGGCTCCTCCCGGCGTCGAGGCTACGGCCGCCGCCGCACTGGAGCGGGCCCAAGCCGCGCCCGGCGACGGTGTGCCCGCTGCGACGACGACTGAGGACGGTGAGGATGGCGGCGGCTGCTTCAGCGCGACGGTGCGGCGGCTGCACCTGGAGTTTGCGCCGGCGGCGTCGCAGCTGGAGGCGCTGGCGACGCGTCAGCTGCCTGCGCTGCGTGAGCTGTGCCTGCCTGACGCGACGCTGGGCGACGCCGAGGTGGCGGCGCTGCTGGCGCTGCCGCTGGCGAGCGTCATGTGCCGCAAGCTGGCGCTGGCCGAGAGCCACGTGGAGGCGGCCGAGTGCAGGCTGGGCGCGCTCACCACGGCCTACCTGCAGGCGAGTGCTTGCTGAGCAGCGTGTTGCCTTGCCTTCCGCGGTGGCGTTTGGGGCGGCCGGGCAGGGCGGTTGCAGCTGGTCCCCATCACCCCAGGCTCAGCCAACCGTGGCGCTTGCGGCCCTCCCTGCCCCTATGGTGTCGCGTGCGCAGGTGGACGACCTGGCCAAGCTGCCCCTGGAGCGCCTCAAGCTGGGCGTGGCGTGGAACATGCCCGACCTGGTCGCCTCGGAGGACCCCGACGCCGTGCAGCGCGTGGTGGCGGCGCTGCAGGCGTGCGGCGTGGACCAGACGGCGCTCTGCTTCAACTGGTCCATCGCCACGGTGCGCCCCACGGGCGCCGCGCTGCGCGCCACGCTGCCGCTGCTGGCGGCCATGCAGGGCGTGCGCACGCTGGTGGTGGGCTTCGACCTGGGCGCTGTGGGCGCGCACGACGGCGGCCGCGAGGCCGTGTGCGCGGCGCTGCCGCCGCGGCTGACGCGGCTGGCGCACATGGTGGGCATGGGCGAGGCCGAGCGGGGCAGGTGGATGGAGGCGCTGGCGGCGGCGGGCAGGGCCGACGTGAAGCTGCAGTACTGGCGCACGGCGTGGTGATCATTTGGCGAAGGGGTGGTGGTGGAGGAGGGATGGGTGGATGGCTCCTTGCGAGGGATGGAGACGTGGTGATTGGCGGGATGGTGGTCGCGGGGATTAGGGATTGGCGGATTTGCTCGTGTGGGGATGGAGGAATGCGGCACGCCCTGGGAGTGCGCTGCTGAGGCGCCCTCTGATTCATCGGGTGGGGACGGGGCGCAGGGTGCTCTCTCCCTGCGTGAGCGTGATTCTTTGTTGCTAGTAGAAGCGTGCGAGGCGTCTGCTTGCCTGCGCCAGGTGTTGCTGTGGACAGGAAGGATGTGAAACCGCTCTTGAGACAACCGCCCCGGCGTGTGTGTGCGCCAGAGAGCCGCCGGTGGTCAGAGCGTCACAGAGACAGAGTGAAGCGCCAGTGGTGAAGAAAAGGGCTCTTCTGCACCTTTTCCCGCGACCTGTAAAGGTCGGTGCCTTGGCCGGCTGGCGCGAGTTTGGCGTCAGCCACGCGGAGAGGCCACGAGGAGCTTGAGCAGCAGCGAGACTCACACACCAATGTTCGCACCGTGCACCGTGCGCGCTGCCAGGCGCACGCCAACAAGCTGGCGAACCACGCCCACCAGCTCTCCGAGCTGCCACGAGCTTGGCTCAGGGTGCTCGTCCACCGCCTCAAGGTCCATGGCGGGCGTCAACATGCGCTGCTCGCTCTCATGGCCACCTCGCGCGGGCTTCTCGAGTTGGTCGTGGAGCTCGTGGGCGCCGTTCTCACGACGCAGCTCCCCCTGCTACACGCCAAGCAGCAGCAGCACCTGCAGCAGCAGCACTGCGATAGGGAGTCTGCGGCTGTGGCGTTGCGGCAGCTGAGGCAGCTGAGGCGGCGATTCAAGGCCCTGGCGTCGCTGGGGTGCAGCGTGCGGCTGGTGGTGTCAGGAGGCCGCAGGGCCTCCCACAGCGCAGCGCTCATGCCCCCAGAGCCCGACCACGCGGCCATCCGCAGCCTGCTCTCGGCACCCAAGTCAGCGTCGGCGGGCACGGCAGCGTGGCCGCCTCGCATCACCGAGGTGCACTTCGAGGTGAGCCTGCTGTGGGATCGCTTGCGAGTAGAGCAAGCCTCACAACAACAAGAGTGCTCCAGCACAGACAGGCACCGCCACACATGTACACACGTCACACACACACACTGTCGCGTGTCACACTCGGCGCACACAGGACGTGCTGCTGAGGGACCCGCTGCCCGCCTGGCTCCTCACGCTCTGCCCGCACGTGGCCACCCTGTCCGTGCGCCGCTGCGCCCTGGCGTGGGTCACGCCGGACGCCGGACGCGACGCCCTCCGCGCCGTGCCCCGCCAGCCCGCCCCTGCCGGCGGCGCGGCGCCGCAGCCGCACATCGCGCCGCTCCCGACCGCCCCTCCAACAGCACCAGCGGACCCCGCGGCGCAACCCCGGGAGCCGCAGCTGCCGGCGCTGCGGCAGCTCCGGTGGGGCCGCAACTGCGGCGTCAGGCTGTCCGCCCGCGCCGCAAGCGCACAAGCGCCGCCGCACCCCGTCCCCGCCCAGGCGCCCTCCTGGGAGGCCTGGCCGGTGGATGCCGGCGTGCAGGCGCTGCAGCCCTGCCTGCGGCTGCTGGCGGCCCTGCCGGGGCTGCAGGAGCTGAGCATGGAGTCCTGGGCCGCCCCGTCGCACGCTGAGGGCGCCGCATGGACGCCGCACGAGGGCTTGGTCAGCCGCCACGTGACGCGGCTGGTGCTCACGGGCAGCTGCCGGCTGGAGGACGTGCGGCCGGAGCACCTGCCCGGCCTCCGCCACATCCTGGCGCCCAGCGCGCAGCTCACGGACGCGGCGTTGGAGCGGCTCGTCGGCTTCCGCGAGCTCGAGACGGTTGAGGTGTGGGCGGTGCGGCTGCAGCGGAGCCACGCGGCGGGCCCGAGGTGCGGCTGGCGCAGGTTGTGCCTGAGCAGCGGGCTGCACGTGGACGACCTGGCCAAGCTGCCGCGGGGCGTAGGCGCGCTGGCCGCCGCCGCCGACGGGCCCGCCGCGCCGCTGCGGATCGAGTGCGGCGAGGACGCGGCGGGCGCCGCGCGCGCCGCCGAGGCGCTCCGGCTCTGCGGCGGGCCGGCGGTGCCGCACGCCACGCTGGCGGCGGCGGCGGCGGCGGCGCGGGCCGGGCGGCGGCCCTCGTTCGACGGCGTGCTCTCCAGCACGCTGGCGCTGGTGGCGGCGCTGGGGCCCGCCACGCACACGCTGTGCCTGCAGTCGGCTCCGAGGCTCACGCCGGACGCGCTGCGCGCGCTGCGGCGCGCGCTGCCCGCCGGCCTGGAGCGGCTCACCTTCCAGTGGTGCACGTTTGCGGCCGAGGCGTGGGCGGAGCTGCTGCCGGCGCTGGCGGGCGTGCCGCACGTCTCGCTGGTCTTCTACGACTTCATGCACTGCGAGGCGGTGGAGCGGGACCTGGCCACCATGTGCGAGCGGGCGCCGGGCGCCGTGCACGTGAGCGTCAAGCTGCCGCTCTTCTTCGTGCACGGCTGCCCGGGCGGGCCGGCGGGGGCGGCCGAGGAGGTGGCGCGCCTGGCGCGCGAGCGCATGCGGACGGCGGGGCACCAGCACGTGCGGCTCACGTTTGGGTGATCCGTTGTCCTGCTGCTGGCGGCGCACGTCGCGCCCTTGCTTTTCTTGCTCCACTTGCAAAAGCGCTGTGCGCGAAAGCAAAGGGGTCCGGGCGAGGTCACGCAGAGCTCGTGAACAGATGGAGAGGGTCATCACGACACGACGCTGGGGCACTGCTGCTGGTCTGCCGCCGCCGCCGCCGCCTGCAGCTTGCGCCGGTTCTCTGCCGTGGGGCAGATGGCCAGGCAGGGCGCCTGGAATGCCTTGTCCTGCGCCGCGCCCTCGGGCGTCTTGCCAAAGGCGAACTGGCAGCTGAAGTCCTCGTAGTTGGGGGTCATGGTCAGCGGCAGGCCCATGTGCGCCGCAAAGAACTCCTGCGCGCGATCGACGTGGCCGGTGTGAGCAAACTGCGCACCTGTAGTCCTTTTCCTCCGCTGGTGGTGCGTCTGGCGGACGCTGGCCGAGGCGCCAGGTGCGCAACGCAGAGCGCGCGCGCAGCCTGGCGGGTGGCGTGCCCCTCTCACCTGCGTGGGCACCTTGCAGCTGTTGACGCACACGGCGGCGCACCCCGTCTGCTCCAGGTACCGGCACCGCTCCACCTTGACGCCGTACCCCTTGCCCGTCTGTGAACGCACACGTCACCCAACACACGGTACCCACACGGGTTGCCGTTCCCCAAACTCCTGCGTGAGAAAGCCCAGGCGTCCTGCGCCAGTCCTGGCCGCGCGCTGCCGCTGCTGGCAAAACATGCGCAGTCACGATGCGCCTCCTCCGTCCTTGCTGCGCGACGAGCCGCCTCGTGCCAATGTGCCCTATTGCACCACGTGGCCTTGCGTGCCGCCCCTCACCTTGCCGCCGTCGATGTCCACGTCGTTGACGGTGCACTTGCCCATGAGCCACTGGCACGTGAAGGCGGTGGCCCAGGCGTTGAGCCAGCAGGAGAAGCCGGGGAAGGGCCGCGCCAGCATCACCTGCGCCGCTCCGGCGATCAGACGCGCTGCTCAGAGAGCGTCGTGGCTGGTATTCACGTCGCCGACAGCTCGCGGTGGGCGGGTGCGGGCTCGTGCGGGCTGCCGCACCTTGAAGGCCGGGAGCAGCCACGAGGGGAAGAGCGACACGAGGATGCCGACGGTGCGGACCTGCGTGTCCCTGAAGCTGCCGACGGCGTTGAGCTTGCGGGTGAGGTCCACGATGGCTTGGTATCTGTGGCGACCGCAGCGCACGTGTGTGTGCAGCAGAATCCTCATGAGGCCACGGGTGGGCAGCACCTCCACCACCTTGCGCATGTTTGTGCCCATTCCCAGCAGCCGGCTCTCACCCCACGCTGGGCACGTCGGAGCCGATGGCCGCCACCATTTTGCGCCGAAACAGCCCCATGATGACCCGGTTCAGCGGCTGGGCGTCCACCTCAGTGTAGTCGGGCGGCGGGGTCGTGAGGGCGCGCGCCGCCACTCTTCTCCTGCTCCGCTGGGCGCGGTCCTCGCTGACGTGCGCGCATGCGGAGTGCACCACTGCGGGCGGGCGGGATCCGCAGGCAGCGCCCCAGGCAGATTGGTGCTGGCGATGGAGCTGCATCTCTTCGCGCACGCTGAGGGCCCTTCTTGCGTTGACGCACACCACAACAGAGCGCAAGCCCTTTGGTGGTTGCACAGAACGCTGCGCGGCGTGTTCGCGATCGACGCCGATTGGCGCTCTCCGTCACCCACTGCCCGCTCCCCAATTGATCGATCGGTGCAGCAGCGCAGCATGCTCTCGTCGATCAAGGAGCAGCTCTCGCAGCTGCTGTGGGGCAAGGGCAGCTTGGCATGGCGCCTGCTCAGCAACGAGTACTTCATCCTCAACGTGGCGGTGATCAGCAGCTACTTCCTGTTCCGCCAGCCGCACGTGGGCTCGACGGTGGACGTCATCGCGCCCGTCCTCGCCGTTCTGCAAAAGCTGCAGCTCACGCCGCGCGCCCCCAAGCCAGGCGGCGGCAGCGGGGATGAGTACGATGACGATGACGATCACGAGGCGCCGCGGCTGGGCGTGTTTGGCTCGCCCATGAACTCCTCGGCCTTCCCCACGCTGGAGCTGCAGGCACGCACACCACCACAATTGGCTCAGCTCGCGGACCCCTGGCTCTGGGCGGTCCTCCTCACACAGCCAGCGGGTTGGGCTGCCTGCGCAGGTGGCGGCGTCGCTGGGCCTAACGGCGCTGGCCCGGGCCTACCGCTCCACCTCGCACGACGCGCTGGCGGCCACGCTGCTCGCCTACAGCCAGCTGTTCGTGCTCATCATCACCGCCCTCACCGACCTGGTGCGTTGCGCGTGGTTGCCTCCGGGGCGGGGGTGATCCGCGCAGCGCAGCGGTGTATGAGCAGCAGTGCCACAACCAGGCGCATGCATGCAGCCCGCCATAGAGCAGCACGGCATGGCTCGCGCCGCCCAGATCATTTTTTTTGGGTATCGCTGGGCGTCGTCGGGTGCTGCTGCTTTGCGCCATTCTGGCTCTCACTTGTTCCTTGCTCCCGCAGGTGGCGTGTGCCTGGTACTTCCTGGCCTTCACGCTCATCTTTGTGCTCTTCAACGAGCCCAGCTACACGGGACCCAGCGCCGTCGAGACGCTCACCGGCGACACGTTCGTGGAGAAGTGCGCCAGCAAGGAGCAGGGCGGCGGCGGCGCCAACGGCGGCGCGACGTACGTGGTGTTTTGCGGTACGCAGTGGAGCGCGCGGTGAGTGCTGCGGCTGGGCGGGGCGTAGAGAATGCCCTCGCAGGGGTGCACGCTACGCTGCGGTGTTTGCGGCGCAGCTGTCGGCGCGCCACCTCCACGCCACACCCGCGCTCGCGTGCCCGTGCCTCCCTCGCCCACTCCCCCACTACCATCGCTTCCCGCCTCCGCGTGGAAGCGCAGGTGCCGTCACGCCTTCCCTCTCTTCGCCGAGCTGTCGCGGCGCTACTCGACCGAGCGGCTGCGCTTTGCGCGGCTGGACGTGGGCGTGTGGCCGCACCTGGCGCGCTCGCTCAAGCTGGACCTCTCGGCCACCAGCTCGCAGCTGCCCACCGTCATCGGGTTCCAGGGCGGCGAGGAGTACGCGCGCGTGCCACAGGTGCGCGCGCTGGGACAGCAGCATGATGATCATTGGCTGCGTGTGGAGGGGCTGCGTGTGGAGGGTAGCAATGGCTCTGGGCGTGTGCGGTCTGCTCGCGGCGTGCTTGGGGGGGGTGTCGTGCTCGAAGGGGAGCTTCCAGGCGGGCGAAGCATGGAGCTCTGCGTGCGGGACAGCGTGGGACAGCGCGCCGTGGCGGGCGTGGCTGTGGAGGGCGTGTGGCCTGAGGGTGCGGGGGCCTGCACGTCTTGCGTGCGGACGCAGGGCACCAAGAACGCATTTGCCGGCGTGGGCAAGTGGACCTTCAGCCGCGTGGAGCTCATCAGCGGCCTGCAGCTAGACACCAAGTTCGCCACCACCATGAGCGCGTCGTCGTCATAGCCCGCTGACAGCATCCCTCGCAATTGCATTGGTGTTGCGGCTGGGAGGCTCCAGCGCTTGCGGTCCCCCCCAGGCCCACTGGGGTTAGCGCTCTGTGTGTACATACGTGCGCTGCGACCGGACCTGCAACCGTGAGCCACTCCAAGCCAGGATTTGCATGGAGCATTGGGTACGCTATACGTGTGAGCAGCGCACAGAGGCAGGCCAGGCATGACACGCACAAGAGCAACCCGCACACGACGTCGCTCATCGCGATCCACCAGAGCCGAACGTGGGCGAGAGCTCTCCCTCCGATGGGCGACAGAGCAGGCAAGCAGAAGCAGGCGGCAATCAGCGCCTGGGAGGCGGCGCGGGAGCCGTGGACGCCAGCCCCGGCGGCGCCGACGGGCCCGCGCCCGTGGGCGGCTGCGCCCCGGGGACGGGCGGCAGGATGGACCCGCCTTGCCCGCCACCAGCAGGGGGCCCGGGGGGAACGCCTGGCGGCGCGCCGCCAGGGAAGCCGCCGCCGGGCCCGCCCGCCGCCGCCATCTGCTGCCTCACGAGCGCCTCGAGCCGGTCCACTTCGTCGGGCGTGAGCGCCTGGAGCGTGTCGAGCACCCGCTGGTAGTCCTGTGCAGCACCACGCACATGGTCCACCACACCCATGCACAAGCACGCTCAGGCCCAGCTCAGCGCTACCCCACGCATGACTTGTGCATAGCGGAGCAAGCGTTGCCTGAGCCTCACTCACCCTGGGCATGTTGGCAGAGCCCGGCGGGCGCGCGCCGCCGCCGCTGCGGGGCGGCGGCCCTGGCACGCCCCTGGCTCCGGGCGAGCCGCCGCCGGGCATGCCCAGCAGGTCGGCGGGCAGCCTGGCGGGGCGCAGGGGAGGGGCCAGCGAGGGCCCCAGCGTGGTGGACTGGCCGCCGCGCAACGCCCGGCCTGCGCGCACGCCATGATCGCCACGCGCCTCTAGATTCGATCGGGGGCGTGCTTAGTGCAGTTCCTGCAGCGCCGTGCCTCCTCAGCCTGACCTGCCGAGATGGGCTGCGCAAAGGCGGCCGAGGTGGGCACGCTGGCGATGGCCTCCACGTTGAGCTGCCCGTCGGGGAACACCGTCACGTGATCCATCGAGAGCTTGTCGATCTCGTACAGCGCCTGCGGGCTCTTGGTCGCGGCCTGCGCGCCGACGCCTGCGCGCACGCAGCGAAGGCAGCGCCGGGCAGAGGCGGGAGCGCCTCAGCAGTGCTGGCTCAGGCAGCGGCGGGCAGAGGCGGGAGCACACGCGTCGACAGCCGCTACACGCACCTCCCTCGATGAGGTCCTGCTTCATAGCGCGCACCAGCGCGTTGAACGAGCTGCCGCCCTTGACGAGCATCTTGTTGCGCGCCGCGCCGCCCAGCAGCATGCGGTCCTTGAGCGACTTGAGCTCGTCCTCCTGGTTCAGCTTGGCGTGCTGCACCGCCTCGTACTCGCGGCGCATGCCCTGCGCGCAGGTCCGGAACGCTGGTGCGCGTCGGCAATCACAGTCCCGCGGTCCCGCCATCGAGGCCGGGCGTGCCGCGCGGCCCGGCCCTCACCTGGATGAGCTTGAGCAGCGCGTCGCGCTCGCCCTTGAGCACCTCGCCGGCCGCGACCAGCTCCGCCACGCGCCCCCGGCCCCACTCGCCGCTGTCGATGAGCCGCACGAAGCGCTCGTTGTCGCGCCGCAGCCGCTCGTTCTCCTCCTGCATCTCCTTGACCTTGATCTGCGAGCGCAGTCGTGCCTCGCGCCGCACGCTGAGGAGCATGTCAAGCCAGAGCAAGGGTAACGGGCGATGCTCGCCCCCGCACACACGCACCGCCAGCTCCTCCTTGGTGCTCAGGTGCCGGCCCATCTTCTCGTCCTCCACCCACTCCTGCGAGGACAGAGCGGCCGCGCCAACACAGCACGCTGCATGTGATGGACGATGAGGACGCTCAGCGAGCATGCCACCGCAACGGGCCCACGCCCCTCCACGCAACACGTATGCGTCGCAATCCCGTTGGGCCCCCTCAAAGGCGCAAACCTTCCAGGTGTAGAAGGCGGCCGCCAGCTTGCTGTTGCGCATGCGCCCCACCGAGCGCTCCAGCACCACGCGCATGCGCTTGCGCCACGCCACCCGCTCCACCCACGCCGCAAACGCCTTGTACTGCGCGTGACACACGCACACGCGCACAGCCGTCAGCGGGGCGCACGCGTTTTGCCGCAGGCGCGCCAGTGCGCAGCCAGTGTGCGTCGAGGGGGGCCGGCGCACCATGTGCGGGTTCTTCCAGCGGTTCATGATTTGCCGCTTCTCCTTGCGCCACTGCACGTGCGCGATCCAGCTGTCCCACGCCTTGGCCAGCGTCGAGTTGAGCCAGTGCCGTAAGCACCTGCAGAGAGGGCGCAGCATCCGCACGCTCGCTGCGTGAGCCACACGACAGCACAGGGACCCACTCGCCCCACAAAAGCTGTCCCCGGATGAAGGTCAGCGAGTGCGCGTGGTGCTCCTGTCCACCCGCCCACCCCACGCACTTGTTGGTCTTGGCCTCCCGGTCCCTCTTCTCCTCGATCAGCTCAATCCACTTGTTCCAGGCGCCGACCAGGTTGATGTTCTTGATGCGCAGCGCCGCCTTGCGCAGGATGCCCTTTTGCCGCTTGGCCTCGAGCCACATGTCAGCCCTGCGTTGCCGCCGCCACCCTCGCCGCAGGAGCACTCAGTCTCGCTGCCTCGCAGCCGCAGGGCGACTCGCGCTGAGCGCGGCGGCGAAGGCAGCTCTGCTCCAATCAATCTGATGGCTCCCCGGATTGATGGGGCTCACCAGGAGTTCCAGGCCTTGCCCAGCAGCTGGTTCCTGAAGTGCTTGACAGCGCGCTCAAAGCGCAGCCGGCGCTTGCGGCGCTCCTCGCTCAGGTACCACCTGCGCAGCGCGCACAGCACAGCACGCTCAGCACGCCCGGCCGCTGGGCTCGGCGCCCCCCCCCGCCGTTGGGCGCCGGAACGGATGGAGGCGTGGATTCACGCGCAAAGCGCAAAGAGAGGCGTCATGACTGCGGCCGTGCGTGTGCGTCAGGACCCAGGCGGCAGCGTGCTGCTGCGGCGCTGTGCACGACGCGCCTGGTGGCGCGGCCACGCTGCGTGCGGCTGCGCCAGGCTCGCGCTAAGAGGAGTTCTTTCTGCTGATCGGCTCGTGCGAGTGCGCACGAGTGCTTGGCCTCACCACGAGTTGAGGATGGCCGAGAGGCGGCGCCGGCGGATGACCAGGATGGGCCGCAGCTCAAAGCCCTGGATCTTGCGCTGCAGAGGCGAGACAGGCATCAAGGCACGCAGGCCACCTTCAAGCATCATTCACCTCACGCCATGCTTCTCATCAAGCAGTCCGAGTGCGGCCCCGAGTGGCCCTGGTGCTGCCAGGCGCTGTGCCTAGGGTTGGGCGCCCGGGCGGACCCCGCACCTCGAGCGCGCGGATGGTGTCGTCCCGCATCTGCAGCTGGTTCTTCCACCAGCGCTCCTCCACCAGCCGCTGCCACTCGCCGAAGCAGCGCTTGAGCCGCCCCCGGTTGATGGTCGCCGTCACCTGCGCGCTCACAGCAGCGTGAAGGAGCACCATCAGGCGAGGCGTTCACAGCAGCGTGAGCGAGCACCATCAGCACCAGCCTTACAAGGGCGCAAGGCGATTGAGCTGCGCACATGTTCCCAGCCTGGCAAAGCGTGGCGTCAATGCACACACGTGCAGCCTGGGGCTGGCCGGGGTGCTCAGCCCTGCGTCCTGCTCACGCGCCCCCCACGGCAAGCTCGTGCCTAGCAGTGTGGCGTAAGCCTCACCTTGCGCCGCATGGCCAGCGTGGCGTCCACGATGTGGAAGCGGTCCTTCCACGCCGAGAAGGCGCGGAACAGCAGCCCGCGCTGCACAGGCGCACATGCCAGGGAGGGAACGCAAAGGCGGCGTGCTGCTGTGCGCCTGGCGGCAGGACCACATGGGCCGAGCTAGACCCGGCGGCATCGTGGCAAGGGGCAGAATGGAGCGGGAGGTGGGCCGCAGGATAGGGTGCGCACCTGGAGGCGGGCGATGGCGCGCCGGAGGATGGCTTGCTTGGCCACCGACCCGTACCTGCGGGCCACGTTCGGCCACCACACACACGCACCCCCGCTCGCGTTGCTGAGCAGGCACCCGCTGCCCGGGCACATGGTGCAGCTCCGCCACCGCAGCCCTGCCGCTGGGAAACGAGGGTGCTCGTCCCGTGCGCGCGCAGCGCACCTGGCGGCCCTCCAGGCGCCAAAGGCCTTGCGCACCAGCGCCTGGTCCTCCATGCGCATGCGCGCCTCAAACACCTTTTTGTTGCGGTCGATGGCCGCTTGCACCTGCGCACGCCGCCCACACACACACACATGATGCTCACGCCCGCCTCGCCTGATCAACCCTAGCCCAGCCCTAGCTCTCGCCTGCTCTGTTGCTCATGCGGAACCGGGGCGCACACTCAGTGCTGCAGAGGCTCCTGACTGGCAAGCCCCCGCTTAGGCCCTGAGCCCCATACATGCGGGGCGGGCGCACCTTGCTGGCCATGCCGCTGAGCGCGTGCAGCGACTCGTAGGCAAAGCGCGTGGGCAGGTCGTCGGCGATGCCCAGCGTGGTGGGCGCCGTGCCCTCGCGCCGCAGCGCCTGGGCGCGCCCGTACATGCCCGCGTTGTACGCCAGCGTCTGCGGGGCAGGGGCACACACGCGGCCGGGTCATCAGGTGTGCCGTCGGCTCAGGTGCACAAAGCCCGGACTGAACCTTTCCTGGTAGTGCGTGGACAGCGCCTGATGCCGGCGAGAGGGTGCTGGCCCCCCCTACAACCCTAGCCCTGGCCCTAGGGTTGGCGCGCACCCGCTTGGCGGCGTCAACGTCAAACTCGCGAGGGCGGGGGTGCGTGTCGCGGGGGCTCAGGCCGCTGCTCAGCGTGTAGTCGCTGGCGTCGTCGCGGTTCCTGCCACACGTGCACGGCGGCGCCACACACCAAGGGGCCAAGCGGCGGACCAAGGTTCAAGGGACGCGCCAGGACATGTCGGCGAGGAAGCATGCCTGCTGCTGCTGCTGCTAGACATGTGTTTTGCTTTTTGCGCTCGCTCACGTGTAGAAGCCCGGCACCTTCTTGCGGCCCCAGGTGGACACGTCGCCGAGGTACCTGCCGGTGCGTACACCACAGGCGCAGCAGGGCTCGCACCAGGGCATGCATGCCAAGGCAAGGCCCCCGCTGCTTCAGCCGATCAAAGCGCACCCTGCACCCCAAAATCGACCTCCCGCAGGCGCCGCGGCTCACTCTTCGTCGGCCCGCCGCGGGTCGACGTCGTCCTCCTCGTCCGGGGGCTCCATGGGCGGCGGCTTGCCTGCGCCCGTGCAGACATCCCACCACCAACGCCCCACACAGACCGCGCATCAGCCTGATAGCTCTGCCGGCCCACAGCGGAAGGGGAGGCAGGGAGGGGAGCTACGACGACGGTGGCGCTTACCCTTGCGGCCCTTGGCCTTGTCGCCCTTGCGCGGCGCGTCGTCCTCCCCGTCGTCCTCCTGCCTGCCCCGCTGCTGCGCCTTGGCGGCGGGCGGCAGGCCGCTGCGCTCCTCGACCACCTGCTCCGTCTTCTCCACGCGGCCCTTGACGTGCACGGCGGGCGGCGGCTCTGAGGCGGCGGCGGCGGGTGCTGCGGGGGCGGGCGGAGCTGCGGCTGCGGCTGCGGCGGGCGCAGGCGGGGCAGCGGCCGGAGGGGCGGCGGGGGGCGCAGGCGGCTGCGCCGGTGCGGCAGGAGCGGGTGCGGCCGCTGGGGGCGGGGCGGCCGGAGGGGCGGCCGCTGCTGGTGCGGGAGGAGGTGGCTCAGCGGCAGGGGGAGGTTGGGGAGGTGGCGGGGCGGGGGCGGCGGGCGGGGGCTGCGGAGCCGGTGGTGGTGCTGCTGCTGGCGGCGGCGCGGCAGGAGCGGGAGGCGCAGCGGCAGGTGGTGCGGCTGCGGGGGGCTGTGCGGGCGGCGCGGGAGGGGCCGCAGGGGGAGGTGGTGCTGCAGGGGCCGCTGGTGGCGGTGCTGGTGGCGGTGCGGGTGGAGCGGGCGCCGGGGCTGCAGGCGCAGGGGCCGCTGCTGGAGGCGGTGCTGCGGGAGGGGGCGCCGCGGCAGGGGGTGGGGCGACTGCTGGCGCCGCTGCCGGGGGCGCGGCTGGCGCCGGGGCTGCCGGCGCTGGTGCCGCTGGAGCTGCTGCTGCTGGAGCTGCTGCTGGCGGCTGCGCAGCAGCGGCTTGTTGTGGTGGTGCTGCTGGTGGTGGTGCGGGCGGGACGGGCGCTGGCCCGCCAGGAGGCGCGGCACCCGTGGGGTCCATCGCTCAGGAGGCGAGACGCTGGCAGGCGCTGCGATGAGCGATGCCGCTTAGTGTGCAATCGGTGCCTGCGAGAGCGCGTGGTCAGTTGCGCGCACGCTGGCCCACGGCAAGCATGGGCACGCGGGCCGGGAGAGCAAAGAGCGCCCACTCAAGCGCGCCGGCAAGATGAAATCGCGTCGCGAACTACACTCACGGTGAGTTTCTGCATGTGCTCCTCCTCGCCGGAGCTTCTCGCTCGCGGCGCACACCTGCTTGTGTCACGCTCGCCCGCACGAGCAGCAGCGCTGGGCGAGCGCCACAGCAGCACTGGCGACGCGCAGGACTCTTTCAACAGTCACGCCCTGGCGCAGGCGGGAGTTGGTGCTGCTTCTTGCCGCCCACCGTCCTGGGGCGCAAGCCACCACCATGCGATCGATCGAGGATTCAGGATTGCAGATTGACAGCAGCGCAGCACACCACAGTCTCACCATCACCCTCCCCGCACGCCCTGCCCGCCTCCTGCCGCACCACACTCGCACGCCGGCCATCACGCTGCATCGCGCT
>VFQP010003422.1_pt1 | contig 16116 bp, 13 predicted proteins | sample 3512351 | NCBI WGS metagenome assembly VFQP01 (sample SAMN10412372, study PRJNA504923) | tailings metagenome | isolation source: Relicate 1 Philex TSF1 revegetated site | place: Philippines: Tuba, Benguet | collected 2017-08-29 | reverse complement strand
CTTTACACCCCCGAACCTTGCCAAGCGGGTCGCGTCGAGGATTTCGCCGCCGTGTTGGATTCGCATGGCGTGACGCATGCGCTGATCGTCGGCGCCCAGCCCTATCACACCGATAATCGCTGCCTGCTGCGGGCGATCGAAACCGGACGCGGCCGATTCAAGGGTATTGCCCTGGTCGATGGCGACACGCCGATGCGCGAACTCGAGACTTTGAAGGCGGCGGGTGTCGTGGGCTTCCGGATCAATGTCAGCTGGGACGGCCAGCGCGCCTTGAGCGAGCCGGGTTCGGAACGCCTTTTCGCGAAAGCGCGCGAACTGGGTTGGTTCGTGCAAGTCCATTGCGAGCGCGAGGAATTCGCGCAAGTCGCGCCGTTATTGCGCGCGCGCAAGACGCGCGTGATGATCGACCATCATGGACGCCCCGACGCAGCGTTGGGCGTCGGCCAGCCCGGCTTTCAGGCGATACTGGAATTCGGCCGCGAGACCGACGCGGTCTGCAAACTCTCCGGCCCCTTCCGCACGTCGAAAGCCGGCGCCCCCTACCGCGATGTCGATCCTTTCGCCGAAGCCATCGTCGATGCGTTCACGCTCGATCGTTGCGTCTGGGGGTCCGACTGGCCGTTCGTGTGCATCGACCAGCGCATCGATTATGGCCCGCAATTCGCCGCACTGAAGCGCTGGTTGCCCGATGCGAAGGATCGCGAGAAAGTGTTGTGGTCGAACCCTTCGCGTCTGTTCGGTTTCACGTAAGCATGTATCCGCCGCCCAAAGACATCGAGACCCGCGTTTTCTCGCGATTGCCCGACATGTTTCGGGAACCGCGCGAACTCAGCGATTGGGAGAGGTTCGAGCTGTCGGGCCGTTCGACGCATTCCTTCCTCGAAGGCCCCTCCTTCGATCGCGACGGCCGTCTCTACTGCGTCGATATCGCGGGCGGACGTATCTTTCGCGTCTCGTCCGGCGGCGAATGGGAATTGTTCAAACGCTACGACGGCGAGCCGACCGGGCTGAAGATCCACGCCGACGGCCGGATCTTCGTGGCCGACAACAAGCTCGGCATCATCGAGATCGACCCGATCAGCGGCACGATCACGCCCTTCATCCAACGCGTGAATCTGGAACCGCTGCGCGGCTGCAACGATCTCGTCTTCGCCGACAACGGCGATCTCTATTTCACCGTGCCCGGCCAAAGCAGCCTGACCGATCCGACCGGCCGAGTCTATCGCGCCACGCCCAGCGGCGAGACGTCGCTGCTGCTCGGCAACGTACCCTACCCCAACGGGCTGGTGCTCGACGCAGCGCAAACCTCGCTCTATGTCGCGGCGATGTATGCGAACCAGATCTGGCGCGTACCGCTCGGCGGGACCGCCTCGCCCGCAATGGGCGTGGGCGTTTTCGTTCAGCTCTCGGGCGGCTTGGGGCCCGACGGTCTGGCGCTCGATAGGGACGGCAATCTCGTGGTCGCGCAAGCGCGCCACGGTGCGGTCTGGGTGTTCAGCGATCTGGGCGAGCCGCTCTATCGCGTGCGGTCTTGCGCGGGACGTTCCGTCACGAATGTCGCCTTCGGCGGCGCCGATAATCGCACGCTGTTCATCACCGAAGCCGCGACGGGCAGCATTCTGTGCGCGGACATGCCGGTCGCCGGTCGGCCGATGTTCTCGCATCACGCCCGATAACTCTTCAACGCGCGGCGGGATTGCGGATCTTATCGGAGACCACCGGATGATGGGCGCTACAGCGATTGAATCTGCGATCCCTACCATGTCAACGTACGCGGACAGTGCATGAATTCAATCGGTTAGAGATGGGGGTTCCCGCAGATCAGGCACCGACCTGCGGGAAACGAATCACCTGGATGCCCCGGCTTCGACTATCGATCGAGGCTGCAGTTCTTCAGCCAGGCCGGCCGCGTACCGTGGAAGCCGCTTTTCAGCGCCTCGCCGCACGCGCAGCGCCGCGCCTCGGGCGTCACCAGCTTCGCGGTATCGATGATGATATCCTCGATCAGCGTGTGCAGCCCTTCGGCGTAATAGACGTCGTTCATGCTGCCGGGGCCGAAATGGATCACGGCCGGCGCCATGCCCGCACCGAAATTGATCACCGGCGCGATCGAGGCGAAGCACATCTCCGCCTCGCGCGCGAACACGACCTCGGGCACGACCGGCGTGCCAACGATGTCCCCGCCCTCCAGTTGAAGGGCTCGGATCTCGGCCGGTGTCTCGAAACGCGGGCCTTCGGTGCACACGAAAATCCCGCGCTCGATGACGCGGTTCGATCTGGCACTTGCCGCACGGATCAACGCCGCGCGCATATCGGGGCAAAAGGGATGGGTCATATCGACACGCACCCAGGCGTCGCTTTCGTCGTAAAGCGAATTGGGCCGCGCCTTGGTCTTGTCGAGGAAATCGTGCGAGATCACGATGTCGCCCGGCCGGATCGACGGATTGACCGAGCCGATGGCGTTCTGCGACACGATCCGCTCGACGCCGACTTCGCGCAGCGCCCAGATATTGGCGCGGTAGTTGATCTTATGGCTCGGCACGGTCAGCTTCTCGCCGTAGCGCAGCAGCACGGCCGCGTCGTGCCCGCCGATCTGCCCCAGCAGGATATCGGCCGAGCCGAACGGCGTGGGCACCTTTTCCAACCGGCGCCCCGTCAAAAGCTTCTCGGACGCAGCACTGGTGATCAGACCGATGGGGCTCGAAGTCATAGGACGCTCCTGCTCAGGCTTTGGGATTGGCGTGCCGCGCGCGGATCGCGGCGCGGATCTCGCGCTCGTCGACGCGGGTGAATTTTCCGTCGTCGAAGATCGTGCGACCTTCGACGATCACGCTGCGGACATGCTGGGGCCCGGCCGCATAAACGATGTCGGAAATAACGCGCTCGACCGTCAAGCCTAGCGGATGGTCGAGATCGAGGACGATCATGTCCGCGCGCTTGCCCGCTTCGAGGCTGCCGGTTTCCTTGCCGAGGCCCAGCGTCGCCGCCCCGTCGCGCGTCGCCATCGTGATTGCGTCACGCGCGGTCATCGCATAGCCGTCGAGCGACGCAAGGCGCTGCAGCAGCACCGCGAATTTCATCTCCTGGAAGAGATTGAGCGCGTTGTTGGAGAGGCTGCTGTCGGTGCCGAGCCCGACCTTGATGCAGCGATGGCGCATCGCGCGCACGGGCGCGATCCCCGACGCGAGCTTGCCGTTGCTGATCGGATTATGTGCGACGGTGGCGCCGGACGAAGCGATCGTATCGAGATCGGCCTCGTCCACTTCGACGCAATGCGCGAGAACCGTATTCGCGTCGAGCACGCCCAAATGTGCCAGATGCTGGATCGGCCGCCTTCCGTATCGCTCGACGACGATCTCGGTCTCTTTGCGGTTCTCGGCCGCATGAATGACGAAGGGCATGCCGCGCGCATCGGCTTCGCGCTTCACCTCGACCAGCAAATCGGGCGTGCAGTTATAGGGGCTGTGGGCGCCCAGATAGAAGGTCGAGAGCCCGTCCCCCGCGCGCGCTTTCATCGCGGCTTCCGTCTCCTCGATCATCGCGGGCCAGTTCGGCTTGCCCGCCCGGCGCAACGCGGGTGAATTCGCCATGGCACCGGACAGCGAACGCATGCCGATCTTGCTCGCGACATCGGAAAATACGCCGGTGCCGAACCGCGCGCAGTCGCACGCCGTGGTGATGCCCCCGCGCACCATTTCAAGAATCGCCACGGCGCAACCATCCGCGAGATCGGCCTCGGTCATCGTCGAGGTCGTCGGGGCGAGCGTCATCGCCCATTGGAACAGATCACCCTCGTCGCCGCAGCCGCGATGCAGGCACAGGCCGCCATGGGTATGGGTGTTGACCATGCCCGGCATGATGACCGCACCGCCCAAATCCTTCACCGCGATGTCGTCGCCTTGCGGTGCGGACGCCGCCGGACCGGCATAGGCGATGCGATTGCCGTCGATCAGCACGGCACCCTCCGGATGGCAGGCGAAATCCGCGTCCACGGTCACGACGAAAGCGTTGGTCAGCAGCGTGCGCATCAAGCGGTCCTTAGCCTTTGTCGTGAAGATGGCAGGCGGCGAACTGACCCGGCGCTATTTCGCGCAATTCCGGTGTCTGCGTGCGACAACGATCGCCGAGCGTGGCGGCGTAGCGGCAGCGCGTATGGAACCGGCAGCCCGCCGGCGGATCGATGGGCGACGGAATCTCGCCCTCGATCGGCGGGGCTTGATCGCGCCGACGCGGATCGGGGCGCGGATTAGCGGCGAGCAGTACTTGCGTATAGGGATGGGCGGGCCGCGTGAACAGATCAGCGGTCGGCGCAATCTCGACCACACGGCCCAGATACATGACCGCGACGCGGTCGGACACGTGGCGGACGGCGGCGAGTCCGTGCGCGATGAAGAGATACGCAAGTCCGCGCTCGCGTTGCAGGCGCTTCAGAAGATTCAATACCTGCGCCTGCACCGATACGTCGAGCGCCGAGACGGGCTCGTCGCACACGATGACGCGTGGATCGAGCGCCAACGCGCGCGCGATCCCCACACGCTGGCGCTGGCCGCCGGATAGCTCGTGCGGAAAACGTTCGGCGTGCAGCGCCGTCAAGCCGACCGCCGCGAGCAATTCCGCGATCCGCGCCGCGACATTACCCGTCGCGGGCGCGCCGTGGATTTCGAACGGCTCGGCCAGAATCTCGCCGATCCGCATGCGCGGATTGAGCGATCCGTAAGGATCCTGAAAGATGATCTGCATCTCCCGGCGCAAGCGCACGAGTTTGCGCGGCGTCAACGCCGACATATCCTTGCCGTCGAAGAACACGGCGCCAGAGGTCGGCTTTTCCAGCATCAGCACCGCGCGGCCGAGCGTGGATTTCCCGCAACCGCTTTCGCCCACGATGCCGAGCGTCTCGCCCGCGCGAAGCTCGAGCGACACGCCGTCCAGCGCGCGCACCACGCGCTTCTTGCGGCCGAACAGGAAACCTTCGTCGGCGCGATAATGCTTGGTCAGATCGCGGATGCTGAGCAGCGCCGTCGCGGTCATGCGCGCACCCTTTCGGCGGCGAAATGGCACGCGGCCGCGCGGTCCTCGGCCAGCACCGTCAGCGCCGGATCGACGCTGCGACATTTCTCGACGGCATAGGCACAACGAGGGGCGAAACGGCAGCCCGGCGGCGGATCGAGAAGATTGGGCACCACACCTTCGATCGCGCGCAATTCGTCGCGTGCTTCGTCGATATCCGGGATCGAGGCGAGCAGACCTTCCGTATAGGGATGCAGCGGGTTCTCGAAGATCGAGAACACGTCGCCGGTTTCGACGACACGGCCCGCATACATGACCATCACGCGATCGCAGGTCTGTGCGACGACGCCCAGATCGTGGGTGATCAGCAGCACGGCGGTCCCCCGCTCGCGCTTCAGACGGCGGATCAGATCCAGGATCTGCGCCTGGATCGTCACGTCGAGCGCCGTCGTCGGCTCGTCGGCGAGCAGGATTTCGGGATCGCAGGCCAACGCCATCGCGATCATCACGCGCTGGCGCATGCCCCCCGACAATTCGTGCGGAAACGCGTCGACGCGCCGCTCGGGCAACGCGATCCCGACCGCGCGCAGCAGATCGATCACCACCGCGCGCGCCTGGGTGCCGTTCATCCCCTTGTGCAGAATCAGCACTTCGCCGATTTGCGCGCCCACCGTATGGACGGGATTGAGCGAGGTCATCGGCTCCTGATAGATCATCGAGATGCGATTGCCGCGAATGCGCCGCATCTCGTCGTCCGGCAGTGCGAGCAGATCGCGCCCGGCATAGCGCACCGTGCCCGCCGTTGTGCGGCCCGCCGGATGGCCGATCAGGCGCATGATCGACAGCGCCGTGACGCTCTTGCCCGACCCGCTTTCGCCGACGATGCCCAGCGTCTCGCCCGCGCGCACGCGCAGCGACACGCCGTCGACGGCGCGGAACGTGCCGCGTTCCGTGCGGAACTCGGTGACCAGGCCGTCGATTTCGAGCAGCGCTTCGTCCGCCATTGCCCCCGCCTAGATCAACGCGCCGCGCGCGATCAGATCGCCGCGCAAATCGCCGATATCCACGTCGCGCGGCCGCGCGGCGGCGCGCAAGCTCAACACCGCCGCCGTCCCGGCCGCCTCGCCCATCGCCATGCCCGGGCCCATGACGCGCACCGACGCCTGGCCGTCATGCGTCGCCGAGACGCAGCGCCCCGCGACCAGCAGATTGTCGATTTCCAGCGGCAGCAGGCAGCCATAGGGCACTTGATAGAAATCGTCGCCTTTCAGATGCAGGCGGATCGTGCCTTTGCCTTCGGCGTGATCCTCGATCGGCCAGGACGACCGGCAAATCGCCGTGTCGAATTTCCGCGCGTCGAGCACGTCTTCGCGCGTCAACACATGCTCGCCCATGATACGGCGCGTTTCGCGCACGCCCAGCTGTGCCGCGACCGCATCGACGCGCGCGCGCTCGAAACCGGGCACGTATTTCTTGAGGAAGCGCGAAAACGCATCGACCTGCCGGCGGCCTTCGAGCGTGCCGGCGGTGAGGCTCCACGGCTCCGTGCCGTCGATGCCCGCGACGCGGCTCATATTGACGTGGACCTTGCCGGGTTGCGGGATCGGCGAGAACGAGCCGCTGACGCGCGGGAAATCGAACTCGCCCGACGCTGTGGTCTCGATCAGCAAACGGCGGATTTCGGGCTCGGGGAATTTCATCGCCGTTTCGACATCGACATTGCCCATGTCGAACACCATCGTCGGCGCCTGAAGCCGGCCTTGCGCGTCGCCGATTTCATAGGGCGCGCCGGCCAGTGCTGCGACATCGCCGTCGCCCGACGCGTCGATGACGCGCGCGGCCAGGATCGCTTCGCGCCCGCCTTTATGTTCGACCACCACGCCACGAATGGCGCCGTTCTCGATCAAGGCTTCGACCGCCAGCGCGTGGAGCAGGATTTCGATGCCGGCCTGCGCCAGCATCGATTCGAGCAGGATCTTGAACGCCTCGTGATCGACCTGGAAGCGATGCCGATATTTGTAGCCGGTCGCATCGGCTTCCAAGCGGCCCATGATCTCGCGCGGGATGCCGCCGACCAGCAATTGATGCGTCGAATCCGGACCGCAGGTGAATACGCCGCAGAAGCAGCCGACCATCGCCGCCGTCGCCGTTCCGCCCAAAAAACCGTAGCGATCGATCAGCAGCACGCGCGCACCGCGCCGCGCGGCCGCCAAGGCCGCACTGCAGCCGGACGTGCCGCCGCCGACGACCAGCACGTCGATTTCGCGCATCACGCGCAAGCGTTTTGCGGGTTCGAGGATTTCGTCGTCGCGCCGTTCGAAGGCGATCGCCATGTCAGTTTTCCACTTGGCGGAGTTTGGGATCGAGCAGATCGCGCAGCCGGTCGCCGACCAGATTGATGCCGATCACGGTCAGGAAGATCGCGATGCCGGGGATCGCGGCGACCCACCAGGCATTGGCGAGATAGTTGCGCCCGTCGGAAATCATCACGCCCCAGGTCGGGATCGACGCCGGAACGCCCAACCCCAAGAAGCTCAACGAGCTTTCCAGCAAAATCATCTTCGCGACCTGGAGGCTGGAGATGACGATGATCGACGACATGACGTTGGGCAGCAAATGCCGCCGTAAAATCCGGAACGTCGAAGCGCCCAACACGCGCGCGGCCTGGACGAATTCGCGGTTCTTGAGGACCAGGCATTCGGCGCGCACGACGCGCGCGTATTGCACCCAGTTGGTGGCGCCGAGCACCAGGATGATGTTGAGCAGGCTCGATCCCAGCACCGCGACGACGGCCAGCGCCAGCACGAGAAACGGAATGGCGAGCTGGATATCGGTCAGCGCCATCAGCGTGCGGCCGAGCCAACGGTCGTCGTAGCCCATGACGAGGCCGAGCGTCACGCCGATCGCCCCCGACACGACGACTGAGGCGAAACCGACCAGCAGCGACACGCGTGCGGCGACCATCAGGCGGCTGAGCACGTCGCGGCCCAACGCGTCGGTGCCCAGCAGATGTACGCCGTCGCCCGTGTCGGTCCCCGGCGGCTTCAAGCGCAGCATGATGTCCTGCGCGTCGGGATCGAAGGGCGTGGCGTAGGGCGCGACGATCGCCACGATCACGATCGTCGCGACGATCGCAAGGCCGGCGGCGGCGATCCAGCTGCGCAGGAAACGGCGGAGAAAGGCGGTCATCGGCCTATCCGCGTTTGCGCAAGCGCGGATCGAGCGCCGCATAGAGCAGATCGAGCGACAGGTTGATCGTCACGATCAGAACGGCCGTCAGAATCACGAAGGCCTGCACGACGGTGAAGTCGCGGTTGGAGATCGCCTGGATCGCCAACCGCCCGATGCCGGGATAGGCGAAGATCTCCTCGGTGATCACGGCACCGCCGAGCAACGCGCCGACCTGCAAGCCGACGACCGTCAATGTCGGGATCGCGGCGTTGCGCAAGGCGTGGCGATAGACGATCACGCGTTCCGACAGGCCCTTGCCGCGCGCCGTGCGCACATAGTCCGAGCCGAGCACTTCGATCAGGCTGGAGCGCAACAGCCGCGTGATGATCGCGGTCGAATAGGCCGCCAGTGCGATCGCGGGCAGCACGAGATGACGCAACTCGCCCCGCCCCGAGGGCGGAAAGATCGGCCAGATTTCCGAGAACAGCAGGATCAGCATGATCGCGAGCCAGAACGCCGGGAAACTCTGCCCGAACAGCGAAACGAGCAGACCGATCCGATCGATCGGCGAGCCGCGATGCACCGCCGCCAGAATGGCGAGCGGGACAGCGATCACGAGCGACAGCAGCAGTGCCGCCCCCGACAATTCGAGCGTCGCGGGCACGCGTTCGAGGACGAGCTGCATCGCCGGTTGCTGGTAACGCAGCGAGCGGCCGAATTCGCCGCGCACCGCGTCCGCCAGGAAGTCGAGATACTGCGCCAGCAGCGGCCGGTCGAAGCCCATCTGGGCGCGGAACTTCGCGATCTCCTCGACGCTCGATTCCGGCGGCAGCATCAGCGCCGACGGATCGCCGCCCAGGCGGATCAGGAAGAACACCGCCACCGACACGCCGAAAATGACGATCGCCGCGTAGCAAACGCGGCGAACGACATAGGCCGTCACGCGGGCACGCTCACTTGACCACCCTCACTTGAAGGCGGCCGCGCGCATATCGATGATCGAGTCGATGCGCGGCGCCCAGTCGACGCGCGTATTGATCGCGTAGATCAGCGGCGGCTGGAGCATCGGCAGGTTCGGCGCGTCGTCCTTCATGACCAGCGCCGCTTCGCGATAGATCGCCTTGCGCGCGGCCGGATCGACGGTCGAACGCCCCTTGTCGAGCAGCGCGTCCAGTTCCTTGTTCGAGTAATAGGATTGGTACTGCCCGGTATAGAGCAGCGGATACCAGACGAGATCGGGATCGAGCCCGCTCCACCCGCCGAAGATCAAACCTTCGCGGCCCTTGCGCTCCGAGATTTGCGCCCAGACGCCCGGTTCGAGATAGCGCGGCTCGACCTTGATGCCCACGCGCGCGAGATAGCCTATCGTCGCCTCCATCACCTCCTTGTCTTTGAGGTAACGGCCCTGGCGCGACACCAGCGGAATCGTGAAGCCGTTGGGGAAGCCGGCCTCGGTCAGCAATTGGCGCGCCTTGGCAGGATCGAAAGGATAGGCGCCGACCGTCTCGTCGTAGCCGAAGGCGCCCTTGGGCAGGACCATGTCGATCCGGTTGCCGAGCCCGCCCATGATCGCCTTGTGGATCGCGTCGATGTCGACCGCGTAGTTGATCGCCTGGCGCACGCGCTTGTCGCGCAGCGGCGAGTCCTTCAGCGTGTCGAAATGGAAGAAATAGAGGATGTCGCTGGCGACCGTGGCGACGCGCGCACCGCCGCGCTCCAAGCTTGCGATATCCTCCGGCGGCACGTCGCCGATGATATCCACACCGCCCGAGCGCAACTCCGCGATGCGCGTGCGCACTTCGCGGATCGGCCGGAACACGACGGTTTTGATCTTCGGCGCACCGCCCCAATAATCGGGGTTCGCTTCCATCACGATGCGGTCGTCCTTGCGCCACTCGACCAGGCGATAAGGGCCCGACCCGATCGGCTTGGTCGCCAGCGCGTCGTTGCCGTTCGCCTTGACGTAAGCCGCCGGCACGATCAGCGCCGGGAACGAGGCTTCGTAGAGCGAATAGAGCATCGTGGGGAACGGCGTCGCGGTCTTGAAGCGGACCGTCAGCGGATCGGGCGTTTCGACCGCCTTGATCGCCGAGATGCGCGAGAAATACGGCGCCTTGAAATCGGGATCGAGCGCGCGCTCGAAGGTGAATTTCACGTCGGCCGAGGTCAGCGGCGAACCGTCGTGGAACTTCACACCCGGGCGCAGCTTGAATTCCCAGGTCAAAGGATCGGGCGTCGACCACGACAGCGCCAGCCCCGGCTTGAAGCTGCCATCGGCACCGAGCGTGATCAGCGGATCGTAGATTTGGAACGCGACGCTCGCCGTCGGGTAATGCGAGTGGCGGGCGGGATCCATCGTCAGCGCGTCGCCGCTTTGCGCGACGACGACCGTATCCCGGGCCGCCTGCGCGAACGCGCTGAAGCCCGGCGCCAATGCCAGTCCGGTGCCCGTTGCGGCGACCGCCGCGAAGAATTTCCGCCGATCCATTTTTATCCCCTTCGTGAGTGAGCCGCCGGGCAAAGCATAGAACGTGCCGGACGCGGATTTCACACTGGCGCCCGCGTCAATCCAACAATGCAATTGTACGACAAGCGCCGGGAAGATCGATAACGAACTTGCGATACGCACCTTCGTGCGCAAGCGAAATTTCCCGCTTGCCCGCGACGTCGATCGCCCGGGTTGCGTCGCAGGCCACGGCGACCTCGAACGCGCCGATCGGTACCGCCTCGTTCAACGGAACACCTTGAGCCGACGCGTCGTTGAAGATGTGCAACAATGTTCCACCGGGAACGCCCATCGCCGCGAAGGAAACCGCACCCGGCGCGGAATCGACGATCGGCGGCGCGCCCAAAACGGGTGCCAACGCGTCCGCCAGCACCGCCGCGTGATCGCCGACGCCATAAGCGAAATAGGCCCCGCCCGGAAGCCAGGGAAACCAAACCACCCGCCCCTTGCCGTGCTTGCGCGCCAAACGCCCGGGATCGGTGCCCGGTCCGTCGACCACCGCGAATTCGGGCGCGTTGTTCGCGAATGGCCCGATCGTGCGCAGACCGGCCGTCCAACCATCCGCCGGATTGGTTGCTAGCAACCACAGCGCCCCTTCCGCGCCCAGATGCGGCGCGCCGCCCAGCCGGTCGCGCAGCGACGCATCCTCGGCCAGGAAATAGGCGCCCGCCAGCGCGCGGCTCGATCCAGGCAAGGCGGGAACGGCCGCGCAAGGGGGCTTCGCGCGTGGCGCGCCGTCTTCGTCCGCGGCGCCGAAATCGCCGGTCGCGATCAGTGTGCCACCGGCGGCCACGTATTCGTCCAGCGCCGCCGCGACGCTATCCGACAAGCAGGAAAGTGCGGGCGCGACGACGGCCGCATATCGGCCGAGGACGCCCGGATCGAGTTCGTCGGCCGGCAAAATATCGGCGGGATAGCGCAGTCGCGACAGCGCCATATAGACGCCGCGCATCTCCGCGACATGGCCCCACCCTTCGCGCCGTCCGGCGTTGCGCCCCGCATCCGGGCCCCAATCGATACTGTCTTGCGAGCGCAGGACCGCAACTCGCGCCAGCGACCGCACGGAGCCTTGCCATCGCTCAAGCGCGCGGCAATGGCGGGCGAATGCCTCGATCGCCGGGATCGAGCGCGCATCGTCGCCGCCCAGCCTGCCGCTGATCGCGATCATCGCGCTGGCACCGAAGGCGCGCGCCTCGGCCATGTTGCGCAACATGCGATGCGGCGGCATCGCGGTTTGGCGGCTGGCGAAGAAGGCGCTGCCAGTCTGCACCAGCAAAGGCGCCGCGTCCGGCTTCAGGGCGCGCGCCAGCATCGCTTCCTCCGCCGCCCAATGCGGCCATTGCGGCTGCGGATCGACGGGATTGGAGACGACGGGATTCGATATCTGGGACGAAATCGTGCCGGACACCGCCGCCATCGCGCGCGCGTTCCAGCCATCGCGGACATGGTGATAGGGAATCATGTCGACATCAGCGCGGAAGGATCGCGCATGTGCACCCAGCCGCGCGACGAAATCGGCGAGATAGGCGCGCCGCCATTTCTCGTAGACCGGCGAACGAACGCCCGGTGCGGGCACGTCAGCACCCGTCGCCGCGCGCACGGTTTGCGCACAGCGCGCGCAATGGCAGCGCGCCACGTAAAGATAATTGAAGAACAGACCGTCCGGCCGATAGCCCGACATCAGCTCGCCGACGATCGCGAAGGCTTCGTCGCGCCAATAGGGCCCGGTCGGGCAAGTCTGCGGCATTTCCCAGACGAGGCCGGGTGTGCCATCGGGCTTGCGCGCAAACCAATCGGGGTCGCGCGCGATCCATTCGGGCCGGCCTTTGGAAATATCGACCCGCGCGACGACGCGCATACCCGCCGCGCGCGCCGCTTGCGTCACCCCGCCGAGGAAATCGCCGCGCATATGCGGATTGACGCGCTGGGAGCGCAGCTTGCTCGGATACCAAGCCGAAAACCCGCCGCCCATCGCGACATAGGTTTGCGCCGCGGCGCGCGCGGCTTCCGCGATCAGATCGGCGGGATCGAGACCCGTCGCGTCCTCCTCGCGCAGCAGATGTTGGAAGACGATCGACGGCGTCGTACCTTGCGTCATTTGCGTTCCTCGCGCGCCAGGCGCGCATACATCCGGCGAATCGGTTCGGCCAGCGCCGATGCCGCCGCGTAGACACCCGTATTCGCCTTCAAGCGGCGCGAAGCCGCTTCATGGGCTTCTTGCAGCGTCAGCGGCAAATCGATCGTGAGGCATTGCCCGTCGCGCAGCAACGTCCGGCCTGCGACCATGACCGTGTCGATGCGCGCACGGCCGCCTGCCAGGATCAACTGGCGCACCGGATCGATCAACGGCGCGAAAACCGAATCGGCCAAATCGACGAAGCTCAAATCCGCCGCGTAGCCCGGTGCGATGGCGCCGGTTTGCGCGCCCAATCCGACGACCTTGGCGCCGATGCGCGTCGCCATATCGAACGCGCGATGCGGGCCGACCCAGCGCGCGGGATCGCGCTCGCCGAAATTATGCAGCAGCGCCGCCCATTTCGCCGTTTCGAACAGATCGCCGCCGTCGTTGCAGCAAGCACTGTCCGTACCCAGCGCGACGGGGATTCCGCGCGCGAGCATCTCCGGTACGGCGCATAGACCGCTGCCGAGCTTGGCGTTCGACACGGGATTGTGCACCACACCCGCACCCGACGCGGCGATGCGATCGAGATCGCCGTCGTCGAGCCAGATCGCGTGGACAAGATTGGCGCGTGGGCTCAACAGGCCGAGTGCTTCGAGATGCGCGATCATGCCGCGCCCGTAAAGCCGATGCGCCATCGCGCGCTGCACGCGCGTCTCCAGCACATGGGAATGGAGCACCAGATCGCGGCGCGCCGACAATTCGCCCGCCGCTTCGAGCAAAGCGTCCGTGCAGCGCTGCGGTCCCGATGGGCCGACGGCGACCGAGATGCGGCCCCCGGCGCCATGCCAATCGCGCGCGAATTCATCGACCAGCGCGATCTGTTCGCGCCACGGCAAAGCGGCGGCGCGGCCGTATCCCGATGTCGGACGACCTTCGGGTGCGAAATCCGCGTCGTCGAACGGCAAAGTCTCCGCGACCGGCCGATCGGCCAGCACGGGCGCGATGACGACGCGCATGCCCGTCGCTTCCCAGGCGCGCGCGGTCGCGCTCAGCAACTCGAGCGACGGCGCCGGATCGAAGCGGATATGGTCGACGACGGTCGTCACGCCCGCGCGCAGCAACTCGGCCGCGGTCAGCCGGATCGCGAGGCCGACTTCGTCGAGACTGCGATCGACGCGCCCTGCCGCCGAATGCAGCGACCACAATTCCAGCGGCAATTCGGGCGCCGAGCCGCGGATCAGCGTGTCGGGCGAATGGATATGCGCGTTGACGGCGCCCGGCAGAACAAGACGGCCGCGCGCGTCAAGCGGTGAAAGATCGTTCGGGCGCGGCGTTCCCCGGGGATGACGCGCAACGATACACCCACCGCGGATTTCGAGATCGACTTCCGCGATCTCCGGCCGTTCGTACCCCGGCAGGACGCAAACCCCGCCGCCAATCCACAAATCGCCCGTCCGCGCTTCGCCGCTCATACCAAGTACGCCAAGCTCCCGTCGACGCGAAATGCGCCGCGCGCGACGAGCAACTTACATCTGTGGGCGCCTTAAGCCCCAGCATTTCGAATTTCAGGAGGTCCGGATGGTGGGCGCTACAGGGATTGAACCTGTGATCTCGACCATGCCAACGTACGTAGATATCGCGCGTTTTCAATGAGTTGGATATAGGGTTTCCCGCGGATCAAGCATCAGATTGCGGGCAACATCACAAGACCTACACGCTTGGTGGCAAGACGCTACTCTCGGTTCGCAGCGAATTCGCCACGTAGCAGGCGTCATGCGCCTTGTGATGCAGCGCCTCGATTTCCTCCCGCGTTGGCAACCGTTCACCCGCGAAAGCGATATCGGGACGCAGTTCGATGCGCGCCATGAATTGGCGTCCGTCGGCATCTCTGTCGAGATATCCGACCGCATTGTCGGCATAGGCATCGACGACAAACCCAACCTTCGCCGCAAAGGCCAGGAAGAACAGCATATGGCAACTCGACGCCGCAGCGATCAACGCTTCCTCGGGATCAACGTCGGCGGGGTTCGACGTTCCCGGCGGGACATGATCCGGATTGGCCGACGCCGTAACGGTCGCGCCGCCGTCAAAACGCCATTCATGACCGCGCTGATACCAGCCGTCGACGAAACGTTCGCTATCCCGCCGCGCCCAACGCACTTCGGCCCGATACGCGCGCATCGTCCCCTCCTCGTTCACCCGTCGCCATCACGCTCCGTTTGCGCCATATAGATCTGCGCATACCCCACCTTGATCGCCGAAACGATCTGATCCTTCCGCCGCTCGATATGGCGCTCCAGCGTCGCCACACACTCGGCGACATCGCGTGCCTTCAACGCCGCCGCCAACCGCCGATGCTCGGCACGGGTATGCGGGCGGTTGCCGCGATCCATATCGATCCAGCGTACGAAATGGATGCGCGAGTTCACATTCTCAAGGATACGGCGCATCTCGCGATTGCCGGCGAGACCGATTAGCCGCTCGTGGAAGATCTCGTCCTGATGGACAAGTTCGCCAACGTCCCGGTTCTCGGGATCGGCGCAATCGCGGTCCAGGAAGGAAATCAGGGCCTCGATATCCACGTCTGACGCACGCTCCACAGCCAAACGCACGGCCGCCACCTCCAGCGCCTTGCGAAGTTCGTAGAGTTCGAAAACCTCCTGCGCGTTGAGTTCGCGGCAATAGAAGCCGCGCCCCGGCGAGAAGGTCAGCATGCCTTCGGTGTTGAGGCGGTTGAGCGCCTCGCGTAACGGCGTACGGCTGACGCCGAGCTGGCGCGCGATCTCGCCTTCGTTGATCCGCTCGCCCGGCTTCAGCACGTAGCGCACGGTCATCGCCTTCAATTCGGCGTAGACGCGATCGACGATGCTGCCGCCGTCATTGGCCGGAACCGCCTTCATGGGAGGATGTTCTCCGCCAGCAACTTGCCCGGATTGAAACGGCCATGCGGATCCAATGCCGACTTGATCGCGCGGAACATCTCGTACTCCGCCCCGCTGCGCCAATCGCGCAATTGATCGAGCTTCAATGCGCCAATCCCGTGCTCGGCGGAAAAGCTGCCGTCTAGACGGCGCACGATCGAATTTACCGCCGCGATCAGCGCATCGTTCTTCGCCGCGAACGCCGTTGCATCGCTTTCCGGCTGAACCAGATTGAAATGGATATTCCCGTCGCCCAGATGGCCGAACGGCGCCACGCGGATTCCGGGCAGTATCGCCACGCACGCCGCCGTGGCTGCACGCAAAAGCTCGGGCACCGCCGAGACCGGGACGGATACGTCGTTCTTGATCGACAATCCCGCTTTACGTTG